>Ga0307488_10005847_pt1 | contig 10154 bp, 9 predicted proteins | sample SB02metaG_FD_202248 | JGI IMG/M metagenome (GOLD analysis project Ga0307488, IMG submission 202248) | Sea-ice brine microbial communities from Beaufort Sea near Barrow, Alaska, United States - SB 0.2 | ecosystem: Environmental > Aquatic > Marine > Coastal | place: USA: Alaska | collected 2017-05-06
GCTAAGCGTCAATCAGTGACCAACCCTACAAATACATTATTTGCAATTAAACGTTTAATTGGTCGTCGTTTTGAAGACGAAGAAGTACAACGTGATATTAAAATTATGCCGTTTGGTATTGTTAAAGCTGACAATGGCGATGCTTGGGTTACCACACGTGATAAGAATGTTGCACCACCGCAAGTTTCTGCTGAAGTATTAGCTAAAATGAAAAAGACAGCTGAAGACTTTTTAGGTGAAACGGTTACTGAGGCGGTAATTACTGTACCAGCTTACTTTAACGACTCACAACGCCAAGCAACTAAAGATGCTGGTCGTATCGCTGGTCTCGACGTTAAACGTATTATCAATGAGCCTACTGCTGCTGCTCTTGCTTACGGCATGGACAAGCAAGAAGGTGATAAGACTATCGCGGTTTACGATCTTGGTGGTGGTACTTTTGATATCTCAATCATTGAAATTGATGAAATGGACGGTGAACACACTTTTGAAGTATTAGCGACTAACGGTGATACTCATTTAGGTGGTGAAGATTTTGATAATCGTCTTATTAACTATTTAGTTGCAGAGTTTAAGAAAGATCAAGGTATGGACTTAACGACTGATCCTCTTGCGATGCAACGTTTAAAAGAAGCGGCTGAAAAAGCAAAATGTGAGCTGTCTTCTGCTCAACAAACAGATGTAAACTTACCTTACATCACTGCTGATGCAGCTGGTCCTAAACATATGAACATTAAAGTGACTCGCGCCAAGCTTGAATCTTTAGTTGAAGATATGGTTAAAGCCACACTAGAACCACTTAAACAAGCACTTAAAGACGCTGACTTATCAACAAGTGGCATCGATGATGTAATTTTAGTTGGTGGTCAAACACGTATGCCGTTAGTTCAAAAAATGGTAACTGAATTCTTTGGTAAAGAGCCGCGTAAAGACGTTAACCCTGATGAAGCAGTAGCTGCAGGTGCAGCGATTCAAGCCGGTGTTCTTTCTGGTGATGTAACTGACGTATTACTACTTGATGTAACTCCACTTTCTTTAGGTATTGAGACTATGGGTGGCGTTATGACTAATGTTATCGATAAGAATACAACGATTCCTACCAAACAATCACAAACGTTCTCAACAGCTGATGATAACCAAGCTGCGGTAACTGTTCATGTGGTTCAAGGTGAGCGTAAGCAAGCGAGTGCTAACAAATCACTTGGTCAATTTAACCTCGAAGGTATTGACCCAGCACCACGTGGTACACCACAGATCGAAGTAACCTTTGATATTGATGCTGATGGTATTTTACATGTAACGGCTAAAGACAAAAATACGGGTAAAGAGCAAAAGATAACAATTAAAGCTTCTTCTGGCTTATCTGATGATGAAGTAGAGCAGATGGTCCGTGATGCTGAACTCAATGCTGAAGCAGATGCGAAATTTGAAGAATTAGTTAAAGCGCGTAATCAAGCTGACGGTATGGTTCACGCAACTCGCAAGCAAATTGAAGAAGCAGGCGATGATTTACCGGCAGAAGATAAAGAAAAAATTGAAGCCGCTTTAACTGAACTTGAAGAAGCTATCAAAGGCGACGATAAAGAAGCCATTGATACTAAAACTCAAGCCGTTATTGAAGCGTCGGCTAAACTAATGGAAATTGCTCAAGCTAAACAACAAGCTGAAGCAGCAGCTGAGGCTGGTGATGAACCAACAGAAAATTCAGCTCCGGCTGATGATGTGGTTGATGCTGAGTTTGAAGAAGTTAAAGAAGACAAGTAGTTGGCTTTAAATTGAATTTATTTTCAATGAGTTAGTAAAGCGCCGGTCTTATTCCGGCGCTTTTCGTTATATAAAACGATGATTTTTACCGTAAACAAGAAGCGAATTTATGTCAAAACGTGATTATTATGAAATTTTAGCGGTGAATAAAAACGCCACTGGAAAAGAAATAAAGAAAGCTTATAAACGCTTAGCAATGAAATATCACCCAGATCGCACACAAGGTGATAAAGAAAAGGAAGAGCAGTTTAAAGAAGTTAAAGAAGCTTACGAAGTGCTCAATGATGAGCAAAAACGTGGTGCTTATGATCAGTATGGTCATGCGGCTTTCGAACATGGACAGGGCGGTGGTGGCCAAGGCGGTGGTTTTGGTGGCGGTTCTTTCGATGATATTTTTGGTGATATTTTTGGTGGTGGTGGCCGTGGGAGAGGACAAAGTCAGTCGCGCGCACGACGTGGTTCAGATTTACGTTATAACTTAGACTTAACACTTGAAGAAGCTGTTAAAGGCAAAACACTAGAAATTCAAGTGCCTACCTATGTTAGTTGTGATCCCTGTGATGGCTCGGGTGCTAAAAAAGGTACCAGTGCAAAAACATGTTCAACGTGTCATGGTCATGGTCAAGTACAAATGCGTCAGGGCTTGTTTGCTGTTCAGCAAACCTGTCCTACCTGTAGTGGCAAAGGTAAGGTTATTGTCAACCCATGTCCAAGTTGCCGTGGGCAAGGTCGAGTTGAAAAAACTAAAACTTTATCAGTGAAAATTCCACCGGGTGTAGATACTGGCGATAGAATTCGTTTATCTGGCGAAGGTGAAGCGGGAGAGCATGGCGCACCTGCAGGTGATTTATATGTTCAAGCTGAAGTTAAAGATCATGCGATATTTGTTCGTGATGAGAACAACTTATACTGTGATGTACCAATTAGCTTTACCACTGCTGCCCTTGGTGGTGATATTGAAGTACCAACGTTAGAAGGTAAGGTTAAACTTAAAATACCTAAAGAGTCACAAACGGGTAAAGTTTTTCGTTTACGTGGTAAAGGCGTTAAGTCGGTTCGTAGTAGCTTTACCGGTGACTTAATGTGTAAAGTTGTTATTGAAACACCCGTCAGTTTATCAGGCGATCAAGCTGATCTTTTACGTCAGTTTGAAGAGAAGATGGGTAAGAGTAGTTCTAAACATCGCCCAAAAGAAACTGGTTTTTTTGATGGTGTGAAAAATTTTTTTGATGATCTGAAAAGTTAAACTTATCTGATTAAGTTATTTAATAAAGGGGAAAGCATTTAATGCTTTCCCCTTTTTTATATTGTTAAGTGTTTTATCAAAAATCAGTGGGCTTTACATATCAAAATTGGGTAAAACTCTACTGCGGCTATGTTCAAAAATGAGTGAGGTTTCAACATCGGTTACTTCATCACGGGATGTAATGGCATTAAAAACAAATTGACGTAAATGTTCGCTATCTCTTACCGATATATGAATAAAGTAATCAAAATTTCCTCCCATATGATATAGGCTGATAATTTCAGGGAGTTTAAGTAAATCATCACGTAATTTATTAACTATATCCTCTGAATATGGCTGTAAGCGAATAGCAGCGATCGCTTCGATGTTGCCACCAATATTTTTTAAGTTCACTTCAATAAAAGCATTTTTAATCACCCCGTTACTTTTTAAACGTTTAACACGTTCTAAGCAAGTTGAGGGTGCAATACCTATTTGAGCAGCCAGCTCCTTATTGGTGATATCAGCATCATTATATAAAATCGTTAATATGCGTAAGTCAATTGCATCAAGTTTTTTCATCAGCTAATTTGTCCATTATTTTTTCCATCATTTATGGTATTGATATTACACTTAATTAATTTGTTTTAAGAGAAAAATTGATATTTTAGTGAATTTTTATCGTTTTATCGAGTAATTACCGAATTTTTTTCACATTGTAAGAATATAAATCTCAATAAGTAAGGCGTTTGTTTGTTATTAACAAAATGTAACATCTATATTATTTGATTAATTAAGCCATTATGACATATTATGTCTAATTGAATTCTGTGATAACTCATTAAGGAAAAACGTGGCAATTACCACTATACAAAATTTTATAAAAAAAGAATCTGCCAGTGGCATCATTTTGATGTTCGCTGCAATATGTGCAATGGCGCTAGCTAATTCTCCTTGGTCAACTTGGTATGACTTATTATTGGATGTTCCTGTTGTTATAGCTATTGGTAGTTTTGAAATCGCTAAACCTTTATTACTTTGGATTAATGATGGTTTGATGGCCTTATTTTTCTTTCTTATTGGTTTAGAACTCAAACGAGAGTTTTTAGAAGGTAATTTATCACATCCTGGGCAGATTATGCTGCCAGCTATAGGAGCTGTTGGCGGCATGGTGGTGCCTGCACTTTTCTATGTCGTACTAAACTATGACAATGCGAGTGCACTTAATGGTTGGGCAATACCGACAGCAACTGATATTGCCTTTGCATTAGGTATTTTAGCTATTATTGGTGCCAAGGTACCTTTACAGCTTAAAGTGTTCCTAACCTCTTTAGCTATTTTTGATGACTTAGGTGCTATTATTATTATTGCGCTATTTTATACAGAACAATTATCGGTGTTATCTTTAGTTGTCTCTGCATCTATATTAACTATTTTATTCGTGTTAAATAGAAAAAATGTTACCGACACATCTCCTTATATATTTTTTGGCCTGATTTTATGGGTCGCTGTTTTAAAATCAGGGGTTCATGCAACATTAGCGGGGGTCGTATTAGCATTTTTCATTCCAATAAAAGGTAAAGGGGACGAACCCTCACCGTTAAAATCGCTAGAGCATAACCTTCACTCAACAGTTGCTTTTATTGTGCTGCCCATTTTTGCCTTTGCCAATGCGGGTATCAGTTTTGTGAATGTTGGCATCGAGCAAGTAATGTCACCGGTACCATTAGGTATTATTTTAGGACTTGTGTTAGGTAAACAGTTAGGTGTTTTTGGTTTGTGTTTTGTTGCCATTAAACTAGGTTTTGCCAAGTTGCCAGAACAAGTTAATTTACAATTATTATACGGTGTCGCTTTATTGTGTGGTGTTGGTTTCACCATGAGTCTATTTATTGGTTCACTGGCCTTTGAACAAAACCCAGGTATTCCGCTTTATCAAGAAAGGTTAGGTATTGTTATTGGTTCATTCATATCAGGTGTTTTAGGTTACCTAGTGATTAAAAATGCGGTAAGTAAACTACCAGCACATAATTAATATTCATGACAATATAATTAATAAAATGGCGCTTATGGTTGAACCCAAGCGCTTTTTTTCGTTAAAATAGCGGGATTAAATTTTATTACCTTTTTTACTTAAGCTGTTATGACTGATATCGGGCAAATACACATCTACCAAGACTTGATTAGCCTCTTTAATCAATGCTTTGCTAAAGAGTTTAACACGCTTTTAGTCAAGGGAGCTGATGAGCCGATCTATTCACCTGCTAGCGACAGTTGTAGCTATCATCAACTGATTTTTGCTCATGGCTATTATGCCAGCGCTCTTCATGAGATAGCGCATTGGTGTATCGCAGGAAAAGAGCGCCGTTTGTTAGAAGATTTTGGTTATTGGTATGAAGCTGATGGTAGAAACGAGCACCAGCAAAAAATATTTGAACAAGTAGAAATAAAACCTCAAGCAGTCGAATGGGCTTTGTGTGTTGCGGCAAATAAAAAGTTTAATGTTTCTGCTGATAACTTAAATGGCTTTCAAGTTGACACTACTGCTTTTAAACGATCGGTTTATCAGCAAGTACTCCTATATCTTGATAAGGGATTTCCTCCACAAGCCCAATCATTTATTCAGTCATTAAGTGAGTTTTACCAAATATCTTTCCCATTAACTGTTGAGCACTTTAGCTTTGAGACCTCCTAATTATGCATAACCTATTTAAACTTGGCTTTATTATTAATCCTATTGCTGGTATTGGCGGCAGTGTTGCGCTTAAAGGAAGTGATGGGGCTGGTATTGCAGAGAAAGCACTAGCCTTAGGTGCAACAGCAAAAGCTAATGAACGGTCCAGTTTAGCCCTTGAGGTTCTCCTGCCGTTTAAAAACCAAATTATTATTTATACGGCAAGTGGGCTCATGGGCGAGCAGTGTGCTAAAGCACTGGGTTTTAACGTGGAAGTTGTTTACAGCAGTAATAGTGATATTACGAGTGCTGAAGACACTAAAAATACTGTTATTGCCTTACTTAATTTACAAACCCAGCAAAAAATTGATCTCTTACTTTTTGCTGGCGGGGACGGTACCGCACGAAATATTAGTGATCAGGTTGGCGATAACTGTCCAGTGCTAGGCATCCCTGCTGGCTGTAAAATTCACTCAGGTGTTTATGCTATTACACCGAAAGCCGCCGGTAGAGTGGTTGAATTAATGCTTACTGGGCAACTAGTGACGTTAACCGAAGCTGATGTTATGGATATTGACGAAAGCTTATTTCGCCAAGGAGTAGTTAAAGCTAAGCGTTATGGTGAAATGCAAATACCCAGTGAATTACGCTATGTTCAAGCCGTTAAGTCAGGGGGTAAAGAGTCAGATGAATTAGTATTACAAGATATTGCTGCCCATGTCATCGAGCATATGGAAGAAGAGCTATTTATTATGGGCTCAGGCTCAACTACTGCCTTTGTCATGGACGTGTTAGCGGAAAAAAATACTTTGTTAGGTGTCGATTTATTAAAAGCACAAACAGTTTTAGCTAACGATTTAACAGAGCCCGAACTATGGAGCTATATAGAAAATAACAATCAAGATAGTGATAAAGTCGCCGCTAAATTAGTGATTACACTTATTGGCGGTCAAGGTCATATTTTTGGGCGAGGAAATCAGCAACTAAGTCCAAGGGTATTGCGCGTAATTGGTAAAGAAAATATTATGATTATCGCGACAAAAAGTAAATTGGCCGCTTTAAACTCTCGTCCTCTTATTTGTGACACCGGCGATGTTGAACTTGACCAAATGTTTTCAGGGTTCATGCCAGTAATTACTGGGTATAAAGATCAAGTTTTATACCCGGTAGCTAGTCCCGTTTAGATTTTAAAATACCGTATAGGAATAAAAATGCAATTTGAAACATTAGCAAAACTTTATCAGTACTTTGATAATTTAGCCGAACAAGAAACCAGTAGTGATGAGTTATTTGCTAGCAGCTATATTAGAGGTTTTATTGGTTTATCTGCCAGCGAATTTGGTGATGAGCAACAAACATTAAGTATCGCTTTAGCTAATACTGTCAGTGAAAAACTCCATGAAGCACGAGCAGAATTAACACCTCAAGATCGGGTGATAGTGAATCAGTATTGGCAAGAGATGATGCCTATTTTTAACTAATATATTTAGTTGATATCAGTAGCTAAGAGCTACTGTTTTTTGTATCACTTCAGTCAAAGTTAACCTTTTATCAGTTATTTGAAAATGACTGTATTGTTACTCTAACCAAAGGCGACAAAACTTTTAGTATGATTACTCCCCCTGATTAAACGAGACACTATTCGTCATAGTGGGATTATACTATTGTCAAATGAGTCAGTCTTTCTTGAATTATCAGTTGTTATAAAACAGGGTTAACGTTGAGAGTCATTGTGATTGTTAGGTGTGAATATATTGATAGATAAACTGCGTATTGTCACTAAAGTATTATTTCCTTATCGGAACGTTGCTTTAATATTAATGCTTTTTTTTGCTTTGAGTCTTGTTTATAGTTTTGTTTTTCAATCTCCCACACATCAGGATAGTATAGCTCTCCCTTTATTCTTAGGGATACTGTGGTTATTGAACTGTTATTTACTGTTGGTGTTTTTACAGAGAAGTTCTGTACAAGCTGCATTGGAGTCAACAAATAAGTTAAACATCGTTAAGAGACTCTACAATTTTTTTCAACGAGGTTTTTATTATTTCATTGGCTTACTTTTTTTTGGGTTAACTTTAGCTATTAGTATTTTAACCTTTAGAATATTAACTGTTTGGCTTTAATGAATGATAATAAATGGCTTGGCAGCTAAATGAATATTTAAAAATGAGACGTTAATCTTAACATCTCACTTTTAACCATCAATTGTTAATCGCTAATTTTAGTGGCTGCTTTCATTGCACTAACGAATTGACTTAACGCTGCATTCATAGCTTGATTATCTTCTAGATTTGTCTCAATAATTTTAACGACAGCCGAGCCACTTATTGCCCCTTTTGCGTCAGCGCTTAAGGCTTCTCGTACTTGTTCAGGTTGTGAAATACCAAAACCTAACACTGACGGAGGCGCATTATATTTATTGAGTGTGGCAATTAAATGTGTTCCCGGCATTTCAGCTTGTACTTCAGCGCCAGTAACGCCGGATCGACTGAGTACATAAGTGTATCCTCTGCCATAGGAAGCTACTTGACGGAGTGTGTCGTCACTCGCATTAGGTGGAACAATAAAGATAGGTGCTACACCATGTTTTAATGCCGCCTCTTTAAAGGGTTTACTTTCGCGAATGGGTAAGTCGGCAATTAATACTGAATCAACGCCAACAGCCGCCATATCTTGATAAAATTTGTTTATACCACGAGCAAATACTAAATTACCATAAAGTAGTAAGCCGATAGGAACGCTTGGGGCATATTCACGAACTCTAGCAAGTATATCTATACAAATGTCAGTGTTTATTCCTGAGTTAATTGCTCGCAGTGCTGATTTTTGAATCGTTATACCATCAGCACTTGGGTCTGAAAATGGAATACCTAATTCAAGTGCATCGGCACCAGCATCAACTAATGTTTTGATTAATTCAAATGACTGCCCAGCATTGGGATCGCCAATAGTAACAAAGGGAATAAATGCGCCTTCATTTTTCTCAGCTAATGCTGAAAACAATTGGTCATATCTAAAGCCAGCTTGGTTAGTTAAGTTCGACATTATGCATCTCCCTTAGATGAAGGTTCTAAAATTGTATGGACATGGGCTAAGTCTTTATCACCACGTCCTGAAAGATTGACCAAAAAGATGGTTTCTTCAGTGACAGCTTCAGCCATTTTCAAGGTATGAGCTAAGGCATGGGATGGCTCTAACGCAGGAATAATACCTTCATTTAACGCTAAAGCTTTAAAAGCTTCTAATGCTTCATCATCATTGATGGGTACGTATTGTGCTCGGCCTAAATCTTTTAAATGGGCGTGTTGTGGACCGACCGCTGGGTAATCAAGACCTGCGGATACAGAGTATGACTCTTCAATTTGTCCAGACTTATCTTGCATGATGTAAGTATAATTACCGTGTAACATCCCTTTTGTCCCTGAGACTAGTGTAGCACCGTGATGCTTGGTATCTACACCTTTACCACCGGCTTCAACACCAATAAGTTTAACATTTTCTTCTTTAATAAAATCATGAAACATCCCAATAGCATTTGAACCACCACCGACACAAGCGATAACGTAATCAGGCAGTCGGCCTTCTTGTTTTAGTATTTGGGCTTTAGCTTCTTCACCAATCATTTTTTGAAATTCACGGACAATGGTTGGGAAGGGATGAGGTCCGGCTGCGGTCCCTAATAAATAATGGGTGTCTTCATAATTAGCTGACCAGTCGCGAAGTGCTTCATTGACTGCATCTTTTAATGTGCCAGAGCCTGCGGTAACTGGAATGACCGTAGCGCCCATTAATTTCATTCGAAATACATTGGGTTGCTGGCGTTCACAATCTACAGCGCCCATATAGACTCTGCACTTCAGCCCTAATAAGGAACAAGCGATTGCGGTGGCAACACCATGTTGTCCTGCACCAGTTTCCGCAATGATTTCAGTTTTTCCCATGCGCTTTGCTAATAAAGCCTGACCGAGTACTTGGTTGGTTTTATGAGCCCCTCCGTGCAGCAAATCTTCACGTTTGAGGTAGATCTTTGCTAAAGGGTTTTTAACAATATTTCGACAAAGTGTCAGTGGTGTTGGTCGGCCTGCGTAATTGGTTAACAGGTTATTAAACTCTGTCAAAAAAGCTTCATCAGTTTGAGACTCTATAAAAGCTTGCTCTAACTGTTCTAAAGCAGGGACTAATAGCTCACCAACAAACATGCCGCCAAATTCACCAAAGTAGGCTGGCAGGGTAGTTTTGTTTTTTTTGCCACTAGTTTCTGTCGTGTTTGTAGTATTAGTTGTCATGTCTAATTTTCCGTATTTTAATAATTTCTGATAGTCGCAAAAACTTTATTAAGTTTCTCACTACATTTTATGCCTGGGCTTATCTCAACGCCTGAGTTGATGTCCAGACCATATAAATCTTGAGCAGCCATAGTTTCTAACGCTTGCTCAATGTTGTTCTGATTAAGTCCACCAGCTAATAAGCAAGCTGATAAGTCTTGTTGGC
>Ga0307488_10005848_pt1 | contig 10153 bp, 12 predicted proteins | sample SB02metaG_FD_202248 | JGI IMG/M metagenome (GOLD analysis project Ga0307488, IMG submission 202248) | Sea-ice brine microbial communities from Beaufort Sea near Barrow, Alaska, United States - SB 0.2 | ecosystem: Environmental > Aquatic > Marine > Coastal | place: USA: Alaska | collected...
ACCCATGCTTGCACCTTTATTAAAAGCTCTTTAACAGCGGGTAAATTAGCCATAACGTGGCGTATATAAATCGGCCCCGCGTGTCCATAGTGTTCTTCCATTTGTCGGTTAAACTCTTGGGTTTCAAAGGTATCGTCAAAATGAAACTTCTTAGCGCGGTACTCCATAACCCTCTGAGCTTCAGCCAAAGGTGCGTCCTTATACGCACTAACCTTGTTGATTACACTTGTGTTTCCAGTGCTAATCGAAAGAAAGGCCCAAGGCTCCCCTCTTACACGCGCCCTATTGGAGACTCCCCCCATCCTATCTCTTTGCTTACCGTCAGCACTACTTGCATCATAAATGTGATCGCTAAGAGGTTTCCCTTCAAGATTAGTTATCTCATCAACCAGATAGGCTATGTTCTTAAAAGCCTCCGCTCTGTTTAACTGAGCGTTTTTAGTGTCTCCCGCTTTAATTACAAGGTCTTGGTATTTGCCCCAAAGCGTAGATGCCGCAAACATAGAGGTGGACTTACCGTAACCTGTGTTCTTGTTCCATATATGAAAAGACGCTGACGATAGCCCCGACATATACTGCATAAGAGGTGAGCCGAAACCACTCCCAACAACGTACTGGTGCATTTCCATCCCGTCTCTGTTATAAAAGTTAATCATGTTTTTCCAGCCGTCCAATGTTCCTTTTTGTCCAAACATAGGGAAATACTCCTGTGTGACAGATGATGGGTAGTTTGAGCTAACTCCAGTAGCGGAGTACCTCTTATTACCCGCGACAAACGCTTGATCGTTCTCTGCCCAGCCGAATTGTCGGCAAGCGTCTTTAGCGGCCGCTTTGTGTTGTAAATGATTTATCCATTTCATAGAGTAATCCTGTAATGCACCTATCTGGTGTGTAACCACTCCCTTCATAGCCAAGGATTTAATAAGCTCTTGTTTCGACATGACCGAAGCTATAGGAACTGTAAACATGACCATTTCATCGTGCGGTAAATGTAGACAATAAACCACACACTCTCCCTGCTCTGGGTCTCTCACCCTTTCTACAATGTATAAGTCGTTCTCATAAACACATTTTTCTACAACGTCTCCTTGTTGATCTGTGTCTTTTACATATATCCCACCCATCTTGGGTCTGAAATAAGGTCTGGGGTACTCGGGTATGGTAACAGTCCCTGTCGATTTTTCTTCTTCGGGTAGCATGACAACACCTTCATGCACCTTTACCGCCTTTGTTTCCTTCGGCTCTTTCGGCTCTTTCGGCTTTTTCGCCACTACATTGTCTTCGGGGGTGGCTTCCAAAACCCGATTACCTAATTGAATAGGGGCTGTGATCTTACCCCAGTGTGGGCAGTCGGGGCAGACTTTTGGATTAAGGTCGTTAAAAGTAGTGCAGTGATACGGCTTACCATAAAGATTGTCTAACTTCTTATAGGTCTCTTCAAGATTGTAGTCTGGGTGGTCTTTTGATATTTTCTTTGCCCATTTTTCTTTGTCAGTGCATTGAGCAACGATTGAAAGCCCAGCCCTCCACAGAGGTTCTTCAATAGTGGCTTGTTCTTTCGCTATAATGCCTAGTTGGTTGCAGCCTTTTCCCGCAATGGTTTTGGACATTAATAATTTAAAATCACCTTCGGTATTGCCAGCCAACCTATCCCTCGCAGGGTCACTTCCCGCAACAGCGGGTTGGTAAATACGAGCAACTGGTATCGGGTTATCACCGAGAAGTTTTGTAAATTCATCAAAGTCTACTGGCGGCTGAATCCCGTCTCCCAACATGAACACTGGAGCGGGTGGATCATCTTTGTAGTTATGAGTTTGAGGGAGTCTTAGCACCCTAGCGCCATCGGCTGTTACCGCCAAATCGGTGAGCATGTCTTGTTTTATTGTAAGATGTTTTAGACGCTCTGCTACGGGCTTCCACTCTTCGTAACTAACTGATTCGGTAAACGTCCAGTAAACATGCAGACCTCTGCCAGAACAAACTAACGTAGGTGCTGGTAATTTGTTCCCCTTGCAAAAATTCTGTAGTGACGAAGTGGCAGTGGCTCGGTCTTTATATTTTTTTGGTTTCTCTCCCTCTTTTAAAGTCTCCGTGCCACAATCCAAGTCCAAGAAAAACGAACTCAAATATTTAATGTTGGGTACTGTTCGGCTTTGATCTGTTTCAAATGTGGCTAAAGCAAAGTATGTATCATATCCGTTACTATCTAAATCCATCGCAGCTTGTATTGCTAAATGAGAAGTTTCGTACAACTTTTGTCTAAGCTTGCCGTCCTTCGCTGCGAAAATGCAATACCATCCATCGTCTGGGACTATTGCATCCATGAAGCGTTTTGCGTCCATACGCTATCCCCTTAAAAAGTGCTTAAAAAACCGCCCGAAGGCGGCTTGTATTTAAAGCCAGAGGCTATTAATCTTTCTCGTCGTCCCATTGAGACATCAGTGAGGATAGCTTCTTATCTTCTTCAGGGGGAGTTTCTTCAACCTTCTTGCTAACTTTTTTTGCTGGCTCTTCTACCTCTTCTACTTCTTCCACCACTTCAAGGACAGGAGCTGCCTTTTTCTTGCGGGGGACTCGCTCAACAACAACCTCTTCTTTTGGTTCTTTGTTCTTATCAGTGTCGAACACGCGCATCTCTATCGCGTTTTTTGTTGCGTCACTCTCAACAGAAGCCACCGCTTTATTCAACTCAACCTCTTCTAGTGGTCGTGAAGGTGAGAAGAACAACTTAGGTACAGATGAGTTCTCATCAAACTTCATCTCAGTAACAACCGCAATCACTGGAGTGTTGTGCGCTTTCAAAAAACGAGCATAAGCTTGCATAGGCATTTTGCCTTCTTTGGTATCCCCAAAAATGCTAGTCGCTGGCAGTTGCATTTGGTAGACATTATCCATGTCCTCTTCCAGAGATACCGCTATCTTTTGACTATAGCGACACGCTCGACTTTCGCCTTTACCAGAACCTTTTACATTCTGCTCACAATCGGCACAGCGACTTGCTTGTGGGGCATCTACGTTATCGTCAGGTTTGTCGGTATCAGAAGACCAGCAGGTGGGGGCGGTCACCACTTCAGGATTATACTCCCCTTCGTAGAACGTCCTACTAACAGGAGCTGCGTCAATGATTACAACATTTAACGTATCGTTGTTACTGACACTGACTTGATCCCCATTCACAAGATTGCGAAACTTGCCGCCCTTGAGACTGATCCTTCTGGTGGTTCCAAATGAACCCCCGCCAAGCTTGTCGTTAGTATCCTGCAAAGATTTATACAGGTCGCTGTTTACCAAAGCATTGTTTTCAAACAATGATGAAACTTCTTTATTAGACATCTTAGATTCTCCTAGTTTAATTTAGACTCTTCGTACAATTTTATTGGTTCGCGCTCATCTTTTTTGTTTGGAGACTCCCGCGAATCGTGCATCAATAGAGCTTCGGTCATGTCTCTTAAATTGAATCGGTAAGTGGTTCCTAACTTTATATAAGTTTCTTTGGGAATGACGCTATTCCTTACCCATGCCCTTACAGTTGATGTGGATACCGAGAAGTGTTGTGCCGCACGGTCAATGGTGACGTATGCTGGCGTTTCTGTTTTTTGTACAGTCATGTTACTCTCCTTTCTTCGTTGGTTTATAAATAGAAAGAACAAACTCAGAATCCGCGTTAAGACCTTTCGGTACTATATCTGGATTATCTTCAAGAAATTCTTTCACATTACTTTGATTCAAAGACTTAGAAAAGAACTCAGGCACATTGTGCTCCAACACAAATTTGTACATCTCGTCCCAATCGCTAGTCCAATACCTTGTCTTAATAGATCGTGTGACCCTCCCTGCTTCCGTAGTTAAAGAAGTGATTTCGCCCTCCTTAAAGAAAAACAATAGGTTTTCTTTTATAAGCTTTTGCTGATCTTCCAACACCTTGTCTTCTTTTTTAAATTCCGTTTTTATTCTTTCTCGCTCTGTTTTTATTTTGTGAAAAACCCTAGTCAAAGATTCAGCCGATTCGTCTGCCATCGTATTCTCCTGTTTACTGCTGTGTCGGGATTACCACTATAGTTATTAGAATTGCCCTAGTCAAGCAATGCTTTGTATAAATCAATAATTCCTGAGTGAATGTCCATTTTATTGTCTAACATGTCGTAAACATGCTTTTCTGCGCGTGACCCTTCTAACTGAATCACTGTTGTGGAGCAGGTCTGCCCCGCTCTGTGAATCCTAGCGTTAGCCTGTGCATACGTTTCCAATGAAGAGGTTGGCCCCCACCAGACCACCGTAGTGGCCTCTGTCAGCGTTACTCCATGAGCCGCTGCCTGTGGTTGTATCACCAGAACTTGTGGGTCACTGTCCTCTTGGAAGCGTTTAAATATGGCTGTCCTTTTACTGGCTGAAACTGACCCATTGATAATGGCAGTGGCTATACCTTCCTGATTTAACTTAGCACTCAACATCTCAATAATGTGTTTGAACTGGGCAAAGATTAAGACTTTTTTCTCTGACTCCTCAATAATTTCTTTAAGCACGTTGTAGCGATTCGATATGTCGAACTCCAAAGTCTCACCGTTGTCGGTGTACAAAGCCCCTGACGATAACTGTAATAACTTGTTAAGGTTAACAGCGGCATTAACTGCGGTCACTTCCTCCCCCGATGCAGCTATCATCATTTCGTTTTTCATTTCTTTGTAGTATTTCTTTTGCTGCCGAGTCAGTTCACAGATTCGTTTGGTGTAGGTCATCTCTGGCAGGTCTAGGCACTGCTCCTTTGTAAACCTGACCGCTGGCTGGAGTACCCTGTGAACAGTGTCCTTGGCGGTATCCTTCGGTATCCATCTAAACTGGCTCACTTTGTACATGACTTGATCGCGGAATCGGCCAAAAGCACGGGGTACTGCCATTGGGTTAAGAAGTTTAGCTATGCCAAAAGCGTCTGTAGGGGTCTGTGCGGCGGGTGTTCCAGTCATAAGCCATACCCATGTGTCTGGGCCTATCAAAGAGTTCATCGTCTTCCAGCGGCTTGTCTGGGCGTTCTTATAGGCGTTGCCTTCATCAATGATTATTAGGTCAAAACCTCCAGCTTTTATCTCATCGTAAACTGTTGGGATTCCGTCATAGTTAATGACAACAAAATCGCTACCTCTCTCAACGATCCCTTTACGTTTAGCGGCTGACCCGTAGGCCACATCGACTGTTCGGTGCATGGCGAAGGTAAACAAGTCATTCCTCCAAGCCGAATCCATTATAGATAGAGGGCATACCACAAGGACTCTGTTAATAACCCCTTGGTTTAATAGGTAATCTGCTGCCCATATTGCACTTGCCGTCTTACCTGTACCCATCTCACTAAAGCAGAATGCTCGTTTGTTAAGAGTGAGAAATGCCGCTGTTGTTTTTTGATGCTCAAAGGGTTTGTGCTTACCTGTCCATTTGTATTTACCCATAATAGGTGAGGGTACTTTTATATTTAGGTTCCTTAGCACTCTTGTTTCTTCTAAGCCCCAGTGAACCAACACTCCGTTGTCTACAACTTGGCTCTTAGGTATCACTGTTGTTACTTTGTTAGGGTGTCTCAACCTCAAGTGAATGGCTTTGTTGTCTATTATTCTCATCTGCCCCTTTCCCATTTAGACAAAAGTTCTATAAAAGGAAGCGGGTTTTTTCGACAATTTGAAATAGTCCACGGGAGGCCAACAAGATCACTAACATCCCTGACCCCGTATATTTCTCTGGCTTCTCTTATTTTAACGTGGCGCATCATCCTTGTGGTAACTTCCCGCGCACTATTAGTGGAAATTCCATTTTGTCCACCCACACTTGAAAAAGTTTCCCCGTTTAGCACTTGGATAGTCATTCGTATATTTCGAGCAAATCTTTTTTTATCGTTTTCTTTTGTGCGTTTACACTTTTTTTGCTTATTAAAACAAGTAGTGGCTACCTTTTCGGAGCCATGTCTATGACCTAGCCCACAGTCCCAATAGGTCAAGGTTATCGTTTTTTCTTTTACCATTCCTATTCTCCAGAGTCGCAAAAACCAGTGAACACGCTATGTGTCCACCAGAGTCCTATGTTGTCCGTGGTTATCCCACGTTGTTAGGCATTGCCTAACAGATTAACCCTTCTTCTTGTAGTTCCGTGCTCTATTCTTACTACGATCTTCTAACTTATAACTACCTTTCGCGTACTTCTTTGAATGGCTAAGGTCTTTGTCTTTGCGGGATGGTGCAGTCTTAGTCATAGTGCCTGTTTCTTTTTTGTCATACTCCCGCCGATCTGCTTGCCTACGCATTCTTGTCTCATGTTCGCCACGGTCTTTCTGCTGTTGGTATTCTTTTGCGTAAGGTCTTTTCTTATTGACGTATGCCACGGTTACGCCTTTTTCTTTGTTTTCTTTTTAGCGGCTTCGGACAAGTCTTTGAAATGAAACAACTTAACACTGGTCTTACCGTGGGTCTTGCCTGTGTGCGAAGAACCATCGGGCATTTTGTGAGTACCGCCTGTGTGTGCAGTGCCGTCTTTTTTGTAGTGCTTTACGCCTTTCATTTATTCCACCCACCTTGGCTTTCTAAGTACGCTTTTCGTATCTTTGCCAGCTCCGCTTTTTGCTCGGGACTGCTTTTATAAATACCTTGAAAACCTTTGTTTCGAGGAGGGTTTGCCACTTGCGCTTTAGCGTCTTCAACGCTCATACCCTGCATACCCTGCTGTTGGAGTTGGCGCATAGTCGGTCGGTCGGTTCTGTTATGCACAAAAGCCGTTGGTTGGGGCTTGGGTGCTACTTTGGCCTTGGGCTTGGGTGGTACTTTGGCCTTGGGCTTGGCGTTGGGCTTGGGTGCTACTTTGGCCTTGGGCTTGGGTGCTACTTTGGCCTTGGGCTTGGGCTTGGGTGCTACTTTGGCCTTGGGCTTGGGCTTGGGCTTTCCTTTCGGAGTAACCTTTATGCCTTTCGCATCCCCCGTTACGTTATATGACCCTTTATTATTTCGCATTGGAGAGTTCTCCCTTTTGTATTATAAGTCTATTCTTAGCAACTGGTGTCGTTTTATCAAACAATCCTATAACATTATTACCCGCGCTGTCACTACCTTTCGACAAATCTTTTTGCGCCAAAACGGTTGAGCCAAACGCGGCTCTGTAAAGGTCTTTGTAGCACGATCTGTACACAATTATTGGGGACTCTGCGTTGGCCGAACAAATTCTATCCATCACTGATCTAAGGTCTGACAGCTTAATAACATTCATATCTGGTTCTTCCCATTGCTAACACATTCTAGTACGGGGCAGTGTTTCCTGCACAACCCTGACTCTTTACAGTTCCACACATTGTTATCGTAAGACGCTTGCATGGCGTTGAAATTACCTATCCACTTCTCCCACAACTCGGGGACTTGCTCACGTTTAAATGTCGCTTTTGGCATCGCTTTGGCGACAACAAATAACAACCCAGTTCTAACTTTATCTAACTCAGGGTAATGTGTAAACATAGCCAAAGCCATTAGTTCCAACTGCCCCTTGTCGGCATACTTTGCATTGGCTCCCGTCTTATAGTCGATTGACCAACCTAGCGATCCGTTGACTATATTCAAGTCCCCTATGCCCCGCCACCAAACATCATCCGCCATAAACTTTGTTGGCTCTAAATTCTCAGTAACCCCTAACTTCTGCTCACAAAACTTGTGGCCTTCTAGTGCATCTAAATCGTCTAGCACTTGCTTGGCGTACATGAAATAAGGCGGCAATGCTTTCCCATCCCGAATGTATTCCTCGGCAGCTAAATGAAACTCAGTGCCGTAACGCATAGCTTCGCTTTCTTTCTGCGGGTAGCGTTTTAAAACACGATCATTGAGGTACTGCTGTGGGCATGTGTTGAATGCCTTCCACTTACTAAAGCTCCAAGGTGCTGCGGATTCGGGTATGATTACTTTACTCATAGACATACTCCTCTAGCTCAACGTCAAATACAGGAACCTCTGTCGGTGGCCATAACATGTTAAGGAATTTTACCAATTGAATATTTCTAGTGCCAGCTTCGGCTCTGTTATAAACTCTACGTTCTTCAACTACAATTCGGCTAACGGTCGCTGCCGATACACCCACAAGCTTACTAATTTCTAACCTTGTTTTTGTTGTTGTTTCTGCCAAATGTCTTACGGCTTTGTTTAAATCCGCTGGACTGTCGTAGTTACCTGTTTTTTTAACACACATATCACACCCACTCCCATTTATCTTTAGGTCTTAAACCTGCTTTTATTTTACCTGCCTCTTTTAACGCTTTCCATTCTTTGGAATTCTTCCTTGGTAATTTCTCAACAAACGGTCTTTCAATAACCCCCAATGACATCAACATTTCATTACACTCTTTGATGTACCATTCGTAATCTAGGTCGTTGGGTATCTCAGGTGGCAAGTCCAAAACAAGTCTAGCTCCAAGGGTTCTCGGTACTGTATTGCCGTTCTTTTTATAATGCACCTCTCCCTCTCGACACTTCGTAGAGTAGTACCACCTAATGGCTTTACCCAAAATGTACCCCTCCTTGCTTGCGCCCCCTGCTACAGTCCTAACCGTAAGAAATTTGCGTATGTCTGTGCATTCTCTAATCATATTGCCAATGTCTGTCTGACCAGACGTAGCAAGAAATGCCGACACCACTTCAGCGCAGATAGAATTCTGTGGGTTCTTCATCAACCCACCTTCTCCGTATGCACCTTTTCCTTTTGTACTACCGTCAGTTTTAACTGCTATATAGTTGTTAACGTCACGGGAGTGAAGAGATGCGTACCGTGTTTCTTCGGTCTTTAGTGAACACGCCTTCTCCCACATAGAAAAAATGCGATCAACCGCTGCGTATTTTTTAACAGGAATCAACATAACAATGCCATCAGTGTTTGCTGATACCACTGGCACTCCGAACTCTTCCAGCATCTCGATCACCATGAGCAAGGACAATTGACCCGTCAAGGTAGTGCTTAACATCAGCTTGGGACTATACAACTGACTGTACTTGTTACTACTCTTACCGAAAGTCCCGTTCAATGTAATCTTCAAGGCGTTAGATGTGACCATATCTCCAGACTCTTTGGCAGACACGCGCCTATCCAATATGCTTTGGTATACAGGTTTAAAGTGTTCTCCAAAACTTGCAGGGGACAGGTCACCATTGAGCATCAGGTTGGGGTAATAAGATACCACATCCCTATCTACCACTAACGTCTCCTCAGTCGAATAGTGTGACACTTCAGACTCTTGTGAATGCAGTCCACCTATACCTATCTTATAAGTTGTTTCCCCTATGCAAATCTTTGTGTTCTTAATTTCGTTAGGGATTTGCACATGACCACTTTCCCCTATTTCCATTTCGGCTTCTTCCAAATTCACCAACAACTCTTTCAAAGGTTGAGTGATAAACTTAATGTAACTAGGAGTGATGTATTTAAACGATGAATACTTAATGGTGGATTTGGGAGGACTTGTCCCAGTGAGTCTTGTGTATTCGGCTTTGAGTACAGCTTCCGCTACTTGCGCGTCTGACTTAGATCGCAGATCAACTTCATACTCTACGCTCATACTTCTTCGTAAATCTATTTGAGGTTGAAGTTTGATAGCTAATTCTTTTGTTACCTCTAAGTCGTTATTGCAGTATTCCATAATGTCCCGACTGTCTTGTGGGTCAAGGGTTTCATCGGGTTCTATGGGCAGGTCTTGTAGTCTTCTGGTGTGCATCCTCCCTCCATAAATCTTCAAGCTACACATGCTGGGCGCAACTTCTATAAGGTCTATGTGGTTGATGGCGGGTTCTTGTAAATCTCTTTTGCGATAGAAATGGTGAGGGCGTTGTTGTTGTGTAATTATTTCATCGCTGGCTTTTTTTAAATCCGCACACGTTGCGCCTGACATCGCATAAGTAATCATAGGCAGGTCATAGCAGTTGCCATTGAACGTAATGACTTCCACTTCTGGGTGCGTCAAAATACTATTCAGCCCGTTGATATAAGTATCTAAATTCTCGTCATTAAAAGTACCCCACCCTTTCGTCTTGCCGGTGGCAATATCTTTTAGTAGTACGAAAAAGAAGTTACGATAACACTCAACGTCTAAGACTACTTGAGTCTTCTTTTCTCCTAGCATTGTTGATTCTCCTGAAATCATTGGGTTGCGTTG
>Ga0307488_10005850_pt1 | contig 10152 bp, 5 predicted proteins | sample SB02metaG_FD_202248 | JGI IMG/M metagenome (GOLD analysis project Ga0307488, IMG submission 202248) | Sea-ice brine microbial communities from Beaufort Sea near Barrow, Alaska, United States - SB 0.2 | ecosystem: Environmental > Aquatic > Marine > Coastal | place: USA: Alaska | collected 2017-05-06
CCCTGACCACCCTGACCACCCTGACCACCCTGACCACCCTGCCCACTATACCCTGCCGATGTGCCAGGGTCGGACCGCAGTGTCGCGCTTCCAGTGGGGTGTTGTAGTTGGGTTGGACTATTCATTGGGAGTAGCGGCATGTCGGGGCTGGTGGCGAGTTGTAGTGGATTCTGTGGTCCCGCATAGTTGGATGAACTTGTCAATGGGACACCTTTGTTGGAGTGGGTTGCTGCACCTTTACCCAATTCGGCCATGGAGTCGTCACGTTTTCCCATGATTAGTTCTTCCACACGATCATACAGAATGCTGATTTTCTCTCCCAATTTTGTCTGCAGACTCAATGTGATCATCAGTACTGCTATAATCATGTGTGTGCTGGCGAACTTTTCGTATCGGAGTTCGCTGTAGGTGGGCACATATGTGATGATACGATTGATAATGAGAATGCCTAAAAACATGACTATGAGTTGGATGGCTATTTCGGCTAAAAGTTCTGCGCTTCCCTTTTCGTCGTCTGCTTCTGGGACATATTTCTGCATGAGTTTATTAAGCAGGACGGTTGGGAGTACGCCCACCATGGTATATTGCACGACGTTCATCATTTCCTTCTTCGACGCATCGTCAAACTTGAATACATGTTGCATAAAAGATTCAGAGCCTCCTCCTGTACCTCCTCCCGACATCATTTCGTCTGTATTTGTCATATGATACTAGAAGAGATTATTCTACCATTGTATATATTATATGCGTTATACATATTAGATACACATGTATATAGTATGTATATGAGTGCATCACGAGCAATGGCATCTGCGAGAAGTAAAAAGTCGGGAGAGAAGCCCGCCCTTCCAAGTCACCAGTATAGTCCTGACATGGCACCACAGCCTGCACCGCAACAGAAGGCGAGTGGCGCGCTCACCATTCCGCAGGCGATTAAAATGTTGGATCAACGTCTACAGACCTCCGAGAACTTTATGCATAGCACCTCTACAGTTGTCCAGGAGATTAAGACGTTTCATGAGAGCGCGACCAACAAGTATCTGGTGGATGAAGATGTCTTTAAAAACATGGTGGAGCGGTTGGAGAAGTTGGAGGCTGGTTCTGTCAATTCTTCTGCCAGTGGAATCAGTCAGTACGAGTCGGAGGTAACTCGTGATTTGTCTCGTCCTGCACTTAGACGGGATCGCTTGAGTTCTAGCGATGTCACCTTGTCGGACAATCCCAAGACGGTTGCTGATATATCTGAGCTAAAATCCAAGCTCATCCAGTTGCAGACATATGTGATGAAGGTGAATGAACGGATGACGGATGTATTGTTTGCTAAAACGCAAGTGCCTCAGGTGTCCCAAGTGTCCCAAGTACCGCTCGATATTAAGAACCTTGGTCTGATGGTGGACGTGGATGATGGTGATACTACCTCGATGGTGGAGAAGGTAGGGAAGAGTGCACCGAAGAACTCTTCTTCATCCAGTGATGTGGCCGAGGTGTCTGAGGAGGTGAAGGATGAAGGTCGTTCTTCATTAAAGTTTCCAGTGGAAACTGCTGACCCATCCGTTCCATCCAACGTATATAATAGTAAAGCCCTTCATAGTACATTGTCTGGAGTAGCTGACACAACAGGTGATAGTGTAACAAGTATTGGTGATAATCGCATCAATACGGCGAATAAGGATATCCACGATATCCTGAAAAGTTTCCCGACTGAAATCGCAAAGTAATACTTGAACTATTGTACAATCTCTTTAGGAGGAGATACAATATGTCGATATGTCAAGATGTCAATCCAATTAATTTATATAAAACTCTAGATAAATTAAATGTTTCCAGACTGTATAATGGTTAGCTTTAAAAAGTTCATGTCAGACTACGGTATAGGGGTGATTATCACCCTTTTACTGATTGCATTTACAGTGAGTACATTGTCCGAATACATTACATCGAAATCTTTAGGTGGAAGTGAAGGAAATGACAACATGTCTTCGGGTGCAGGTGCAGGCGCATCTGCATATAGTGATGGTGCGAGTGGTCAATCACCTGGATCTCCTGGAGGAGGAGGAGGAGGAGGACCCGTGTCGGAGAACTCTTTTTCCAGTGGTGACGATTTCGCTCCTGTAGGAGCATCTACACAGGGTGCTGCCGCATCCATTACTAACCCTTCCGACCTTCTCCCTGCTGACACACATAATGCATTTTCGGATATGGCTCCCTCTGTACAGGGTGGTAACAATTCAAACCTATTGACTGCTGCGCAGCACATAGGTTCTCCTTCGAACTCTGCTCCATTACGAAACAGTAATTTATCACTTAGAAGTGAGCCAGCAAATCCTCGTGGAGACACTGGACCATGGTCACAATCCACCATAGAAGCTGACCCATATAACCGTGGTATATGTGATTAGACATCTATTTATTGTATACTGGTATTGATGTATTGATGTATTGTGTATTGCGACATTGCGACATTGCGGCATTGTGGCTACATGACCATAAGGAAATATAATATAATCGTTTTATATATTATATTTGCAGAGTGAGTATTGAATGTTGGATTATTTAGTAAAGGAGGATTGGTTGTTCTATGCCATCTTTGTGTTTGTGATTATCTATTCATTGAAGATTTATTCCGAGAGCGACGTGTTTAATCTAAAGTGTGTTGTTTCTGGCGTGGACGGAAACAGGTATTGTGTTCGTAATCGACTGAAGTTGGACGAGTCTGCTGACTTGTTGGCACGGGTCACGCAAAACGCAAAGAAATTCATTGACAAGTTGTATGCTAAATATCCGAGCAAGGCAAATGTCAAGCGGTTGAAAGATGGCTTTAACCCTGAGAAGATACAGGAGACGCTTCCGACTAGTGAGCTTACTGCTTATAGCGAAAACAAGGGAGAGAAGATTGCATTTTGTTTAGCGCGGACCAAGAACAGTGAGCGGTTGGTGGACGAGGGTACATTGACGTTTGTGTGTTACCACGAGTTGGCACACGTGATGACCAAGTCAATCGGACACAAGAAGGAGTTCTGGGATAACTTTAAATTCTTGTTGGTGGAGGCAAAGGAGATGAAGATGTATGACCCCGTGGATTATAAAAAGAACAACCAGACGTACTGTGGAATGACGATTTCAGATAATCCGTATTATGATGTATAGATTCAATTACATAAACTCGGATATATATTGTACCAGGTCAGGGTTGCACAGCACTTCTGACACTGGTACTGGTACTGGGACTGACAATCCATCTATTCCTATTCCTTCCAATCCATCCGAACCAGTTGAAATTGTCGTTTTTCTTTCCATGGTGTCCAACCTATTTCCCAGTTCACGCAATGTACGCATTTCCAGTATCCGTTGCAGTCGGACGTATTTATAGCATATTTTTCTACCATGGATGGCCGCACCGTTTGGAATAGTTTCTTCTCGTAGTTTTTGGTCAACGAGTTTGTCCACAACTCCATTATTGAGCATGTCTTGGTATATGTTGGTGGATATTTGGAGCGTCTGTCGGAGGTGAGATATGTACATCCACGCTCCCAGACGATATCGTTCGCCCAGCTCCTGTTCAATTCCATCAGAGACTTCGTCTCCCAGACTATATCTGCGTGCGCGGCTTCGGTTGCGCACGGAGTTCCCCCAAGATTTTGCGTAGTGTGTATTGAACGCCATATGTGTATATGTATATGTATTATATGTATACATAATTGTATGTTCATCTACTGACCGACACAACGATTGGAGATGTACATGTTATATGTGCGAATATATACCATCACTGCATAAGTCGTGGCAAGGAAGATGGTGTCGTATAGAACTGCCCATAGTCCTACGCCATAAAACCATCTCGAGAAGAAGCTGTGTTTGTTCTCGGGGTATGATAGGTACATGTTGTAAAAGTACCCAGAAATGACAATGGTTGTGAGGACAACTACGCCTAGTCGCGCGACCAGAGAATTGAGGTCGAACTTGTATACAACGAGCTGGGCTAGCGCAAGGTAGGCAAACACGAGTAGAAGGTCAAATGGAATGGTTGTAGAGAATCGTGTTTGGTAGTACTCGTCCACCAAGTCCTGGCGCCCAGTGAGTAGTCCAGGCACGTTGAGAGTATACACCAGTAGCAGCATGACAATGGAGAATGCAATGATATAGGATAGTAGCAACGCACACACCTCTTGAAACAGAGTCGTCTTCATTATACTGATTGGACTGACTGGACTGATATACAATACACCACGAGATATATATTTGTATACGTTGTATACGTGTGTGGAATCGGCGTATACAACGTATTATTATTCTACTATTGATATATCGTGTCCAATAAGGTAAAAATGTTGGTAAAGTATATACGGATATATACATGCACAAGGTGAGTACTATTTACAAGGTACATACCGTATCTAATCGCAACACGCTAAAGCGGGTGGTGGTATTCTATGGAAAATGCGACCTTGGTGAGACGGAGTTGAACGAGTTGTTTCTACAAGATCCGTCCAACGACCGATTTACGGATGGAACTACAAACCGTCCTATATTTACGTCCGACGAGACGGACTTTATTAAGAGAAACGATGGCGAGGTGAAGTTCAGTCACCATAAAATACATCTGGACGACACCATTCTTACTGTAAAGTTGAAGATTCTTCTTGCAATGGATCCTGACGACCGTGTCTCGATGGAGGAGTTGTTCATGTTTTGTTTGAAGCACGAGACGTTTACTCCTCCCGAGTTTTACACAGCTCTTACGCAGAATAAGCGAGTGTTACTCACCCGCGAGCGACTGGAAAATGCATTACAAAACTTCAAGACGTCGAATATTTTCTCGCCAGCAATGGTCAACCTTGGTCGGAACGAGGATGATAGTGGGGATAAGGATGACATTTACTCCTACGATGATATACTTGCTCTGGATATATTCAACAAACCAATAAAGACAGTTACCATGCTTGGTCAGAAGTTGTTCATCATTGATACTCATTACCCATTTTCCTATAACCCATTCGACATTATCCACTACGACAAGATTCTGTTTAGTGCTACTACCAATGCCATTACTACCCAGAACAACAATTTGATTCTCGACAATGGCGAAATTATCGACAACAATATTTACGTGTCATTTGCCGAAGATGTTCTTAGAAACGCGAATGTGTCGGTTAGTCCAGTTGGTCCAGTTGGTCTAGTCGGACCATTCTTGATCAACGTGTATTTCCCCTTTCTGACAACATATAATATCAGGTCGATAGCTGAACTGAATGCAGCTCGACCTCGTCTTCTTAAAGAGACGACCAAGCTATTGGGACAGTCCACTTCAAATACGTTTGAGAAGGAAGATATGCTCCATTCTATTCATGCAGTGCAAGCAGTGCAAGCAGTGCAAGCAGTGCAAGCCGTTCGCCCATACACATATAGTTCCCAGGGTGTGAACGAGATGAAGTTTGTGATTCACCAACAGTTTACATTGAGTGTTCCTCTGGACGTTCTCTTTAAGATCATCTCTACGAATCCCGTCACCCCTCTTACAAAACTAAACCCCGACACGCATCGAGAAATTAATTATCGTATATACGGTGAAACCAAGACGATTGACAACCGAATTATTCCGATGCTGTCCAAGACGAAAATAACCACATTGATGAATACTCTTGGACGAACCAAGTCAATGAGTGTATTTTTCGCACCTGATGCGTCCGACTCTGGTGTCGAACTCACGTGTGATTTCATGGAGAATGGTGACGTGGTGGTATATATAAAGTCGACGGGAGACCCCATTCCGTTTCAGCGCGTGACTGACCTTGTAATCAAATACGTGAACCCTGTTATTTCGGTAGTGTCGGCGTTTTTCGTGCAGAGCGGATACGACTTTGTTGGATTTACCGACCTGTATGCTACAAACACCGAGATAATACAACTGCAATATGGGTACGAGCTTGAGCTGGATGAGAACGCGGCGACATTTGACATCAAGGCAATTCAGAACTGCATTGCGCCCGTGTTTATTGTGAACTCGGATAATCTGAGCTCTCCCGATGGCGTGAATATGCGGTATAGAAAAGTGAGCAACTTCAACAAGATGTCTAGTCGAGAGGCGTATGTGATTGAGCAGGTGAAGCGACGAGAAGGCTACCAGGGAGACGCGTTGGTAGAAAATCTGATGGATGCGCATTCCATGTCGGAGGACGAGGCGCGCGAGCTAATTGCCAAGGTGGCTACGCAGTTGACGATTGACACTGGGGGTATAGGAATGAAGACTTCTCGAATTCGGACAAATCCTGGATTTGTCACGATATTGACGGACATTACGAAAAAGACGTTGCGAATGAAGCGTCGAATTCGTCTGACAATCCAAGGAATAGACAACATATACTACACCCAGGTGATTGGAGTGTATGTGGATGCGCTCTTTCAGTTGTTGTTTAACCAGTCCATGTTGAAGATTACTCATCCCAATGCATCCGTCGTATGTGCCTTGTCCCAGAACGAATCGATTCGGAAACCAGATGTATTGTCGTCTGCAGACGAAGATGTACTGTCTCGCGAGGAGATTACTATAGACGACGACGGCGTGTCTCTTGTTTCAGATGCGCAGCCCATCATGTACAACGAGTTTGTAGAGACGGGTGCGCAAACCGCGTTACCCACCATGAGTGCGTTTGACCTTATCTATGGTGACGATGATGATGATGATGATGATGATACCGATAATGAAGAGGAGGAAGGAGAGGAAGGAGAGGAAGGAGAGGAAGGAGAGGAAGGAGAGGAAGGAGAGGAAGGAGAGGAATCTCTCCAAAAAGGGGGTGTGCGGGGTCCCCCCGCAAGACTACCCGTGGGTATGCAACTCACAAAGCCAAATCCTTTTGTAAAGATAATATCGAGCGAGACGGAGGACATCATAATGACCACAACAGTAAAGGATACGGGTGGAGTTAGTGGAGCTGCAAAATATAAAACGTATTCTGCGCAATGTGATTCTGCGTATGGTCGACAGCCAGTGTTGATGACCAAGGACGAGTATGCTGATATGTCTGCCAAGGAGAAGACGGGAATTATCGAGAGATACGGCAAGGATGCATTTTTCGCCATGTCGGCCGAGGCGCGCGAGAATCTCATTCTTCGAGAAACGCAGTTGGATGATCGGTATGTATTGACTTATGGTTCTGAAAGTGGCAAGGAGCATGTGTATGCGTGTCCGCGCTACTGGTGTCTCAAGACAAACTCCTTCATTCATCCTGGAGAGATGGTTCCCAAGTTGGATGCGTCGGGAGAACCTATGATGGATGCGGCTGGTAAGCCAATGTTGGAGCACCCTACTTGTGGAGGAGTCATTCCTCGATTACAAAAAGCGGTGCAGGACGACGGTAATTTCGTGTATGAGTTTACAGGGAAATTCAGAGAGTCGGCCTCGGCGGAGAATCCGTACCAGCCAAGTTATCCTGGATTTTTAGACAGAGATAAGCATCCTCGAAACAAGTGCGTGCCCTGCTGTTTCAAGTTTGGCGCAAACTTAACTCATAGCAAAGACCAGATTGCTCGACGCAAGGACTGCACTGGCTCGACTGGACCCACTGGACCAGATAAATCAGTCGAATCAGTCGAATCAGTCGAATCAGTCGAATCAGTTGATGAGTCAGGTACGGGTACCAAGAAGAAGAATATGCGCGGAGATCGGTTGTATGTGGTGGACCAGTCGGCGTCCCCTGTTGGAGAGGAGCGATGGGGTTTTCTGCCCATTGAGATACAGCATTTTGTAAAGGATTATTCGAATGCGTATATAAGCTCCACTGCCAAGATGCAGATTAAGACTAATTCACTGGCTCTTTTACGACATGGGGTGGACAACCATCGTCGAGAAGTTGGATTCCTTGCAGCGATTGCCGACGTGATGTTTTATAAAAATCCAACGGATAAATCGTCTGTTGCTGATTTCAAGACGTATATTCTCGAAAAGATTACGCTCGATAACTTCGCCATTTATCAGAACGGGAACTTGGTGAAGGAGTTTGCTGTCAAAGACAAAGACAAAGACAAAGACAAAGACACAACAGATAAGTACAAGGAATCTCCTCTGTTCCATCTTGGGACTCCTGAAACATTTGCCAACCTTGTGCGCGCATACGAAAACTTTCGTGAATTCATATCCAACAAAAACTCGTACATAGACTACACCTATCTATGGGATTTCATATGTGACAAAAAGATTCATGCTTCGCACCCGAAAGGCGCTAATCTGGTGATTCTGAATATCCCTGAAAATGATGCCACTACGAAAATAGATGTGATATGTCCCTCCAATCACTACATGGCAACCAAGTTTGACGTGTCAAGACCCACCATCATTATGGTGAAGCGCGATGCAGTGTACGAGCCAATTTATTCGTTGAAGCGAACGGACGATGGCATTACATTCCAGAAGTACTTTGCCGAGAAGTCATCAAACACTCCGTACATCACCACTCGGATGACCCCGTCGTCTATAATCACCATGCTACATAAGATAATCAACCCCATCTACCAGAGACAATGCAGCCCGCTTCCAAGTTTGCGCAACGAGTACACCTTTCTCCAAGCCATGCCATTGGAAGAGCTGCGCACCGAGCTCCTTCGCAAGGGTGGACGAAGTGTGCGTGTAGAAATAAAGGCACAGGTTCTCAACCATTCATACAAGACGGTGGGTCTGTTTGTGATGGCGGGCAAGTCGAGTGGAGTGGTTCCGTGCTACCCGTCTACGCCACTGACGAGCACATCGCTGCCTCGAACGTTTGTGGATGACGAGATGCTCTATTCGGACTACAATACCACTCTTGCTTTCATGAACAACATGACTGTGTATTATGGAAACGCCATCCCCATCAAGCCTGCGTTTAAGATTGTGGACGACGAGGTGGTGGTGGGGATTTTGACTGTGACCAATCAGATGGTGCTCTTGTCTCAACCCATTGCATTGTCGTCTACAAACGATGACATTCCATTGATTCGTCACCGAGGTCATTCTGCGAATCACAACAACATCCAGAAGACGTTTGTAGACAATGTAATCAGTGGAGTAGACACGGAGCGCGTCGAGTACGTGAAGAAGGTCCAGTTGGAGACCAATTTCTTCAACGCGTTTCGGAATACAGTTCGTTTGTTGTTGAATGATTTCGTGCACCTTGATGTACGAAAGAACATTGAGGATCGTTTACATAATAAGTTTGCATTGTATGCGTCCAAGTTGGACTATGTTGTGGGTCGTCTGCAGGAGTTGATTGTGGGACACGTGACATTCTCCGACACTATGGATTCCTCGATTCTGTCTGGGGTGTCGTTGTGTATAAACAGTTCTCCGTCCAAGTGTGTGGAGAAGAATCCAGTGTGTGTGGTGTCGGATGATACCGACACGTGTGTGCTGGTGTTACCCAAGTACAACCTTCTTACTCGCGAGGTGAACAACGAGGTAATATACTTGAATAAGATTGCTGACCAGCTTGTCAGGTACCCGCGCATCAGGTCTTTTATGTTTGACACTTCTCAGTTTCTTGGAATCGGTGAGGTGCATTTCAATCTTAGTTCCAACGAGGTGGTGGTTCCCCATTCTGTTCTAAAATCACAATATTTCGACAATCTATATGAAAACTACTCGTATACCCATGTCAATACAAATACATATGACGAGACAAACCCGTTGCATCAAACAATGAAGCAAGAGTCGGAGTATCGTTATGCGGATATTTACAAACGGGGAGAGGAGGGGGAGAAGAAAAGAAAGGAAGAGGAGAAGGAGGAGAAGGAGAAGAAGGAGAAGAAGGAGAAGAAGGAGAAGAAGGAGAAGAAGGAGAAGGAGAAGAAGGAGGAGAAGGAGGAGAAGGAGGAGAAGGAGGAGAAGGATGACAAGGATGACAAGGAGGAGAAGAAGGAGAAGAAGGAGAAGAAGGAGAAGGAGGAAAAAGAGAATCATAAAAAACAGGAGAAGCAAAAGGAAAAAGACGAGGAGAAACAGAAGAAAAAGGACGAGGAGAAGAAGAAGAAGAAGAAAACGGATGAGGAGAAGAAGGAGAAGGAGAAGAAGGAGAAGAAGGAGAAGGCGACGAAGGTGACAATCGACATACCACCTATAGTCAAACCTGCAAGTGCAATGATACCTGTAAAGAAGAAGTCTGTAGTGCGTACCCCACCATTGAT
>Ga0307488_10005851_pt1 | contig 10152 bp, 12 predicted proteins | sample SB02metaG_FD_202248 | JGI IMG/M metagenome (GOLD analysis project Ga0307488, IMG submission 202248) | Sea-ice brine microbial communities from Beaufort Sea near Barrow, Alaska, United States - SB 0.2 | ecosystem: Environmental > Aquatic > Marine > Coastal | place: USA: Alaska | collected...
CGGTATCCGAAGCCGTGTTCCCGATCTCGATCCCAAGAATGTGGCGGGTTTGGTTGGCTATGATGAGAATCGCTGCGCCCGTGATGTAGCCAACGACCACGCTTCGGGAAATATACTGAATCAGATCCGCCACTCGAAAAAGCGCCCCGAGGACTAACAAAATTCCCACAAAGAGAACGAGCAATGGCAGCCACGCTTCGCGCTGTGCGAGATTGAATGCGGCGAAACTGGAGAAAATCATGAACGCTGTGGCATTGGTCGGACCTAAAATGGTGTGACGTGATCCCGAAAAAAGTGGTGCGACGAGGGCAGAAACCGCTCCCGAAACGATGCCGTATTTGATCGGAAGCTCGGCGATGACCGCATACGCCATGCCCTGGGGGAAGGCGAGCAGGGCGACATTGATCCCTGCGCGGATGTCGGCACGCGTGTCAGCCCAAGTGTGTCCCGCGAATTTGTTGCGAATTGGAAATAGGTCCAGCGGAGATGTCCGGACGAAATCGACCAGACCATCTCTTAATTTCCTGAATAACCAGCGGGCTTTTCTCATTCAAACGGGCAGGTCGAAGTATCGCCGCCCCGCTTTTGGACACAACCCGTTTATGCCTGTGCGATCCACTTTTCGAGATTTTCCCGCATCCAGATCAATTCCGCTTTTAGCCATGGAAAATTCGCGATGGCCATGTTCGAGGCACCAGGGGCCGCGAAAACCTGCATCCCAGCCAGTATCGAAGCATCGTTTCAGGTCGTAGGCGGCGTGCTCAAAGTTGGCACCCAATGTTTTTGCTTTAAAATCACAGGTCACCGCGATTGGGAACGTCTTTTGCAGAGCAGGATAGCGGACTTCGTTGTTGCTCCAGTTGCCAGTGTCGATACCAACTCCGACGCGGTTCGGGCCGAGGGTTTTTACCAAATCGACTACTGAGTTTTCATCATTCATCATCCAGCCAAAATTCTCGATCAGGATGGTGATGTCGCGCTCTCCTGCATATTCGATCAGTTCGTCAAAAGCCGTCTTTAATAGTGCTGAATCCGGTGTTTCGGAACGGGGAAGAGGCCGCACCCAGCGAATTCCGAGCAAGGCAGCTGCATCAATTGATGCCTTGTAAACCCGCATCGCTTCGTTGCGCTCGGCCTCATCCTCCGAAGCCATGTCGACTTTCTGGTTCATCTTCAAATTCGTTGCCTTACATCCGAATTTTTCGATGTTGGCTCGGAGTTTCTCTAAATGCGCGGGCTCGTAGGTGTGAAAATTCATCGTGTTGAAATCGATGATTTTGAGCCCGAGTTCTTACTGCATGAATTGCGGGAAATCGAGCAGCGTGATTTTCCCCGCGGCTCGTTCTTTCGAAAAATGCGGCGACAGCGAAGCGGTATCAAGTCCTAGTTCCCCTGCGAGACTTTTTGGGTCAGCCCCCAAAGTGTTCAGGCCAATGCCTGCGGTAGCGAGCGATCCGATTGTGAACTGGCGGCGATTCATCCTGCTGTTTTAGCAGAAAACGGATTTTCGATCAAACAGGGTATGTTCGATGAAGCAACCCAGTTGGATCGTGCGGCGGGGCGCTCACGACTGAGCCATCGCTTTGCCGATTTCTCGAAGGTAATCGTAGGAATAAATCCCAGTGTTGTGGCCATCACTGAAAGTAAAGAGATAAGCGTAGCCTCCAACTGGCTTCCAACCGGTGACGACAACGCCGGAGTAATCTTTTCCAAAATCACCGCCGCCTCCGATTAGGTTCCCGAGCAAATCATGTTCTCCCTGAGTTTCCGCGCTCGGTGAAACGGCGCGGAGCTTGTCCATCGGGAGAAAGTCCTCGTGGCGGTCGGCCCAGCGGATCGCGAGAATGTCGCCGATGGCCTGAATGTCTTCTGGTTTCTGCATTTTTTGAGAAAATAGCCGGAACCGTGCCGATTTCACGTTCAATTCACATTCGTTTCAAACTGTCTTCACATTCGGGACGCAGTCTTTGGCACGATGCGAATTGCAGATGCCATAGCCCCTGATTGGAAAGCGTTGACCCGCGGTGAATCAAACCGTTTGTCGGGCTGGCTCACCGGAGTCGGCTCGGAAACTCGCCTGCTGCTTTGTGTTGTCACGATTTTTTGCGGCGTGGGGATTTACGGGGCGAGCGTCGGTCTGTGGCGTTCACCGCTGATGGCCAGTTATGTCGGGATCAAGCTGCCGTGTATTATTTTTATCACGCTTGCGGTGAACGGAATGATCAACGGGATGCTCGCGCTGCTGCTTGGCACGGGGCTTTCGTTTCGGCAAACACTGCAGGCGATTTTGATGTCGTTCACGGTTTTTGCGCTCATCGTCGGATCGCTCAGCCCGATCACGCTGGGGATGGCGCTGAATTTACCGGGACCGGAATCAGCGGAAGCTGAGACGGCGCATCGTCAACTATTACTGACTCACACGTCGCTGATCGCGTTCGCCGGAATCATTTCGACGCAGAAATTGTTCGGCATTTTGGAGACCTTTTCCGGCAGCAAATCGATCGCGCTGCGGACGCTCATCGCCTGGCTAGCGGGGAATTTATTCGTCGGAGCACAGGTCGGTTACATCCTCCGCCCGATTTTTGGAAGCCCCACCCTGACCATCGAATTTCTCCGTCCTGATGCGATGCAGGGCAATTTTTACGAAACGGTCTGGTGGGCCATCATTCACTCTTTCTAACACAATCTAAAACCAAACAACAACCTGAAGAAAATGGAAAACGACAACGAACCTAATAACACCGCAGCCGAAACGACTCCTGAAAACGGACAGCCAAGCCCGCCGCCGATTCCTGAAAAACGGCTTACGAAAACGGAAGAACTGCAAGCGCAGTTCGTCGCGATGGACAAACCCGCGACATTGCCGAACACGATTGATGCGCTTTTGAAAAAGCCCGCCTCGGTTTTGCATGATTTGCAGAACGGGAATTTTGGAAAAGTGAGTGCGAATTTGCTGATCACCGCGCTGATTTGTCTCGGTGTGTTTGGATTCATTCTCGGACTTTTTTCCGGCGAGAAGCAACTCTGGTCAGCTCCGGCGAAAGTGGTGCTCGGCGTTGGCATCAGCGGATTGATCACGCTTCCGAGTCTCTATATCTTTAGCTGCTTGAATGGACTCGACGTGTCGTTCAAATCTGTCGCAGGGGTTCTTGCATCAAGCCTCACGCTTGTCAGCCTGCTGTTGATCGGTCTTGCGCCCGTATCGTGGATTTTCACTCAATCGACCGATTCCAAAGTAATTGTCGGATTTCTGACCCTGGTTTTCTGGACGATCGCATTGGGATTTGGGCTGTCACTGATTTTCAAAGCCGCGCGGATCATGGGCGTGAAAAACCGGGCGCACCTCGCGATTTGGGCACTGATCTTCACGGTCGTGACCTTGCAGATGTCGACCTCGCTTCGTCCCATTATCGGAAAAGCCGATACCTTTTTACCCACCGAGAAGAAGTTCTTTCTGACGCATTGGTTTGATGAAATGAGCCAGACTGCAGAGGATACGGAGAACGGGGTTTATCGCAGGTGAGGAACTAAAGCCCGATTTAAAAATTTAGAGATGACCGCAAATCGGAATTCGTGGGTTTTGATTCTCGCTCTGGGGTTCGTTTCGAGCGAAACTTTGTTCGGATATGCCTTGTGGTGGTGCCATGTCGAAGATTTGCGTCACGACGGGTTCGAATGGTGTTACCGATCGAAATATTTTCCAGTGAAAGGGGATGGCTGCGGAGATCTGGAACGGGTTCTGACTGTGGATGCAAATTCACCTCAGATTCTGTTGACGGTCTTTGAATGGGAATATGATTCGGGTGCCTCAAAAAATCCTTACCATCTCGATCGTCGGACATTTTACGATGTGAGGCATCAAGCGCTGGTTCGATTACTGGCGCTTCAGAAAAAGGAGTTTGGGACGAAAGCACCTCCACAATCTGATCATCAATATGGGATTGACCATTCCGGAGTCAGTGTTCTTTCAGTGAACAAAGCTGGGGATTATTTAATCGAAGGAACGGGTTCGATTTTCCCCGATCATTTTGGTCAGCATCCGTGGGAGGGTTATTATCACGTGGAACAATTCCTGTTTGATTCGACCGGGAAACTATTGGATCGCGGTGCGAAGCTGTGATTTCACAACACGTAGAGGTTTCTAATTCACCACGTTTTGATGTTGTCATCCCACGGATCGCAGAGCGTCTTAGTTCCCGCGTCATAGCCTTCGCGGAAGCCGCCGCCGCTTTTTGTCTGGCGGCTTTTCCTGAATAAAACTGGATGTCACGGTCGTTTTTGATCGGATCGTTCCCCATCAGAGCGCCCAAAAGATCAGAGGTTGAATCGACAGTCGTATCAGCGGCGCCTGGGCCTGTTTTTTCGGATGTTGGATACTTTCGATACTCTGTGAAATAGGCAAAGTTCGCGTTCTTAAGGTTATGCGCGGTGTTTTCGGCGTTGGCTTGTTCAGCCTTTGCCATGACTCCTTTCGCGGCGGGGAAAACAAAAGCGGCTAAAATTGCGACAACGAAAATTCCGATAAATACCAATATCCCTCCGACAATCCAACAGGTTGCTGCATTTCCTTTTTTCGGCTGGGGCGAACTATCAGACTGGTTCATGAAGGGGTATTGATAAATTTAAGTTGGGGCAAATTTACCACGTTTTCACATTGTCTTTCCACGTATCAAAATCGCCATCTGGACCGGCGGACCAGACGATGATCGTTCCAGGAAGCTCTTTGGATTCGCTCTTCGGATCAGGGTCGTCGACCCGATTATCCCAATTGTTATCCATCCGAACGCGATAGAAATTTCCCCAAGGATCCCAAAGCGTATTGGTTTCAAGATGAACGCCTTTTCGGAATTTGTTGTCCCCCATTGGCTTTGCTTTCTTGCCTGAGAAAAAAGTGATTCGGCGCGGATTCCTACCTTTTTCTCCAGTCTCGGAGTCATCGGCCAATAACACCGCCATCAGTTCGCTATCCGAATCGACTGTGATGTCGCTTTCTGATCGGATCGGCCATCCGCGAAATTCGGTGTTGTAGGCAGAGATCGCGTTTTTTAGATTGTAGGCGGTGTTTTCGGCACGTGATGTAATTGGGGTAGAACGGAGGCCGATAAATGGCGAAGGCATCACCACTGAAAATAAAATCACCAGCCCCAACAAGATCCCGCCCGCGACGAGAATGGTTTGAAGACGTTTTGTGAAGATTGAATTGCTCATTTCAACAGTAAAACAAAATGTAAATACATTGTAAATCAGAAGTGCATTATTTTTCCATCCTTCATTGTGAGATACCGTGCGAAATTTCAAAACTAGGCTTCAACGCCAACGGCGTTTCGTAGGTAGCCCAGGGTTCTTGAAACCCTGGGATTAAGATCTCCAATTTCATCAATCCCAACGGGATTGCGGAACCGGCGAGCGCAACGGCGGATTACGGAACTCCGTTGGAGTTCGACTTGAGATAAGCCCGATTTCCCGGGGTTCAAGGACCACCGGGCTACCTTACGAAACGCCTTTGGCGTTGGCTGAATTTTGGCCGAATTTTTTCCGAAATGATGATGAATTGAACGGGAATTATTTGGAATTGTAAGGAATTTTCGGGAAGCAAAACCGGAATTGATGGACCAATGCGATCGCAAATCCAATAATCCACATATCCGCTCCGAAATCGCACGATTCCAAGATTGAAACCGCTCGCCAAATCCGTCACGGTTTTGCCATGACGCCGACTTCAGCTTCAACTCCTTTTGACCGCCGAAAATTTCTCCACACGTCCGCAGCAACTGCGGTTGCGGCTTCGTCCGTTTTTAGTGCGCCGCTGATTCGGGGGCAGGAAAAAAAGTCGGGGAAGAAATACCGAACCGCGCTAATTGGATCGGGTTGGTGGGGGATGAATATTTTGAAGGTCGCAATCGAGCATGGCCAGGCGGATGTCGTCGCGCTCTGCGATGTCGATGCGGATGAACTCGAAGTCGCGGCTGATCAAGTCGAAGGCATGACCGGTAAAATGCCGAAGATGTATCGCGATTACCGGGAGCTTCTCGAAAAGGAAAATATCGAAATTGCGATCATTTCGACGCCGGATCACTGGCATGCGCTTCAGGGCATCGCCTGCATCGAAGCAGGGGCACACGTCTTTGTCGAAAAACCGACCGGCCACACGATTCAGGAAAGCGCGGCGATGGTGAAATCGGCGCGTGCGTCGGACCGAATCGTGCAAGTGGGGATGCATCGACGCATCGGGCCGCATCACGTCAGTGGAATGAAATTTCTGAAGGAGGGCAATGTCGGCGACATCGGAATGGTGCGGATGTTTGCCCACGGCGGGGGAGGGCACGAGGCTCCGCGCCCGAATGAAGAAGTGCCCGAAAATCTCGATTGGGATATGTATTGCGGTCCTGCTCCGCTGCGGCCCTATGCAAAAGGAATTCACCCGGGCGGCTTTCGAAATTACCTTGATTTCGCCAACGGGACCCTCGGCGACTGGGGGGTGCACTGGCTGGATCAGCTGCTGTGGTGGTCGGATGAAAAGTGGCCGAAATCGATTTATTCAACCGGCGGTCGGCCAGTTCGAGGTGAGGCGATCTTGAATGAAAAAGAGCAAACCTCCGACGCGCCGGACCATCAGGTTGCGACCTACGAGTTCGAGAAATTCACCGCCGTGTGGGAGCACCGCCGTTTTGGTGGAAACGCGACCGAGAAATCGAAAGTGGGCTGCTACTTTTACGGTTCGAAAGGCATCTTCCACATGGGCTGGCGAGATGGCTGGACGTTCTACCCGACCAAGGGCGAAACCGTTCATCAGGATCCTCAGTTTGATCACGAAAAAGACGGGCACAACGTCCCGCCGCTCTGGGTGGATTTTATCGAGTGCATCGAAAGCGGAGGAAAGCGTCTCCCCGTTGCCGACGTCGAAATCGGGCATCGCGCTACGAACATGAGTCTCCTGGGAATGCTCAGCTATAAGCTCGGCCGCAGCGTGAAGTGGGACGGCGAGAACGAAAAAATCATTGGAGACGAAGAAGGAAACAAACTGCTGCGCCGTGATTATCGTGGACCGTGGGAATATCCGACCGTGTGATTGCTGATCGAAATCATGATCCTCAATCTCATTTCCGGCCCTCGCAATGTCTCCACCGCGCTGATGTATTCTTTTGCACAGCGCAGTGACACCAAGGTCGTCGACGAGCCGCTTTACGGGCATTATTTGAAGCTCACTGAAGCACCGCAACCGAAGTGGCGGCAGATGATCGATGTCCTCGAAAATGATGGCGAAAAAGCCGTCCGAGAAATCATTTTATCGCCACCGGCGGGAGCTGATATTTGGTTCATCAAAAACATGGCGCATCATTTTATCGAACTGGATGATGCGTGGTTATCGGAGGTGACGAACGTTTTTCTGATTCGCGACCCGGAACAAATGTTGCCGTCGCTGGTGAATCAAATCGCCGAGCCGATTCAACGTGATGTCGCGCTGCAAGCTCAGGCCGAGTGGTTTGATCGCTTGGTTGCCGAGGGGCAAAACCCGCTTGTTCTGGATTCAAAAAAACTTCTGCTCGATCCAGCAGGTGTGCTTCGCGAGTTGTGCGAAAGACTCGAAGTCACCTTTGATGAATCGATGCTGCAATGGCCTGCGGGGCCTCGCGAAGAAGACGGGCCCTGGGCTCCGTATTGGTATCACAATTTGCACAAATCGACCGGCTTCGGGCCGTATCGCGAAAAGACCGAGCCCTTCCCCGAAAAGCTCCGTGATCTGCTCGACGAAAGTCGTCCGTTTTATGATCGGCTGTATGAAAAAGCGATCAAAGCCAAGGGTGCGCGGAAGATGCAAAATCTTCCGTTTTAATCCGTGGGTTTCGGAACTTTTGGCAAGTTCTGGTATTGTTGATTTTCTAACGAATCAAGGGCTTTTGAATCCTTATACAGCATGGGAAAACCAGCCTTTTTTAGAAATCGGATAATTGAGTGCGTGATGTTTGAAATATCATCGAAGGTCGAGAGTAACGAACAAAAAGAATTGACGTCAACTTGACGTCATGTATCATCAGGGACAATTTTTGTGCAATGGCTAAACCTCTTTCACCTTTTGAATTAGAAATTATGCAGCTGGTTTGGAACCTTGAACCAGTTACTGTCCGCAACCTCGTTGATGAGGTAAATAGAAAGCGGACCAGCAAAATTGTCCGCACTTCTGTTTTGAAACAGGTCCAGAGACTGGAGCAGCAGGGATACCTGAACCGCAACGACAGCCGTCCGGCGCAGTTTAGTTCGACGGTGTCCGAATCGGAAGTTTCATCCCGCGCAGCGAGTGATCTTGTCCGCACGTTTTTCGGAGGATCACATATGAACCTGGTTCGCCAGATGATAGATGATCAGCCCCTAAGCGATGAGGAAGTTAAGGAACTCACAGACCTCATTAAGAACGCCAACAAAGAGTAGCGGACTCATTCGACCATGCACCTTACCTTGATTCACTTCACTATAAGTTTTGCTGTCGCAAGCCTGATCATATCTCTGGTGGCGATGTTGCTCGGCTGGGTTCAGCTCAGGCGCGCGAGGAAGCAGCTGGTTTTCTCCACGTTATTCCTCCTCTTGGTCTGCCCGATTTTGGCCGGTATCTATGCGAGTTTTCCGGTTTCGGAGAGCTTAGAGGAATTGAATGCAACGCCTTCTTCGGTTTCTATAGTAAATATCAGTGCAACCAGGCCAACGGTTACGGTTTCCGGAGTGGCGGTTTTGGTCTGGATCGCAGGATTCGTATTCTCACTGGCATTGATTCTCCGCGATATTGTTGCTTCCTGCCGGCACCGCGTGACTCTCCAGGTCTGCGAAAATGAAGCGGTGCTCACACGTTTCGCTATACACCGAGCCGCCGCCTCTCGTGAAATGTCTTTGTATACAGATCCCGATGCCTCCGTTCCCTATTGCCTTGGAATCATAAATACCGCCATAGTAATACCTGAATCTGCGATAGCTCAGTTCGATGAGGAGGAGCTCGATATGGTAATTGCTCACGAGATTACTCATATCAGAAACAGAGATAACCTGATCCTAGTTCTGCAGCGAGTTGCCGAGGCGATTCACTGGTGGAACCCAGTCGTGAAAAAGTTGAGCGGCTGCCTTTCTATCAGCCGCGAGCTTCTGGCTGACAGGGAAGCCTGTATTTACGGAAACCCGAAAAGCTATTCGAAAATTCTTCTCGAATTCAATTCCGGACGACTCTGCACGATTCCGCCACTGACTTCATCAATGGCCAGTCCTAGCAAATCCTTTTTAACCATCAAGCGACGGATTGAAACGATACTGGATTCTGAGAGTGATCCGAACAAGCTCAATTCAGTTAACATCATCGGGCCTATCGCGCTTGTGATTGCTGCGCTAATCCCGTTAACGGTAGGAGTCGTTGCTGCTGATAAACACAGGCACCATCATTCAGGCGACGGGGGGCGTCACGACGGGGAATTGTGCAGCAAAAAGGGTGCAATCCGAAGCAAGGCTCGGAGCGGGAAGTAAAGAAAATTTTATTTATCTAAATTTATGAAAATCAGAATCACCAATTACTTTCGTCTGGTTCCAGGGTGTCTTGGAGCGTTATTCGTAACTATGGCAATGGGTCAACAACCCGATACCATTTTCTATAATGGAAAGATCCTGACCGCTGATGCTGAGTTTTCAATAGTGGAAGCGGTTTCTATGAGTGAAGGGCGATTCACTTCAGTCGGTAAATCGTCGGATCTGCTGAATCAGGCTGGACCAAATACCGAAAAAGTTGACCTGAAAGGCAAGACAGTGATTCCCGGGCTGATCGATAATCACATGCATTACATGCGGGGTGCTTCGCGGTGGCGGTTTGAGGCGAGAATAGACGGCGTCACTTCAAGAGCCGAGGCACTGAAAATTATAGGCGACAAAGCAAAAGAAGCCGGACCAGGTAAGTGGGTATTTGTACTCGGGGGTTGGAGCGAGCAGCAATTTGCTGATAAGGCGGGTGGATTCACCAAAGAAGAATTGGACGGCGTCGCTCCTCAAAATCCGGTGTTTCTCCAGAAATCGTACAGCCGGGCCTATATGAATACTCTCGCAGAGCAAGCGATTGGCAGTTCATCGAGCGGCTCGGGAAGAATGACAGGGGGCAGATCGTCAGGCGGAGGATCAAATCAGTCA
>Ga0307488_10005854_pt1 | contig 10148 bp, 7 predicted proteins | sample SB02metaG_FD_202248 | JGI IMG/M metagenome (GOLD analysis project Ga0307488, IMG submission 202248) | Sea-ice brine microbial communities from Beaufort Sea near Barrow, Alaska, United States - SB 0.2 | ecosystem: Environmental > Aquatic > Marine > Coastal | place: USA: Alaska | collected 2017-05-06
CAGGAAACACGGCGCCCGGGTTGCCCACGAAAGAGTTGGCGATAACCACACCAAACACGGCATTGACCATCAGCAGGACCAGGAATACAACGACCATGAACAGGGCCCGGGTGCGGCTGCCAATCACGGTCTCGGACAGGGCGCCCATCGACAGGCCCTTGTGTCGGTTGCTGGCCCACATGGCACCGGAGTCGTGTACGCCGGCAAAAAAAATCGTGCCGAGTGTGACCCAGACCACCGCCGGTACCCAGCCCCAGTAGACCGCGATGGCCGGCCCGACAATCGGTGCGGCACCCGCGACAGAGGTGAAGTGGTGGCCCCACAGGACAAACTTGTTGGTAGGGACAAAGTCCACGCCGTCTTCAAATTCATGGGCCGGGGTTATGAAATTCGGGTCAAGGCCAAAGATTTTTTCAGCGATAAATTTGGAATAAACAAACCAGCCGAATGACATGCCCACTAAGCCAAGCACAACGATCATGATAGATTGCATAAAGTCTGTCTGCCGCTAGAAGTTCTGCGCAAGAATAGCCTGATGACCGGGTAAGGGCCAGTCATCGCCGAATGGGCGCGTTCTGGTTTGCGTTGTGCCAGTGAAAAGTGAGAAAGTGCCGTCAGCAGCGTGTCTCGTGCCCAGCAACGAGTATCAAGCAATCAGCATCAAGTCATAAGCATCAAGCAAAAAAGGGTAGGTGAGACATGATCAGCAGGTACATAACATTCGCGAAACCGTCCTTTTTGGGTGTGCTTAGTCTCACGGTTGTGCTGGTTCTGGCCGGCTGTGGTGAGAAGCCCGAAGCCCCGGTGACAAGCCCTGAAGTGCTGCCTGAGCGGCCGGCCGAAGGCCCGGCTGATCTGGTGCTGCGGGGCGGTAAAGTTGTCACAGTCGACGATGCCATCGAAGATGCCCAGGCGATTGCAGTCCGCGGTTATACCATCGCGGCCGTAGGCACTGACGACGCCATTGCCGCCTACATCGGGCCAGATACCCAGGTCATTGAACTCAACGGCCGACTGGTGACGCCGGGCTTTATCGAGGGCCATGGCCACTATATGAGCCTAGGCCGTGCCCGGCAGATTCTTGATTTGAGTACCGCAAAAAACTGGCAGGAGATCGTCAATAAAGTCGCCACCGCTGTCGATATGGCAGAACCGGGAGAATGGATTTTTGGCCGTGGTTGGCATCAGGAAAAGTGGGATAGCCTGCCCGCGAAAAGTGTTGACGGTGTGCCCGTCAACGACAGTCTCAACGCAGTCGCCCCGGTCAACCCTGTGTACCTGGGTCATGCCAGTGGTCACGCGGCCTACGCCAACGCGGCGGCACTGAAGGCGGGGGGTATTGATAGCAACACCCAGGACCCCGAGGGCGGTACCATCGTGCGCACAGTCGAGGGGCTGGCAACGGGGTTGTTGCGGGAAAATGCCCAGGACTTTGTCGAAAAAGCCATCGATCAGTATATGTCACGCCTGTCGCCTGAAGAAAACGCAATGTTGATGCGCGAGCGTGTCGCCCTTGCAGCTCAGGAGGCGCTGTATTTCGGCATCACGTCGTTTCACGATGCGGGTGCCAGTTTCGCCACTATCGACTTCATGCGCGAACTGGAAGCGGAAGGTAACCTGCCGGTACGGCTGTATGTCATGGTACGGGGTGAGTCCAACGACACCATGGCCGAAAAGCTCGACAGTTACCTGCAACTTGCCGAAGGTAATGACTTCTTGACCGTGCGGTCCATTAAGCGCCAGATCGACGGTGCCCTCGGGGCCCATGGCGCCTGGCTGCTGGAACCTTATGAAGACATGCCAGAGACCACAGGCCTGGTGCTGGAGCCCGTGGCAGATATCGAGGCCACGGCGGCCCTTGCAGTAACGCATGGTTTCCAGGTGAACACTCACGCTATTGGCACCCGGGCAAACCGCGAGACTCTGGATATTTATGCCCGCACCTGGGAGAAGATGCAGGTCAGCGGCACGGATTTACGCTGGCGGGTCGAGCACGCCCAGCATATTCATCCTGATGATGTGCCGCGCTTTGGCAAGATGGGCGTGATCGCTGCCATGCAGGGCATACATAGTACGTCTGATGGCCCCTGGATACCGTCGCGCCTGGGTGCAGCCCGAACCGAGAGTACCTCTTACCCTTGGCGCGACCTGATAGACTCGGGCGCCATGATTGCCAATGGTACGGACGTCCCTGTAGAGCCTATCAATGCAATGGCGTCTTACTATGCGTCGGTATCAAGGATGACCAACACGGGCGAGAAGTTTTTCCCGGAACAGGCCATGACCCGTATGGAGGCGCTTAAAAGTTATACCATCAATAATGCGTATGCGGCCTTCGAGGAAAATATCAAAGGCAGCCTGACACCGGGCAAGTATGCTGACATTATTGTCCTGTCTCAGGATTTTCTGACGGTCCCGGAAGCACAGATTCCCGACACTCAGGTAGACTACACGATCGTCGGTGGGCAGGTGAAATTTGACCGGCAGACCTTCCGGGCTAACAACATGGATTAAGTCATGATGACTAGCAGCAATCAGCGACAAGGCGATTTCACTTCTCACGGTGTCTTACCACGACTGTTGGTGGCACTGTTGTCAGGCGCATTATTGGCATCGGCGCCAAGTCGGGCAGATATGGCCTCCGTGAACGACACGGCTGAGGCGATGTATTCCACCGTAGATAACTGGGCGAAGCTGCCGGAAGGGCGCAAGTGGGGTGCCGCCAGCGCGATTTATCCCGCAAACGATGGTAAGCATATCTGGATTGCCGAGCGTTGCGGCGCCAACAGCTGTGTCGACAGTCCCCTTGACCCGGTACTGCTGTTCAATCCTGCGGGTGAATTGGTGCTGAGTTTCGGCGCCGGCATGATCTCATGGCCCCATGGCCTGTATGTGGACGCGGATGACAATGTCTGGGTAGCTGATGCCGTAGGTTACAACGCAGTGCCGGCCGGCTGGGGACATGTTATCTACAAATTCAGCCCGACCGGTGAGTTACTGATGACCCTGGGCAAGAAAGGCCAGCCAGGGAGTTCGAGCAGTAGCTTCAGAAAGCCATCAGATATGCTGGTCGCGCCTGATGGCAGTATTTTTGTGGTAGATGGTCACGGCTCTGCGGCCGGTGAGGCTGTGAATAACCGGGTCATGAAATTTACCGCTGAAGGGGAATTTATCATGGCCTGGGGATCAGCCGGCGGAGACCAGGGTGAATTCAAAGACCCGCATGCCCTGGCCATGGACTCTGCGGGCCGCCTGTTTGTCGGTGACCGGGGTAACAGCCGGATTCAGATCTTTGACCAGAATGGCAAGCACCTGTCGACCTGGGCCCAGTTCGGTCGCCCCAGTGGCTTGTTTATTGATGCCGACGATGTGCTGTATTCTGCTGATTCTGAATCCAATGCTCGGCGCAATCCCGGCTTCAAGCGGGGCATCCGTATCGGTAGTGTCGTTGACGGTTTTGTCACGGCGTTTATTCCAGATCCGGAAATGGACCAGAATGGTACCGGTACCAGTGGCGCGGAAGGCGTGGCGGTAGATGCCGCTGGCAACATTTATGGCGCCGAGGTAGGTCCCAGGGCCATCAAAAAATATATACGCAAGTGATGACAGGGTTGCGGGGCATCGCTCATGTCAGTCGGCATGCAGGCTGCGGAGCGGTCTCGCCAGATGCTCCCGTTGTGACGTGTTTTGCAACCTGTTTATTTAGCTCATCTGTTTATGTAACTCCTTATTAACAACTTTGTAAGGTAGAAAGTTATGTCTCAGGCGTTAGCGATTAACCTTTTTGCCATCGCGGGGGATTCCCTGAATGTGAATGGCTCAATGACAGCCGGGCTGTTGACCTGCCGGTTGCTGGGTATGCCCGAGCGCGATGAGTCGCAAGCTTCATCCAGGGATTTATCGAGTGATGCTGCTCGTGACATGCAGCAGGGTGAGCAGGTGTGAGTTTTTCCCGGCGCCAGTTTCTTGCGATGGTCGGGGCCGCGGGGGGCTCCGCCGCTGTGCTGACAATGTCGACGGCGCTGGGCATTACACCGGAAATTACCCATGCGGTGACTCCGCGTTTGATGCACCTGGCCGGGGTCAGGCGCAAGGTGGTGATTCTGGGCGCCGGCCTGTCGGGGCTCACCAGTGCCTTTGAATTGCAACGCGCCGGCTACGACGTGACGATCCTGGAAGCCTCGGCCCGGGTCGGCGGGCGCAATATGACCCTGCGCGCCGGTGACCGGGTGGATGAGGTGGGCAACCCCCAGGTATGCGAGTTTGATGACGAGCCCCACCTGTATATGAATGCTGGGCCAGCGCGCATTCCCCACCACCATCACAAGATACTGTCGTACTGTAAAGAGCTGGGCGTCGAGCTTGAGTTCTATATGAATGATAACCGCAATGCCTGGGTGCATGATCCAAACTTCAATCAGGGCCACCCGGTGCGTATCAAGGAATATATCACCGATGCCCGGGGTTTCTTGGCGGAACTATCGGCCAAGACCTTGACGCCCGCTGCCCTGGAGGAGAATTTCACAGCCGCCGATGTGGAACGTGTCATGGGTTTCCTGCGCACCTACGGTGACCTTGATCCCAACCTGTTATACAAGGGATCTGCGCGTGCCGGGCTGGCATCTGGGGGCATGCTTGCGCCGGGTAAGCGCAAGCCGGTGACGGATTTTTCAGAACTATTGAAAGCCAACTTCTGGCAGTTCAACATGCACTGGGGTGAGGGGTTAGACCAGGCTGGACCGTTGATGCAGGCAGTGGGGGGTAACGACCAGATTATTGCAGGATTCATGCGCCAGGTCGGGCATACCGTGATTCGGCAGGCCCCTGTACGCGCCATCATGAACCGCGATCAGGGCGTCAGTGTTGACTATGAACATGAGGGGCAGGTGAAACAGATCACCGCTGACTATTGCCTCAACTGTATTCCCAGTCATCTGCTGGCGGGTATCAAGCATAATTTCCCGGCGGACTACCAGCGCGGCCTGGTGGCGCTGGAGCGGGGCAAGTTATTCAAGATCGGCTTCCAGGCCAACGAGCGCTTCTGGGAGAAAGAGGATATCTATGGCGGTATCAGCTGGTCGAATCAGGATATCCAGCAGATCTGGTATCCCTCGCAAGGCATTCATCAGCGCAAGGGCGTGATTCTTGGGGCCTATGTGTTCAACGACCGGATCAACCAGCAGTGGGCAGAGATGAAGCCTGCAGCCAGACTGGAGAAGGCGTTGCAACAGGGTGAGCAGGTGCACCCTGACTATCGCAAGTACCTGAGCGCTGGCATCAGCGTGCCCTGGCACCGGATCAATCATATGCTTGGCTGCGATAGCCGCTGGACGGAGGATTTACGGGCCGAATTTTTTGCGTTATTGCAGCGCCCCGTGGGTCGCCACTACTTGATTGGCGACCAGATCAGCTATCATCCTGCCTGGCAGGAAGGCGCGGTCAGTTCTGCCCATTACGCCATCAATGAAATCGATCGCCGCGAACGCGCGCTGGTAAGTGCCTGATGCAGATAGTCATATCCATAACCGGAGTTTGGCGACCTATCGCGGGCCTGTTGCTGGTTGCTGGCTGTTCGGTTGTGTCGAGCGCCCAGGGCGCCGACGCGCGCGTGCCGGGTGCCGTGGCAGAACATCGAATACTGAAAACTATTTCTCAGCCGGCCCCGGACATTCGCTATTGCGTCACCTGTCACGGGGTTGATGGCCGGGGTAATGAAGCCGTGAGGGCACCCAAGCTGGCGGGGATGACACGCTGGTATCTGGCGCGTCAACTGGCCGGTTTCCAGTTGGGTTATCGGGGCTCTCACAAGGATGACCTGGATGGCAAGGAAATGCGTCCCATGGCTGAGTTGCTGACTCCCGTGATGACGAACCAGGCCCTGGATTGGATAGCGACCTGGCCGGTAGAAAAGCCTGCGGCAACCATTGCCGGCGATACCGCGCGCGGCCGGCAACTTTACCAGGGATGCATGTCTTGCCATGGCAATAACGCGCAGGGTATCGAGGGTATGGGTGGTCCGGCGTTGGCGGGCCAGAGTGACTGGTACCTGGCGGTGCAGTTACGCAAATTCAAGTCTGGCCTGCGAGGCACCCAGGCCGGTGATACTTATGGTCGGCAGATGCAGGCCATGACCGTGCTAATCAAAGACGACGCGGATATTGCCGATGTCGTGAGCTATATCCAGACGCTGTCGCCGTGACGACAGATTTGGCTGTCAGATTTTCACGACCCGATATACAGTATCAACTGTTAAAAGCTGGCCCGCGATGAGCTCGCCATTTTTCTTCAACCCGTTTTCAGGAGCACTTATGAAATTAACGACTGCACTCTTCGGTTTGTCACTGCTGGCAGGCCTGTCGGCCCAGGCCGAGGTCAAACGTTATCCTTTACCGAATAATTCAACATTCCCGATCGCGTCGGCGGTTGAAGTCACGGCCGGCTCCAGCTTGGTGTTCCAGAGTGGCACAACCCCCGCTCCGGCAAATCCTGAGGCCAAGCGTGGCACGCCTGAGTATTACGGCGATACCATGACCCAGGCAAAAAGTGTCTTTGAGCGGATGGGGGCCAACCTCAAGACCCAGGGCCTGGACTTCGGCGATATCATCAAGATGACGGTGTTTCTTGTGGGCGATCCTGAGAATAACGGCATGATGGATTTTGCCGGTTTCATGAAAGCCTATACCCAGTACTTTGGGACCGCAGAGCAGCCAAACCTGCCGGCACGGTCGGCTGTCCAGGTTGCCGGCCTAGTCGCGCCACTGATGTTTGTGGAAATCGAAGTAATTGCTGTGCGGCCACCCAAGGCGGAGTAACCACCAAGTCGCCACCGGAGGGCTGGTCATGATGGGACGCCGTGAAGAGGCTTTTGCAGCGTCCCGTCCCAACCACCCACAGGATTTCCCCTGCAAGTTTTATCAAGATGTATCGTCTTTGGGCACTGGTTAAATGCGCTTTCGTCGAAAGCTCCTGCCCAGTGCGCCATGCTGTAGCTCTGGGTTGGAGTATGGGTAATTTTAACGCCCTTTTCAGCAATATCATCAAGTAAGAGTTGATCGCTACAGACCATTTTCTACCGCATAATTAGACATCGAGAGGGAGGCGCACTACTTTTGATGAAGTTTTGGTCAACATTGCTCTGATATTGGCCCTGAGATGAAAGCTAGGTCGATCGCTACAATTTATGACAGCTCTATCGTAGTGCTCGACCTTTATTTGCAGCGCTTGTCATCCGGGCTAGGCTCTTCTTAGCCGCCGGGCTTCTGATGGAATTTCCTTCGGCGCCTTCAAAAGCTCATGGACTTCTTGGTTTTTAGGAAATGGCGGTACGGAAGAAGATCGAGTGGTTATTCGAAACGTATGTTGTACTGTTTCTTTGGTAACCCAGTCATAGACGCTAGTACAACAACTACCTGTACCAAGAAGCCAGGCACGTAGCCGACTTTTATAACAGGAAGAAACTAACCTGTGTTTCCAAACGATATCCCAAGTACATGCTTGTTCCCAAATATAAATCGTTACTATTTTAAGTTTTTTGATCTTTATTTTTACTTGTTTTTTTAAGTAGACTGGACCACATTTTTTGGGATTAGAGAAATAACCTGTGACGTAATGGGTTTGATTGAGTATCGGACACTCTGATGGACAGGGTGGGCAGCCGGTGGCCGTATCCTCTACCCAATCGTAAAGTCCATACCACGGGCTCCAGAGTATTAGGGCAAACATTTCGACGATCACAATTTGCCAATCAATGTTCAAACCTACGTGAGTGCTTATCACCATCGATTGTGCGCTCTGAAATGTCGTTTTTATCGCGTATAAAGCGTCAAGTCGTTGATAACCGTCTGCTTCTGGATGACCTGGGTCTGGCGCTTCATGATCTTTAATCAATCCTTCAATGGCTGTATTGATACTAAAGCACCATTCATAAAACGACGCTTGTGTTTCCGCGGCTTTTTTCCCCGAGTTAAGAATGCCGTTAAACGATGTTAAGTGCTCTCTTAATTCAGGTGAGCGACCCAAGACGAAAGCGCTGTAGTCACTGGCATGTGAAATGAGCTGCGACAGCGGTGAGTCGTCACTGTCTGTCAGTCCATCTATGTTGCCCAAGGCACTAATAAGGCCTTGAGAGTATTCGAATAAAGAAGTGGGCATGTCACTTAGCGACTGGATATGGAATTCACTTTCAATCACTTCGTCAGTTATTTTCACCAATGGCTCTGCCCTCGAAAGCGACATATTTAAAGCGACTTTGATGGAATTTACGTCAGGACCGCCAGGCATCCTTTGCTCATAAAGCATCACCCTAATCGCATTGGTTGTCACAATCGATTTATCTGACCAGACGATGATTGATGCAATATTGTGCGCGTAGATCTTTGCGTCTTCTTTGCTGTCGCCACCAAGCAATGCATGCTGTTCAATGATTTTTAGAGATAAAGGTACTTCACCACCGATACTGTTTTGAACGCGAATGGATGATAAGTCTGTGAGCGAATTGATTTTCGGGAAACTAGGGTCGGGCATGACGTGTACTCCTCAAATAATATTGGTTTTCAAGGACAACTAGGCGCCTAACATTACTTGATCACAGACAATCATCTATCTATTGCGGATCAATTTATTCGAAAATAATGCGGTTTTATGTTGCTGCTGTTCAATTTCAAAAAATTAAAAATCGTCAGGATATTGAATTCGTGGATTCGAGAATTGATGATAGATTTCAACAAATAGATTTCAACAAATAGATCATGCTACTAACTTTGTAATGTTAGTAAGCAACCGATAAAGGCAGAAAAATAAGCTGTATCTGAACTAGGGTTCGATGTGGTGTCAAAGCTTATTCTCTGTTTTTATGAGAAGGAAAATTATGCCAGCCTCTCGTGTTTCCCCCCCATATTGCGCGTCCTACAACGGTCGCAACTTAAGCCGTCACTCGCCTTGCGACCCCATAGCCAACTCATTACCGTGTGGGTCGTGAAAGTAACATCTAAATCCTCCGGGGGAATGCAAAGAAAGCTTGGGTAATCTTACCTCCTGCCGTAACAACACTATCTAACAAGGATTGCATTTTTTTTGCATACAACACAATCAGCGTCGCGACGTTGTATAGGTAGCTTTGACGCCGGTTTCAAAAGTATCATTCAGTAAGATTTGATCACTACAGGCCATTTTCTGCTGCACAATTGGGTTTTGAGAGGGAGGCACACAGCTTTTGATGAGATCTTAATCAGCATTGCGCAGATATTGGCCTGATATTAACGTTAGGTCGACCGCGTTTCTCTGATCTCATCAGTTTTATGATGACCCGTTGGTCAATAGCAATTGATGTGGCGGTGCTCGTGATTTTGGCAGGTGATTGGCAAATGCGTCAGATCTGGCATCCAGGTGCAGCAGTATCTTCTTAACTATTTCAGGATGTTCTATACCTGCGATGATCTTGACCGCACCGCCACAAAGGCTACAAACTGAAGCAGAATGAAAAGTTTCAACCTGCAATCTTTGATTTGCTAATTGTAGGCTCAAGGTACAAATTGAGCGTGATAGCAACCACCCCATCGCACGGATGAAGGATGACGAGATGATAAGGGCGAATACAGAATACCCAAAGTACCGGTCGATGAGCTGACGTCCCTCAAGTATCAGGTAAATTTCGTGGCAACGATGTTCCACAAGTTTTGCCCGCTTGGCTTGAAGCCGTATAGCAACGTGGAAGCTGATACACTTTTAGTAGAGGGATGTATCCGATCTATTTCATCAAACACTGGATTATATATAAGTTTACCGACATGCTATTTCTGAAATGGGGAATGGAAACTGTGTGAGCGAAAATAACTCGACAACTCTTTTAGAGGAAAAGGGGCCGGCAGCCTATGAAGGCGAAGGGCCCTATGCTTTTGTCTGTCATGCTCATGCTGATAGTGAGGTGTTTGCGGAAATTAGATGGCTCCAGAGTGCAGGTATCAATGTCTGGTATGATCGCGGCGTTACCGCGGGTTCCGAGTGGAGCGATGTACTGGCTCAACGTATCCTCGGTTGTGACTGGTTTCTCTATTTCATAACGCAGAGATCAGTCGACTCGGAACACTGTCGTCGCGAGTTGAACTTCGCCCAGGAAGAAAACAAAAAGGTTATCGCGATTCACCTAGAAG
>Ga0307488_10005855_pt1 | contig 10147 bp, 8 predicted proteins | sample SB02metaG_FD_202248 | JGI IMG/M metagenome (GOLD analysis project Ga0307488, IMG submission 202248) | Sea-ice brine microbial communities from Beaufort Sea near Barrow, Alaska, United States - SB 0.2 | ecosystem: Environmental > Aquatic > Marine > Coastal | place: USA: Alaska | collected 2017-05-06
ATCATGGCAAAACTTTCTGCCGAATTAAAAATGGAAGCACCGGCTGAAGCCGTTACTGTCTCTTTTCCGGCATTGATCATGTCTGCATCTACCTGCTCTTCAGTTGGGTAAGGTCCCATTCCGAGTAATCCGTTTTCAGACTGCAACATAACTTCAATATGTTTAGGAACATAATTGGCCGCTAGAGTAGGAATGCCAATACCTAAATTCACGTAATTGCCGTCCTTAAATTCTTGCGCAACGCGCATTGCAATTTGGTCTCTTGATAATGCCATGATCATGCTCCTTTTGAAGTAACTAAACGCTCTATACGTTTCTCGAATGAACCCTGAATAACGCGATCAACATAAATACCAGGTGTATGTATTTGGCTAGGTTCTAGTTCACCGGGCTCAACAATTTCTTCAACTTCAACCACTGTAATTTTACCTGCCGTTGCTGCCATCGGATTGAAGTTCATTGCTGTGTGTCGATAAATGCAATTTCCGTATCTGTCGGCTTTCCACGCTTTTATAATCGCGAAGTCACCGGTAATAGCTTCTTCAAGAATATAGTCGCGACCGCCGAATTGACGACTCTCTTTACCTTCGCCTACAGGTGTACCGAAGCCAGTAGCCGTGTAGAAGGCCGGAATCCCTGCGCCACCTGCTCGCATTTTTTCCGCTAGCGTGCCTTGTGGTGTTAATTCGACTTCGAGCTCACCATTAAGCAATTGTTTTTCAAAAAGGGCATTTTCGCCAACGTATGAAGAAACCATCTTTTTAATTTGTTTGTCTTCTAATAAAACACCTAGTCCAAAGCCATCAATGCCACAGTTGTTGGAAACAACGGTGAGTCCCTTCGTTCCCATACGCTTGACTTCGGCTATTAAGCCTTCAGGAATCCCACATAAGCCGAAGCCACCGGCAATAATCGTCATATTGTCTTCAAGTCCATGCATCGCGTCTGCGTAGCTTGTTACTACCTTGTCAAAACCAGCCATGAGTGCTCTCTTATGTAGTTCATTAAAAGTATAGTATTTACTAAGAAATTAAATTTGTAAAATTGATTTATTATCTGTATTAATAGTTTAAAGTTATTAATAAGTCTAGGCTTTGATACAAACACCTAGCTTTGTGTAAAATGAGAGATGTTGTCCTACCCATTTGTTTGGTTGTTGGATGTAATCTGCGCCAATAATATTTAACAGGCTAGGTAGTAATAGCCAAGTTACTAATTTTGTATAATTTTTTAAAGAGTAGTTAATGCTGTCTATTAAAAATCTTCAATCCTTTGTCGAACTTGCAAAATGTCAATCATTTGTGGAAGCTGCACAAAAACGACATATATCTCAACCGGCATTATCAAGCGCGATAAAAAAGATGGAACAGCAATTGGGCGGGGCGCTTTTTAGTCGTTCAACACGAAGCGTGAAATTAACACCTGAGGGAGCCTCTTTTTTGCCAGTAGCTAGGCGCTTATTAGACGATTTTGAGAATGCTGTTGACGACGTTAAACAACTATTTAAGCTTGAAAAAGGGCTTTTGACGATAGCCTCAATGCCTTCCTTTGCCGAAGGGAAACTGCCGAACATCTTGGCCTGCTTTGGTTGCGCGCAACCAAATATTGGTATTAGAGTGCATGATGTAGTAATGGAGCTCGTTATTGAAAGTGTGCTCAGTGAACGGGCTGAGTTAGGCTTTGTATTTGAACCCGAGGATAACGAATTAGTAAATTTTCATCCGATGTTTAATGATGAGTTTGTGCTCATCATGTCACCTAATCATCCGCTCAATTCAAACCCAAAAATCAGTATAAAGGATGTAATTGAATATCCATTTGTAAGTATGAACAGAGGCTCTACTACTCGAAAATGGGTGGATAATAATTTAATGAATACTGACAGGAATATAAGTATTGCAGTCGAAGCATCTCAATTTGGGACAATAGGCAATTTAGTCTATTCAGGAATGGGAATTGCCATAGTACCTTCAATGGTTCAAAAGCAGATGGAAGCAAAGGGATGTGTTAGTGCAAACGTAACAGACTTGAATATTGTTAAACGGGTTGGTTTGATAACGCCAAAAAATAGAGCTCTGTCAACAGCAGCCCAAGCATTTATCGCTACGTTGGATATAGATTTATGCTTATCATTGAAAGATAACGAGTAAACATTATCACCACTTTTTCTTGGGACCAAAAAGTTGATCTATATCTTCGCTGTCTTTTTCTTTATCTTTTTCAACTGCAATTTGTTCAAGGTTGCTCTGTTTCATAGCTTCTGCAAGGTCGATAAGTATAGCCTCCAATTCAGCCGTTCTAGCAGTTGTATAATCATCTTGAGGTTTATGTGCTTTCATAGCATTAACCGCTTTTTCTAAATATTGTCTAGCACTACCTTGCATATTGGCATCTAACGAATCGCATGCTCTTTTATTTAGGGTTTCGACGTTAACTCGCAATTGCAACCTTTCTAAGCTCTTATCTTCGGCGGAAAAGACTTTCGGAGTAATGTTTCCTTTTCCATGCTCAGAGCGCAAAATGACTCTTAATCTCTTTACGGCCTGAATATATTTTATAATCGCCTTGTCATTGTCCGGAAGTTTGAATGCACTATGGTCAGGAGTTGGTTGTGATATATCGATGCTTTTTATACTGTTTGTTGTATCCGAAAGGCGTTGCTTCAAATTTGGATTAGGGCTCTGCTGTAAGCTTTTTTTTAACGAATTATGAATTCTACGAGAAATAATAGCGATAAGTTGCTGTGATACGGGCATTTGTCGGGCTGCCGTAAGGGCATTATCTGTTTCGTTTATGATTGCTCTTTGCCGGCTAACTTCTTCACGTTTTTGTGTTTCTTTACGTTCTTTATGCTGCTGTACAGCACTAGCCGAAATACCAGCAATGATGACGATAGCGATTAAAAGTATGACAACTGTGTACATTATTGATTTCCGTTTAGGAGCCGGTTAATTGTCCTTTAAGGTAATAGTACCTTAAATATACTGCCGCCTGTAACGCGATTATTACTCAGCTCAATACTTCCTTGTCGGTCCTTGTTTCTATGGGTCTGTGCAATCATTCTAGCGAAAAATAAGCCTAAACCTGTTCTTCCCTCACTTACACATAGCGACTCCATCGATGCAGCTGACATGTCGAGCATACTTTGTGGATAGCCTGGACCATTATCCTCGACTGTAATGCAAAGATAGCTTTTGTCGACTAATGCTGAAATTTTTATTTCACTGGCGCCATAGCGTATAGCATTGACGAGTACATCATTCATAATTAAAAATAACAAATCCTTGTCCGTAAACCAAGACAATTCATTCTCAACATCAATGGTACAGCTAATATTTTTTTGTTTTGTGTAGGTTTTGTTCGATTCTATGAGTTCATATACTAAATCTTCCATAAAACATTCATCAATATTTAGCGGTAATGCATTGAGCTCAACTCTATACAGCGAGAGTATCTGAACTAAAGTGGTGTTCATTCGATTAGCTTCATAGTGCAAGTCGACAATATGTTGTCTGCTTTTATCTTCGGCTGGAGCTAGTGATTTTGATAAATCTTCAATACTCTGTAATAATAAGCTTAGGGAATTTTTCATATCGTGCACAGCTATCGCCATCACTGAAGTAAAATCAATCGTTAGGTCGTCGGTTTGTTTACCGATATTAAGTTGTTGATTCTCTGGCATAGCTCACCTTTTTTCAGTCCACTTAATTTTATCGACCAAATCAATAAATCCTATATCATTAATGTCGTGCAGCCGCATATTAAAAGAATACGAAGGTATCAAAAGTCTAAAATTCTTATGAAAATCGTTAGTTAGACGTATGTTTTACTAAATTATTATGCAAATTTGTTTTAAATTGTTTATTATTTGTCTGTACAGACAATAAAACAAAGATACTAAATACAGTAATAACAACCATTAGGTTATTTAATGAAATTACAACAATTAAGATATATCGTCGAAGTACTGAACAATAACCTAAATGTATCAGCCACAGCTGAAGCGCTTTTTACTTCTCAACCAGGTATTAGTAAACAAGTAAGAATGCTTGAAGATGAATTAGGTATTCAAATATTCGGTAGAAGTGGGAAGCATCTTACTCATGTCACAGATGCAGGTAAGGATGTGATCGATATATCGCGCGAAATACTTGCAAAAGTAGAAAGTATCAAGGCGGTTGCTCGTGAGCACACATTGCCAGACCAAGGTAAGTTAAACATAGCAACCACGCACACTCAAGCTCGTTACGCGTTACCTGATGTAATTAAAGGATTTATGTCTAAGTACGCCAAAGTATCTTTACATATGCACCAAGGCACTCCTTCGCAAATAAGCGACTTAGCAGCTAAAGGTGAGGCTGACTTTGCGATTGCCACAGAGTCTTTACACCTTTATAACGATTTGGTAATGTTACCGTGTTATCACTGGAATCGGTCGGTTATTGTCAATAAAGATCATCCGCTTGCGAAGAAAACGTCGATCACTATTCAGGATATAGCGAAGTATCCTTTGGTCACTTACGTATTCGGTTTTACCGGTCGCTCGGAGCTTGATCAAGCATTCAACATTGCTGGTTTAGAACCTAAAATAGTATTTACGGCTACTGATGCAGACGTTATTAAAACCTATGTAAGGTTAGGGGTAGGCATTGGTGTAATTGCATCTATGGCCGTTAGCGATGATTTAGATTCTGATCTGGTTAAAATTGACGCAAGTCATTTATTTGATTATAGCACAACAAAAATAGGCTTTCGAAAAGGGTCTTTCCTTAGAAATTACATGTATGAGTTCATTGAGCGCTTCGCGCCGCATCTAACGAAAGATGTGGTAGAAAGAGCTATGATGCAAAAGAATAATGAAGAAGTTGAGAAAATGTTTAAAGGGCTGACCTTACCCGTAAAATAGGTAAGGTGTTTGTCATCCGTCAATCTCTTAGTTAAATATTATCGAGTTATTAGCACTCGATAATATTTACAGCTAAGCCACCTCTGGATGTTTCTTTGTACTTAGTCTTCATGTCGTTGCCCGTTTCCCACATGGTTTTAATGACTTTATCTAACGACACTTTGTGATTACCTGTTCCTCTTACAGCCAGACGAGATGCATTGATTGCTTTAATCGCACCCATTGCGTTTCTTTCAATGCACGGCACTTGAACTAAACCGCCAACAGGGTCGCAGGTTAATCCTAAATTGTGCTCCATACCGATTTCAGCTGCGTTCTCAACTGCTGCCACCGAGCCACCGAGTATTTCCGTTAATGCGCCAGCAGCCATAGAGCAAGCAACACCAACTTCACCCTGACAGCCCACTTCGGCGCCTGAAATTGATGCATTCTTTTTATATAAAATCGCGATAGCTGCTGCAGTTAATAAATAGCGACACGCTGTATCGTCGTCAACGGGTTTAATAAATTTGTCAAAGTAGCATAATACGGCTGGAATAATTCCCGCTGCACCGTTGGTCGGTGCTGTCACGACTCTGCCACCAGCAGCGTTTTCTTCGTTTACAGCAAGCGCGAACAAATTCACCCAATCCATTGCTTGCATAGGGTCGTTATTGTTTTCATTCTTTAGTTTTCGATATAAACCGTAAGCTCGGCGGTGCACTTTTAATCCACCAGGCAGAATACCTTCGGTATTAATACCATTTTGCACACACTCCTTCATTACACCCCAAATATAGACTAAGCGATTTCTGAGAACTTCTTCTGACATTATCGACATTTCATTTCTGATCATCAACGTGCTAATAGAAAATCCATTATCGTGGCATATTTGCATTAGTTCAGTGGCAGTTGAAAATGGAAATGGGGCGTTGACTTGCTGTTCGGCAAATTTTTCGGCTTTTTGAGCTTCAAACTCAGATTCCTCGATGATAAAACCGCCGCCTATTGAATAATACGTTTTTTGTATTACACACTCAGTACCAGCAAATGCAAAGAATGTCATGCCATTAGAATGCAAAGAAAGCGTTTTTCTTCGGTGAAACACAATGGCTCCATCTTTAGGAAATATAATCAGGTGCTCTTGATTAAGCCTTAAAGCTTGAGCTGTTTCAACTTGCGTTAACATACTATCTACTTCTTTCACCGGCACGTTCTCCGGTAAATAGCCAAGCAAGCCTAAGATAACAGCTTTACCAGTACCATGGCCTTTCCCTGTTTGACCCAATGAACCGTATAATTCGGTCTTTACAGCTGTTATTTGGTTAAAAACCTCTGCTTGCTTCAATACTTCGCAAAAAGCGGCTGCTGCGCGCATAGGGCCAACAGTATGGGAACTTGATGGGCCAATGCCCACCTTGAACATATCAAATACACTGATCATTCTTTATCGCTTAACTATTAATTTTATCCACGGTCAGTCTTACATAATTTCACGAATAAACAAATGAGATTTGCTAATCAGTTGCATTAGAAATGTTAATGCGATGTTATTGAATAATATTTAGTTTGCTTAAGTTTACTGGCATTAGATCAATAGTATCTGCAGGAGAAAGCATATCTGGCAAAGTTTCTTCTTAACTAAGAATAAAATTCTACATGTTCGCAGAGTAGCGCAGTCATTCCTGCTGTTGCACCCCAGATAACATCATTTTGATATTGAATAAAATAGACAGGAAATGATTGCTTTCGGCGCTCAACATGATGTACAAAATAATTCTGCTGATTCATTAGATGTGACAATGGCACCTGAAATACACGACTGACTTCATTTTCATCAATTGTTAAGTCAATTTCAAGATCAACAGTTTCATCTAAAATACCAATTACGGGTAAAACGGCGAAACCACTAATGGTTTTATACTCAGGAAGGGTGCCAAGAATACGAACTTTATCTGATGATAAGCCAATTTCTTCCTCAGCTTCACGCAGCGCAGTTTGCACTAACGAGTCATCAGTGGTTTCATATTTACCTCCAGGAAAGCTTATCTGCCCCGCGTGATGATTCAAATGACTTGCCCGTTGAGTAAATAAAACCTGTAAGTCTTCAAATGGAGGCTGCAAACAAATAAGCACTGCCGCTGGTCTAGTTTTTACTGGAAACGGGGAGTCATGCGAGGGCCCCGCGGACCAAGGAAGGTGAAACTTAGATAGAAAGTGTTTTTCATTCATGCTGTTGATTTTTCCACTTCATGTTCATCATTTACTGCAGTCTTCGTTGCTTTGACCAAGTTTTCTTAAGATAACTCATCCACCCGCATGGTCTCTTCAAGTATAGGCAATATTTTGGCAACTTTATCTAAGCTTTCTTGGTATTCGCTGGCAATATCTGAATCTAATACAATACCGCCACCAGCCCAACAATAAAGTTGATTATTTTCAGCTAGGACTGTGCGAATACAAATACTAGTGTCCATGTCGTTGCGGATACCAATATATCCTATGCTACCACAGTATATACTGCGTTTATCAGGTTCAAGTTCTTGGATGATTTGCATGGCTCTATGCTTGGGAGCGCCTGTTATCGAACCTCCAGGAAAAGCACCTTTAAGTAATTGAATAGGTGAAGATGTCGCCTTAAGCTTACCTAAAATGGTGCTGACCATATGGTGGACCGCAGGATAACTTTCGAGTTTGAACAGCGCAGGGACGACAACTGAGTGAGGCTCACAATGTTTACTTAGATCGTTTCTAAGCAAATCTACAATCATGAGATTTTCAGCCCTATCTTTCTCTGAACTCAGTAATTCTTCACTTAGCTTTTTATCGTCTTCACTATTTTGTGCTCGTTTTCGTGTACCTTTAATTGGTTTGGTTTCTACCATACCTCCCTTTACTTGCAAGAAGCGTTCAGGAGAAACACTTAAAATACAGCTGTTTTCAAGTCGAATAAATGATGAAAATGGCGCTTTATTGACATTCCGCAGTAATTGATATGCTTGCCACTCAGAGCCCTGATAAGTCGCTTCAAAGCGTTGAGCAAAGTTTATTTGATAGCAATCACCTGAATGTAAATAGTCGTCTACTTTTTGCAATTTTTGGCGGTATTCAGACTCTGTTTGATTAGCATGCCAATGGCTTAATTGCTTAAATTTTTCTGAATTACTCTGACTATCCAATTGATCTTTATTTGGATTATCGTTTTTCAGTTGCTCTGCGCGTTCTGCGTCGATATAACAACAGTAGACCTTGTTCGTTTTATTATCAAAAATTAAGCTTTGATCATAAATGCCAACAGCTAAGTCAGGCGATGAATACTGCTCTGTATTATTATCTTTTATGCCGTCCAACTGCACATTTAAATCGTAATTAAAGTAGCCTAATGCTCCACATAAAAAAGGTAGCGGGCTAGCGTCAGGTGCGGTGACCATTAATTTAAATTTAGTGTGAATTGCCTCTAAGCGTTCAAACGGGCACTGATTAACTATATCTGACTCGGTTTTAAGTAAACTTGTCCAACCTTTAATCGCAGATTCGATAAGTTCCTTATTTTTAACTACTAGCTTTGCAATAGGAGAATGCACAATAATGTCGTAACGGCCGTCACTTAACTGGTTATTGCAAGTATCGAGTAGCATTGCCCAAGGTAAATGCTGATAATTAGAGAATACTTGAACTGCGGGGCTCCCTTCAAGTTCGGGGCACTCTTCAATGAAAATTCGTAGTGACAATGTTAACCTCGTAAATAATCGGGTTTTTTTGGCGAAATAATTATCCGATAGGTAGTATACTTGGCTAACGATAAAAACCATATTAATCTTTGAAAAAAACAGAGGACATCATGACCGTCATTCGTCAACAAGACTTTATAGATAGTATTGAAGATGCACTTCAATTTATCTCATATTATCATCCTTTAGATTACGTAAAGGCTGTTGAGGCCGCTTATAATCGTGAAGAGAGCCAAGCTGCAAAAGATGCGATGGCGCAAATTTTAATCAATTCAAGAATGTCAGCCGAAGGCAAGCGTCCGCTTTGTCAAGATACTGGTATTGTGACTTGTTTTGTTAAAATTGGTATGGGAGTAAGTTGGGATAAAACAGATATGACCGTTCAAGAAATGGTTGATGAAGGAACTCGTCGCGCTTATCTTAATCCTGATAATCCGTTAAGAGCGTCGATTGTTTCTGATCCTGCGGGTAAACGTATTAATACTAAAGACAACACACCTGCGGTTGTCCATATTGACACCGTTAAAGGTGAAAAAATAGAAGTTATGATCGCTGCCAAAGGCGGCGGTTCAGAAAATAAATCAAAAATGGTGATGCTGAATCCAAGCGATGATATTGCAGAGTGGGTAGTCAAGACATTACCGACGATGGGCGCTGGTTGGTGTCCTCCCGGTATGTTGGGCATCGGCATTGGCGGCACAGCCGAAAAAGCCGCTGTGTTAGCAAAAGAAAGCTTGATGGACCCTGTTGATATTCAAGAGTTAATGGATCGGGGCGCAGTGACTACTGAAGAAAAATTGCGTTTAGATATATTCAAAAAAGTAAATGACTTGGGTATTGGTGCGCAGGGCTTAGGTGGTTTAACGACGGTTGTTGACGTCAAAATAAAATCAATGCCAACGCATGCGGCATCCAAGCCGGTTGCTATGATCCCAAACTGTGCGGCAACACGCCATGCTCATTTTTACCTTGATGGTAACGGTCCCTCAGAGCTGCAACCGCCTAAATTAGAAGACTGGCCAGAAGTGACTTGGGAAGTTAGTAAAAACACAAGACGGGTCAACCTCAACGACATTACCAAAGCTGACATTCAAGATTGGAAAGTCGGAGAAACAGTTTTACTTAGCGGTAAGATGTTGACCGGTCGAGATGCCGCTCACAAGCGCATTCAAACTATGTTAGATAATGGAGAAGGTTTGCCGGAAGGCGTCGATCTAACAAATCGCTTTATCTATTACGTCGGTCCTGTTGATGCTGTTGGTAGCGAAGTCGTCGGTCCTGCCGGGCCGACCACAGCTACACGTATGGACAAGTTCACTGACATGATGTTGGAGCAAACAGGCCTAATAGGCATGATTGGTAAAGCAGAACGGGGCCCTGCAACAGTAAAGAGTATTGCTAAGCACAAAGCTGTTTATTTAATGGCTGTGGGCGGTGCGGCTTACCTTGTATCCAAAGCAATTAAAAAGTCACGAGTCGTTGCTTTTGAAGACTTAGGAATGGAAGCCATTTACGAGTTTGATGTTGTAGA
>Ga0307488_10005856_pt1 | contig 10145 bp, 18 predicted proteins | sample SB02metaG_FD_202248 | JGI IMG/M metagenome (GOLD analysis project Ga0307488, IMG submission 202248) | Sea-ice brine microbial communities from Beaufort Sea near Barrow, Alaska, United States - SB 0.2 | ecosystem: Environmental > Aquatic > Marine > Coastal | place: USA: Alaska | collected...
CTTCGGCTGACTTAGTGCCCGCTCGACCAATGAGAACGCTCCATTTGGACGACTTAGTACTATTGTTGCTAAGTGTCTAAGTGGTTTCACGCACTTTGTCATATTCTACTGCCGATAGAGTGGCTTCGACAGACGATGGATTACACATGTACACCATGTGCACACTGTTAGAGTGACGGCATAACAACCAGCCATCACTCGGCCGACAAACTCGACTCCCCGCATCTCGCTCTCAAGTCAACTCACTTCGCCCTCCGACTATACACACCACAACTAATTTCATCTCGCCCTCGAGTGCAGGTATACGAAACGCAACTTTATATCTCTCGTTGATTGCCAGTCAAACGAACAAAAACCCTAACCCTGCAGTAAACCTGCTGTTCATCGCGTATTGAGTTGAGGCGCCGACCGACCTCATCGATGTTGACGTCCGGGCTCTGCGCTCCGGGGCGAATCTCCTCGGATTGAGATCGTCACTTCCAATGTATTCCAACACAAGTGGTACGCCACTTCTCACTGCGCGTGCCGCCCGGGCGCAGTGCAGCTCAGTGCACCAGCACCCAATGAAGTTCACTTCACACGGCCCGCTCTTTCACAAGATGCTCTTCGCGGCCACCCGTCAGCCGGCACTGACGGGGCGCTGCCACAGCGGGGGGAGCAGGCCACGCCCCTCGGGTGGACCCTCCGCTGGGGTGACCAGGCGGGGTGGACTGCGGGGAGGTGCCGCGGTGGTGCTTCGCGGGCGGGCGTCGGCGGGTCGTGGGGTGTCCTCCTCCTTCCGCAGGGTCGGGCAACTCAGGACCGGCGGCGGCACCACCGCTACGCGCGCCCTGGCGGGCCCAGGCGATGCCGGTAACGACGGACGCGGCGGCGCCTCTCTCGATGACAGGCTCGCCGCTCGCCGCGCCGCCCGCACCGAGCGCCCTGACCCACGCTATTGCCGTCCAGGTAGAGGACAAGCACATACTGCCCGCCACGTTGGCACGCATTCGGAACCCTCGTCGGCTGTCGCCGTCGCCGCCGAGGCCGTCGATACTGTCGCACCTGCGATCACCGCGTTCTTGAGTTTTAAAGGGAGGCACCTGCGGTACCGCGTTATTGAGTTTTGAAGGAATCTTATGACGTGGCGAGCAATATCCTCCAGGCCTTCGAGCGCGGCGATCTCACGATCGGCGCTGAGGTGGACGTCATCATCAAGGCGGACGAGAGCAGCGGGCGCGTGACGCGCGGGCACGTGCGCGAGTTCCTCACGCGAGCTAGCTACGATCCGCAGGGTATCAAGGTGCGTTTGATGGATTACCAGGTTGGCGGGGCCTTGCGTACTCGCCAGTATGTGTACCTGCCGGCACTTGAGCCGGCACTTGAGTAGCTCTACTTTGAGGTAACTCAAGAGGTTTCAGTGCATTCAGAGACACACGGCTTGAAGTGCCAGCTGGGAACGGAACTGCCTGCATGGCCCGCATGGCCCTGCGGAGTGGGCGCGTGCAACGCATCGTCGGGGTGGGCTGGGCGCCGTCCACGGTGTTGCTGCACAGCATCCCCAAGAAGTTCAGCATGCCCGACGTGTTGATGCAGAAGCTGGTGGGCAGGGTCCTACTCCATCAGAAGCATTGGTTCTGGTTCAACACGAGGGCTAGGGCGAAAGCCTGGTGGTGCCTCCTTTTTATCGCCGACGCGTCTCTCTCACCGGCGGGGCCACGGCAAAAGCCTGGTGCCTCCTTGTCATCGCGGAAGCGTCTCTCTCTCTCTATCTCTTGTATGCTCAACGTACGTGCCTCATTGAAGGTATGCCAGCAGGATAACTCAAGTTTCATCATGTTCGACGGGAAGAAAGTGCCGAGTTAAACAAATACGCATGTACGGCCTTGTTGTTGGGGGAGATCCCGGGCGTGAGCGGCCTGGAAATTTCAGAGCCGCCAGGGGAGATCCTGTCGCATGTCAGCACCACCCTGATGAAAGGGCAGGAGAAATTGTGGACCGCGTGGATCACGTGCGACACCGCCGTCGCCGCCGCGGAGGTGGTGAGGACGTTGAACAAGATGGGACTCCCAGGACCGATGCGGAGATATGGAGTGAGGAAGACGCTGGTGGAGCTGGACTGGGACGACTACGATGACGGGCATGACCGCATTCAGGACGAGGACTAATACTCAGAAAACAAAGGTCGCTCGTGTATCGTGAAGCAACAGCCACCGATACAGGTGCAGGAGAAGACAGGCGCCTGCGTCCCACAACGGGAGGGCGCGCGAAGCACGGGGCGGGAAGAGCGGAGAGCACACTGGGTCCGACAAATTGTGCGACGAGAGATTCCCAGCGATGATAACTGCGCCGCCGCGGCAAATGCATCGTACGAGTACTAGTATACGACGAAATAGCTGCTGACCGCGATGCGCCGCTGAGTGCCGCTGGACGCAAGGCACTCCGAACCCAGATGCGGATCTGCACATGTGTTCTGAACACTATCAGTGTAGTGTACATATAAGCAGACAGTCAAACGGCACAACAACCAGCCATCACTCACCTATGATAGCTCTACTGAAATAAATAGGTGCAAGACTGCTATCACAAATGTGAGTCAAACCACTTAGCGACTTTGAATGCTGAGTCGTCCAAATGGAGAGTTCTGATTGGTCGCACGGGATGACTTAGCACGCACAGTCGCTAAGCCTTTAAGTGGTTTGACGCACTTTGTCCTACTGTTGCAACAATGCTGCTCGAACACAGCTCTGCCCTAATAAAGTGTAGAGTCCTCTCTCCTCTGTGCACTGTTTATGATACGACGGTAAAACGCTCTACCTCAATACCCCCGTCACTACATCGGGTTCACCTGGTTGTAGCCACCAGCAGCCCTCCTCCAGGCGCCAACTTTACCACCGCCGCCGCCGCCGCCGCCGCTGCCGCCTTCCCCGTTGCATAGTGCCGCAAGTTGAGTTCGAAAGCAAATTTTGAAAGCATCTCATAATTTCCCAGAATCAAAGCCCTGCCACCATGCGCTTTAAACTCTGGTGTCAAGATGTTTCAACCTGCACCGCCCTACCCCCCCAAATCCCCCCGAGACTCCATAGGCGCTATCAACACGATTTTTGTTACTGTCAACCTGCACCGCCCTATCAAGGTAGTATTTGCGTATTACAAGGATCAAATATATCTGTGTGCCTTGTGTCATGTGTGCTTAGTACGTGATGTTCTGCCGAGTTGCGATCGCGTGGCAGCCCCCGGTTCCGCCCCCACCCCCGCAGCTGCACACGCGCATACTTCGGATAACGTTTCCCCATCGATCGTGTGAATAACTAGTCACAGGGTACATTGTCGCTTCCAGCTAGTGGGTGTTGCCGAATGCGCATCCTGAACGAACCCAGATTACACTTGGGTTCCGGCAGCCTCCCGCGCCCGCCGCGCCTCGGCGCACTCCCCGCGGTGCCGCAGCACCCAGTCCAAGCGCTGGCACGCCCTTGAGCAGTACCGCGCGCGGGAGCCGTTGGTGGGCAGTCCTTGAGGTGCTGATCCCCGCCCGCCGTCGCCGCCGACAGGCCGAGTGACGTCATGCCGCACGTGCTGCAGCACAACCGGCGGGCCACCTCGAACGTCACCGCGGAGCTGGAGTTCTCTTCAGCGAGAGCGCGCGCGATGTCGAGCGCGGTGGAACCCACCGCGTGGCCGTGGGTCGCTTGGGTGTAGTGGCGCAAGTTGAAAACGACAGTACTACTTGAAAGCATTGTATAATGTTTTGGTTTCGAGCGCTTAGATCCAGGCTGTTTCAATGTCGTTGTATTTGGGTCAACCTACACCGCCCCACCTGGGTGTTGTACTTAGTGCCGTCGACGCCGTGCTTGAGGAGCAACTTGACAACGTCGCCGTGGTCCCCGGACGTGGCGTACATGAGCGGCGTGAAGCCGGAGCATGCGTGGCCGGGCGGCGTGGCGAAGTCGATGTCCGCGCCGCCATCCAGAAGGGCGATGACCACCTTGTCGAGGCCGAGGTTGCAGGCGAGGCAGAGCGGGGTCAACCCGTTGCAGTCGACGGGGCCGGTGGCTGCAAGGGCAGGTGTGTCATTGACGATGAGCCCATGAGGAGGGGTGGTGGGGAAACCCAGCATCATGGAGCTGAGCAACGCGGAGCTGAGACAAGGCGGGGTGGGCACACGCCACAGTGAGTGGATACAGGCTGTACTAGTACTGCCGTTGAAACGACCGTCTGCTATACTAGCCAAAGGATATTTTAGGGCAGAGCAAGTCGTGTCAAGAAGGGTTTGCACGAGGGCGGGTCAGGAAAGGGGCCGGGAGGCAACGTACCCGCGCCAAGGCGGAGCAGCTCCCTCACGGTGGCGATCTGCCGCGCGCCGTCGGGGTCGGAGCCGCGGAAAGGCGCTACGGGGAGTATATCGACGGCGAGAAAGAGCGCGCTGGTCCGCCACTGGTTCGTGAAGTTCAGATTCGCCCCGCCGTCAGCCAGAATCCCGAGGATATCGAAGTTGTGGTACAGCGCCGCCATGAGCAGCGCCGTGGCGCCGGTAGCGAGCATATGGTCCACGGCGGTCCTGGGAGCGCGCTTGAGTATCATTCGCACGATGTCCGCGTGCCCGCCCGCGGCCGCCGCCGTAAGCGGCGTACTCTGGTTGCCGAGAAACCTGAAGGTTGGCCCGCTCAAGTTGAGTGTCGTGCCGCCGGGCAACAGCCTGCTCACCGCCGCGAGGTCGCCGGTCGAGCACGCGTTGTACAGCGCCTGGGCGGGGATGTCCTGCGACGGCATGATCCCTCGTATCGGGCGCGGAGGTGGAAGTGATTCGCTGGCAGGGGTAGCGGCGGGGCCGACGGTGTACGTCTCGGCGTCAGAGGGAGCCATTGGGCGTTTGTGACTTGCTCGGGAGCTTCGTTGCTCTGGCTGTCCGGCGGCGCGGGGCGGAGTAAAGGGGAGAGGCATGGGGAGGCCACGGCCAAGTGCGCGCGCTGCTATGGTCGGCCGGCGCAAGCTGACAGGCTGACAAAACAAGGCAAAGCGCCAAAAAACCAAGAAAAAGTTCGCACAGTCACCATGAAAGAGGGCAGGAGTGAAGAAGGGAGGTTCCGTCGCTCTGTGTCACAACCCCCCGCCCAGGGTGCCGCCTCCACTGCGTGTCTCGTCTCCCCATTATCGCTGCTGCACCACGCGCTGCAACCTTCATACGCCTCCCCCCGAGGTGAGAGTCGAACCATGACACTCCCCTTCCGTAGTAGCGTTGCGCGAGATTTCCTCGGGGCAACAACGGGGTCGGGGACTGGGCGTTGGCGCTCTGACCTCTTCTCCCGCGTCCCCACTCTGCGCAGGTTCATCATGTTCAGCATGACCTACAGCGCCGCGGCCGCGACGAACCCGCGCACCAAGGCGATCATGTGCGTCTGCAAGCAGCCAATCGCCGAGGGTGAGTCGCGCGCTGTCATTCTGCGCGGCGGCGCGGCGAAGTCTTCTCCCCCGTGCCTCTTCGACCGTTTGCTTTCCAACCTTGATCTGGCAAACCCGCCTGGCAAACCCGCAAACCGAAGGGGCGTTTTCTACGCGTTCCCTGTCAGTGGCGCGCGAGGCGGCGGTGTCAGCGCCGGCGGTCTCCTACTGCAGGTGGAGGGCTGGCGGGGGGCGGAAACCCTTGCCGCCACCCCTCCTCGTTTTTTCAGATTTATTTTTTGAACCAAGCGCTGACCTACGACTAACACCACCCTGCACCCTTCTTTGATGTTGGACACCATGCAGGTGAGCCGCGGCTCGAGATCAAGCTGGAGCGTGCCGACGGGCAACCCGACTTCGTTTCGGAGCGCCACTTCGAGTACGTCACCTCCACCCCTCCTTCCCACTTGCTGTCCCGCCCCACGCAAGAACTTAATGAACCTGCTCGCACCATCCTCGGCTAGATTCATGTGGTTCGTATTCAGATCAGCGCACACAACGCACACACTCTTGCGATTGCCTCAACTCACTCTGTACGCGCCGAGCTCGCAGGTGCATCACGACCGCGGAGTTCAACGACATCATGGTCAAGCACGGCAGCCTTGTCAACCTCCCCGGCGTGAAGGTGATCAGCTGCCACGGCGCCCTGGTCAAGGCCAAAGCGAACTTGAACGTACGTTAACCTAATATAATTCCCCGCTGCCCGCCCCCGATCCACCAATAAACCAGATCAAGTGTCCAACTCATGTATCCCGATAGCCGCGCGCGTACCGAGGTATGCACGGTGCTACCACCTCACTGTCGTCAGGATGGATCACGCGGGGGCAGGGTGAAAGCCAGGTGCCTCGTCCATAACATACACGCGGAACATTCTCTCTCTTTGTATCGTGCCTCACGCTACTCACATCGCTCACTACCTCTGACAACTTGACCCACTGAGCGCAGGCCTCCATGGGCGCCGCCGCGCCGCCCCCTACCCCCAGCACCCAAGCCAACGGCACCGCCGCCGCCGTCTCCGACACCCACGTCACCGCCGCGCCCGCCGCTGCCGCCGCCGCGCCCGCCGCCGCCGCCGCCGCCGCCGCGCCCGCCGCCACCGCCACCGCCACCGCCACAGTGAAGCCGGTGAGCAATCCTTCACATATCCGTAACAGTATCCGTATCCACATCCGTAGCTTCATCCATAACCGCATCCGGTACAAAGACAGTAGTGTCAGTGTCCGTAATTGTACGAGAGCCCGGAGCAGCATTGATGTATCCGTACTCGTAGTAGCATTAGCCTGTCAATGTCGTCGATGGCTGGTTTCTTGACCAAACGCGCCTGAGCCCCGTTTGGTAAACTAAACACCAAAGGTGTCATCCGCGCAGGTGGCGCTGAAGCCCGCCGCGGCAGGCCCTAACCCCGTCGCGGCATGGACCGTGCCCCGCGCCGTGCCCCGCGTGGACACCAAGCGCAAGCGCGACGCCTCCCCGCCGGCAGGGGCCGTACTCACTCCTCACGCGATTCCCCTCTCCACATTTCCTGCTGAAATCGAGCCTCCGTCGTCTTTCATATCCCTTTGTGTCCCACTGAAATCCAGCAGTGGTTTGCGTGTTTCGCGTGGTGTCGAGCGCAGGCTATTCGACCAATCAGGAACATACGTTTCCGAACCAAAACACCAATTATACCCATACTGGTGCACTTGGCAGTGTCAGTCCCTCAGCCCAGCACATCACGGTACTTATATAAGCACACGTGCTTACACGTGCTGAGCCTTGAACCATAGCATGAGCAACCCCACAAAGATTAATCCCGAATTACAGCCGAGAAGGAAACAAGTGCATGCCCCTGCAAGAGGGCCAAGGTGACCGTTGCACCGCAACGGCCGTTCCCCGCGACACCCGAACTTGAAAGAATGAGCACCAACTACGAGTTCACGAAGATCTCACTCCCCCCCTCCGCCCATTTGCACGTGGCGCCGTCCTCATCAGCCCACATCGCTCCCATAAAGCACTCCCCCTGCTCGTCAGAGGCACCCGCCTCGGCCGCGGCGGCAGCGGATGCAGGCGCAAAGCAACTCATTTGACATTTCGAGATCCAAGTAGATGCCCACCATTCCCCATTCCCCACATGAGAATCTGCGCGTGGCGCGTTTCTCATCCCCCCACCGCCTCCCCATACGGCGGCTGTCTCATATGCCCCCCTGACCTCCCTCTCCCGGCGCCCACAGCAGGATATCACGGACGAGGGCTCCGCGATGGACGTCAGATGCGCCGCCTCCACCGCCGCCTCCACCGCCGCCGCCAGCGCCGCCGCTGCCGCCGCCGCTGCCGCCGCCGCATCCGCGGGCGCGCCCGGCCGGCAGATCGGCCAGTGCTTTGTGTGGGGCACGAACGATTCGGGGCAGCTGGGGCTGGGGGTGGGCGACGAGGTGAATGAGCTGGGGCAGGGCCGCCCTCATCTTGCTCGTCACGTCACATGATGCTATATAGCTCAATAATCGAGGGTTCACAACCCGTGACGATGACGTGGTGGGAAATATCGCGTTGGGGCCTGGCAGGTGTTGCTCGCCACGTCATAGGATGCTAATACGAGAGCAATAAGGGAGGTGCCAGTACTGGTGAGTCAAGAACAGAGGGTTCACAATCCGTGTGGTTGACGTGACGAGCAACATCTGCGATGGCCTTGGTCTGGGGTGCCCCACGCCGGTGCGCATCACCACCGGGCTCGACGCGCAGCCCCCCGTGGACAAGGTGGCGTGCGGTGGGGACTCGTCAACTCGCTCCCTAATTGTTGATCGTCTATGTGTGTACATGTTCACACTCGCCGCATCCTCCTCCCTGGCCTGGCCACTCGCTCGCTTTTCAGCTCAGCCTGACTGTAAGCACAGCCAGACTGTTTGCTTGTGCAGTACCTAGTAGTGTACGCAGTGTACCCATACACACTCGCCGCATCCTCCTCCTTGGCGTGACCATGTGTTCCCTTTCAGCTCTACCTGCCTGTTTACTCCTAGTGTACCAGTGTAACCGTACATACTCGCCGTGTCCTCCTCCCTGGCATGGCAACTCGTTCCCGTTTCCAGCTCAACTTGCGCCAGTTTACCCGGCACACCAGGCAAGTTAATCCCTGAAGGGAATTTAAATTAAGCCGCTTCTGGAAGCACTGTGAGACCCTGGTTTGCGGCGGGATGCAAACACTGGTCCTCGTGGTCGGGCGGTGCAGGTTGAAACCACTTGAAACCAGTGTTGGAAGCGCCTGCTTTCAGCGCTTGAAGCAATAATATGATGAAGCAACCGCTTTCGAACTTTGCTTTCAATGTGAACTTGCGCCGCTACATCGCGGACGGGTCGGTGTACTCCTTCGGAGACAACGACGAGGCCGCGTTGGGGCGCGTGGTGCGCGGAGTATGGTCGCATACTCGAAATGATCCTCGTCGGCTTGTCTGACTGATTGACTTTGTGAACCCCATGATGTTTGTTCCGTTCGTCTCGCCACATGCTACTACGCCACGTTTGCTTGTGTGCACACTCAGGATAAGACGCCGATGGTGCGTCTGACGTATTGCCTGTTCAAAACCCCCGTTGTGTTGGATCATCACCACGTGAATGATTGTTCGACATATAAATGGGAAAGCAGGTGAATGGATTCTTCCCATGGATGACTCATGATGTGTATTCCCTACTTCGAGGAAACCGCGGAACTCGTAGCTTGCACGCCGGCAGGGCCTGGCCACTCGTGTTCCCTTTTCTGCTCAACTGGCATCAAACCGTTATTTGAGCTATTATAAGGGGGATAGTGTGAGTATGTGACAGAGTGTGTGGAACCATAGCTCGTGAGGTAACTTCAGTGGGGTAACTTCTAGCTCATCGTCGGTACAAAAGTACGGATCTTAATTTGTAGTACCGGTATACTTTTGGCCGAATCACCAAAACGCATTTGACTTTTGGCCAAACCACCAAACCAAGCATACCTGATTAAGTACTTCGTACTTCGTCAAACACGAGTTACAGACCAGGCACTAGGGATTGAATATTTGCTCACGAACTGTCTAGGTGTGACGGCTTGTTGAGCTGGAAAGGATATGGGTGTAATGCAAGGCCGCCGGGTACACTGGTACACTATGAGCAACCAGTCAGGAACAATCAGTCTGAGCTGAAAAAGGGAACGAGTGTGAGCCCCCTGCATGTTGGGATTGGTGATCCTCCCAGGCCGCGCCGTGGATATCTCTGCGGGTAGGGCCCGACCGTTTGCTGTTAGTGTAATACTACGCTGGGGGGAGGACGCGGCGAGTGCGCACGTGTACGGGTACACCTATACACCGATACACCACGAGCAAACGGCGAGGTTGATGTGCCCCAGGAATGAGTACTGAACGAATACAAGGCCCTACGGGTACACCGGTACAACATGTGCACACAGCCAGGTTAAGCTGAGGCGGGATCGGGTGCAAGGTGTAGTGGCGCAAGTTGGATTTGGAAGCAAAACTCGAAAGCAAAATTTGAATGCAGTTAATCGTAGTTTAGTTTCAAGCGCTGACACCGAAGGCGCTTTCAACACGGGTCTTGATACTGTCAACCTGCGCCTCCCTAGCACGACCCTCGAGATGGGCGACTCGCACGGCGCCGCGGTCCTGGAGGATGGATCGGTGGTGGGGTGGGTGCGAGCTGAAACCGCGTTGAACGCGCGGGTGGTTTCAGCGCGTTGAAACCGCGTGTGGTTTCAGCGCGTTGAAACCGCGTGTGGTTTC
>Ga0307488_10005858_pt1 | contig 10143 bp, 7 predicted proteins | sample SB02metaG_FD_202248 | JGI IMG/M metagenome (GOLD analysis project Ga0307488, IMG submission 202248) | Sea-ice brine microbial communities from Beaufort Sea near Barrow, Alaska, United States - SB 0.2 | ecosystem: Environmental > Aquatic > Marine > Coastal | place: USA: Alaska | collected 2017-05-06
TGATTTTTTCGAGGCCATGTTTTTCTATGATCTCATCAAACTTTGAAAAATAATAACCTACCGTTTCTACCAAGGCCTCAGGTGAGAGTTTTTCAGAATAACTGGTAAATCCCTTAAAATCTGTAAACAGTACGGTTACCGATTCGTATTTCTTGGCCTTTACCTTACCATTCGCTTTCAGTTCTGCAGCGGTTTCTTCCGGAAGTATATTGAGCAATAAGCTGTCTGATCGATCTCGTTCTTCCTCGATGATTTGCTTTGTTTTATGTATGAATTTATTACGGCGAAACAAGCCAACTGCTAAAATTCCGATTAAGATTAAACCAACCGCCGTTCCTATGGCAATGTTGCGTTGGTTGGTTGCTTTTTGATTAGAAAGATCCAGCTCTATTTTCGCATTTTGTTCAGAAAGATCTAGTTCTGTTTGTTTTTGGGAAACCTCGAAATTCGTACGCTGATCTGCTAATTGTTTTACTTTTTCAATATCTAATAAACTATCTCTATTTTCAATATATGCTTTGTAATGCTTATAGGAAGTGATTGGATCACCCTTAAGTTCATAAAGAGTTGCTAGTTTTTTATTGGCATCAATGATCTGTTCTTTTAATCCATATTGTTCGGCAAGTGCAAGGCTTTTGTGGGTGTAATCGATGGCAGTTTGGAGTTCTTCTTTTTCTAAATAGATATCGGCCATCGCCACTAGATAAACACAAATTGGATAATAATCCTCCATATCTTCTAATATAAGTATGGCTTCATTAATGTTTTTCTCCGCAAGTTCTTTTTTACCCGTATTTGCATACACCATACCTATATTACCCAGGTTATATGCCTTTCCAATAACATAATCTGCCTTTTCAAAAAGCTCCCCCGACTCTTTAAAATACACCAAGGCAGCATCGTATTCTTTATTATTCAGGAGTGCATCACCCGCATTTAAAATAACAGATGCTAAACCAATAACCCCCTTGGTTTTACGTAAGGTGGAAATTGCTCTCTCATAGTAAATCATTGCAGTTTCATGATTATCTGAAATGGCATAAATGTCTGCAATAGCGCCATAGGAGCTACCTTCTAACGGAATTAGTTTTTCTCTTTTCGCAATTTCAGCGCTCTTGATAAAAGCTTCTAAGGCTTCATCCAGCTCACCCATAGATTTTTTCTTATTCCCTTTTTGGAAATAACCCTGAGATAAAAAAGCATAATTACTTTTTTGTGAAGCCAGCACAATTAATTCTTCGGCATATTGCAGGCCTAATTGATAATCATTTAATTCATTGAATGATAATTCTCTCAATAATTCTAATTTGGCTTTGTCATTAATTATGTCCTTCTGATATATAATAGCCAAACTATCCGCAATTCGCTGATCCTGAGCTGCAGATGAAATAGTGAATAAGCAAAGAATGCCCATCAGAAAATTATGGACCATTTTATTGTAAGACATAATTTTTACCGGTCTTGTGGAGGGTTAAGAATGATTTTAGGATCAATTTTAAAAATTTTTGGATCCAATGGTTCTGTAGTTACTTTGGTCCAAACTGGACTGGGTTGATAAGTCACCAAATAATAAACATTTGCAGCTGCAAAAATAATAGGTCCTTTTTCACTATTCCCTGCAATGCCTTCGATTGCAATGGGAGCATCGGTAACAGTTTGCCAGGTGTTCTGGGAGATATCCATGCGAGCAACTTTTGAACCGGCATAAATAACAGGGCCGCTACCATTATTACTAGCGATACCTTCTATGGCGAAGGGAGCAGTTGCAAGCATAGTCCAAACATTATTTACAAGGTGAGCCACTTGCCTTCCAGAATAAATAATAGGATCATTGGTACTGGTCGCGGTGATGCCTTCTATTTCAAACGGAGCAGTTGGAACTGTGCCCCAATTTGTTTGGGTAGAACTGGTTAAAAATGCCACTTGTGTGCCAGAACATATAATTGGTCCATTAAATTTGTCACCGGCCAAGCCTTTTATAGGGAAAGGTGGTGCTGCCATAGAAGTCCAAGAGGCGTCACCTTTCGCAATGCAAGCTAATTGTGAATCCCCATACGCAACAATCCCATAATCATTATTACCAGCAATGCCTTCGATTTCAAATGGGGCTAAAGGGAACTTCTTCCATTTATTATTCTGATAATTATCCATATAAGCTACTTGCTTCCCAACATATATAAGAGCACCAAACTGATTTTCACCAGTGATACCCTCGTACCCGTTGAGTCCAATGATGATGCTGTATTCTTCCTCATTACCTGGTTTGATAGAAGCATCATCCTTAATTTTAGCCTTAAATTTATTATGACCATTTCCACGACCAAGATCTTTCATTAAGTCAGTCCCATTCGGTTTCTTTTTTACATCTTCAAAAAATACCGGAGTGGTACCGTTTTTGGCAACTGCTGTCCAGGTTATTTTAAAGTTTTTATCCACATTAGAGACAAAATTTTCAGGATGCCCGATGAAGGCTACTGGATCTCCGCGATCATCTGTAAACACTACCGCGGAATTTTTGGTAGTTTCTGTAATCAAATCGGTGTCAACTGTTACGGTTACATTAGTGTCCTTTGACATAATAATTAATTTTAGTTTGGTTAATTAATAGTTAGTTGTACAGGGTATAAATATCAAATGTTAGCAGCTGTGAGGAACCACTATGATTAATACCGAAATGGTATTATTTTTTCGCTAAAATGTATGTGGGGAGTTATTTTAAGAATGTTAATATAATAAAAATTTTCATCTTTCTGCTTAACAAACCTCTCAGCATCTGTAAGTTATCTTATAGAAACCTATTATTAAAGACAAAATACTTTAGAATAATAATTTAAAGAAAATAATTACCATATATCATTACACAGTGACCTGCTCGATATTAAAAGGTTTTCAAAATTGAAAACTAGAACAATATTACAGATTCTATATTCGAATCGGACTTAATTCCGGCCCGCTAGTGCACGGAGATGTTGGCACTAAAAAATTCTTTTACGAGTTTTGGGGAGATTCAATGAATATTGCCTCTCGTATCGAAGCCACGTCAGCACCGGAAAGATCAACAGCTCTCATTCTACGTATAATTTAAGTTATACATTTCATTACCAACACATTAAGCTTCCCTCCTCTTGTAGTTTATTAAATAGTCTGCTTTAGTGTACAGAGCCATTAATAAAAAGATAGAACCTACAGACTGTGATAAGACCACAAGGATCAACCGATTATTAAGACTCTAACTTAAGTCGTACATAAATGAACTTGGCTAATTTGGTAATTCACAGTTATTGCAAATGAATTAACGCCATAATCTTTATAAATAACTAAAAATCACTATCTTACACTTCTTAAAGTTTCCCTACACTAGCTTATTATAGCACTTTATTTCCTCTTGTCTTATAATTCTTGACCTGTAAACGATTAATCAATTTAAACCAGTTATCGATGGAAACTAAAGCAGAAACCAACCAAGTTAAAGGAGTAAAAACACCAACAAACAGAAAAGTAGATATTATTGTAAAAGCACACGACCTCTACCCTCTCCCTCCAACAGAAAAAAATGTAGATGCCAATACAGAACTTTTGGATGATGAAAAACATAAAAGTCCCTTTGGTGCCTCAAAGAAGAACTATGAAACTATTGTTTTTATGGGTTTTGATATGACCTGGGATATTGAAGTTGAATATAAAAACGGGGAGGATAAAGAATATAAGGTAGAGTTGGTATCTATTAATCATAACCCAAAACCTTCCGGAAATCCCAACCTCTTTGATGTGAACCCACTAAAACCCAAAAAGCATAGTAATAATAAAAGGATACATGGCACTATTGTTCACTCTTCACCCTCACCTGAAGATTACACTATACATTTCCAGATCTTTAAAAATGACAAAGATCCTCATCCTTTTCATTTAGATCCAAAATTAAAAATTAATCCAGAATAATTAAATATGCATCTTAAATTTAAAGCCTATTATTTAATGATAGGCTTCTTTTTTATAGCCTTTCAATTTATTTGGAGTCAAGATCAGAAGGTAGCAGACAGTCTCGAAATTATTTATAAAAAGGGAGAAACTTCCGGGGTCGAAAGGATGAAACTTCTTAAGGATCTCTCCTTTAACCAGGTGAATAATTTTGATGTGTCTATTAAGTATGCAGATGAACTAATAAGCTACTCGAAAAATGAAAATAATTATCGGTATTTAAATAGTGGCTATTTACAAAAAGGAAATGCACATAGGTTAGCGGGGAATTTAGATATTGCTTTAGAACTTTTTTTTAAGAGTATAAATGCTGCCATAAAAGCCGATCATAAAGTAGGCGAAGGTGCTGCAAATATGGCTGTTGCAGATACCTATTCAGAAATGGGGAATTCTAACAACGCCTCCATTTATTATGAAAAAGCGATTTCTATTTTACGTCAAACTGACGATGCTGTGTCTTTAGCAACAGCACTATTAAACGCTGGAGATGAAGCCTTTAATACTAAGGACTATGACCTGGCATTGCAATATTTCAAGGAGTCAGGAGAAATATTTAAAGAGGAAGATTATTTAATTGGCACGGCTTATAATCTTGGGAATATGGGAATGGTATATGCTGAGCAAGGAAAGGATGCGCTCGCAAAATCTAATATTACCGAGGCCATTGCCATTTTAGAAGACCTGGGGGATTATTATGCTATTTCCGAGTATCTCACCTATATGGCCGATATCTATTTAAAGCAGGGGAATCCAATTATCTCCCTTAATTATGCAGAGAGAAGCTTAGAATTAGCTGAAAAATACGGACTTAAAAAGCAGATAAGCGAATCTAACCTTAAGTTAGCCAAATTGCATGAAGCAGCAGATAATTTACCGGAATCCTATTCCCATTACAAAGACCACATTACCTATAGAGACAGTTTCGTAAATCTGGAAAACGTTGCCAGCATGGCCGATATTCGTACTGATTTTATAGTCTCCCAGAAGCAGGCAGAAGTGAATTTATTGAATCAGCAAAAAAGAAACCAGCTTATTATTCTTGGGTTTACGGGGTTTTTATTACTGACTTTATATTGGTATTATAGAAGCATTTCAAGAGAGAAAAGACGTTCTGAAGATCTTCTGCTAAATATTCTTCCAGAGGAAACCGCTAAAGAACTTAAAGAAAACGGCAAGGTTCAGGCAAAAAAAATCGATTCTGTAACAGTATTGTTTACAGATTTTGTTGGATTTACACGCTATGCAGAAAGCCTGGCTCCGGAAAAACTGGTAGAAAGTATCGATTTCTATTTTTCAAAATTCGATGAGATCATTGAAACCCATGGCTTGGAAAAAATAAAAACCATTGGCGATGCCTATATGTCGGCAGGAGGACTGGAAGACCCCACTAGCGATCATGCCAGTAGAATGCTGAAAGCAGCTTTTGATATTTTAGAATTCGTGAATGCCTCTAAAACCAAAAACGATAATGATAATACCCGCTTTGATATTCGAATTGGAATTAATACCGGGCCGGTCGTGGCGGGTGTTGTAGGCACTAAAAAGTTCTCTTACGATATTTGGGGAGATTCGGTGAATATTGCATCCCGTATGGAATCCAACTCAGAACCGGGAAAAATAAATATCTCTCATTCTACCTATAACTATATTAAAGATGATTATGATTGCGAATTTAGAGGGAAACTAAAAGTAAAGAATAGAGGGGAAATGAGAATGTATTGGGTTCATGCCTCCAAAAATGTATTATAGGATACATAAAAGTGTCTTTAAAGAAGTTTTTTAGACATTTTGAAATATGCCTTTCTTTGTACTTGGGTAATTAAACATTCGTATTTTTGCTTCTCCTTAAATTTTAATATTCTGTAACATATATGCAGGAATTTTTAAACAGGAGATTCTCTTCAACTTTGGCGAGTAATCTACTAATCAAGAACCTCGGGGCAAGCCCACGAGGTATGTCCCGATGGCTCGGGAGGAAAATACGTTTAAAAATTCGAGGCAAGCCTCGGGGAATTAAACCCTCAATGAGGGATTAAAAAAAATAGAAGACCCTTCTAAAAATGGAAAATGTATATCCAATAAAAAGAAAGTAAGACATTATGATACCTAAACTACATTATATATCTCAGGGAAACTCCCCAAAAGAGCATCTGGAGAACATACAAAAAGCCTGTACTTCTGGTGTTGAACTAGTGCAATTAGGTTTAAAAAATGTTTCAGAAAAAGAACTTTTGAAGTTAGCCAAAGAAGCCAGAGAGATCACCTCTCATTATCAAACCAGATTAATTATTAAGGATCATTATAAAATAGCAAAAGAGGTTAAAGCAGATGGTGTTCACTTAGAAAAAACAGACTCTTGCCCTACTAAAGTGAGGGAGCATTTATACACTTGGCAAATTATTGGCGCAACAGCAAATACCTTGCAAGATTGCGAAACATTAATTGATAAAGAAGTCGATTATATTAGTTTAAGCCCCTTTAGATCTACAACAACCAAAGACAATTTAAGTCCGGCTCTGGGTCTAAGCGGTTATACTGCAATTACAGAAGCCTTAAAAACTGAAACCCCAATTATTGGATTTGGAGACATAACCACAGAAGATGTTACAGACATATTAAAAACGGGTATTTCCGGGATTGCGGTATCTGAAGAAATCACCCAAAATTTTGATACTATAAAAACATTTAACCTATTACTAAACGCATCTTTAACAGAAGAAAAACGCCATTCATTTAAATAAACTGATATCATTTTACACTAAAGTTAAAAGTGAAATCAAAAACTCCATCGTAATCGTAGAAAGAGACTGTTCCCTAATCTTTTATAATCTTCAAACTCAAAAAAGGATTGCCCTGTGAAGTTAAGTTCCCAATTGGTAGCTATTGAATAATCCAAACTTGGCATTATAATAACTGAATGATTGGTTGGTGAGTAAATTGTGCTCAAGGCTCCTTTAAAAATAGGATTGAATTCCTTGGCTAATTGTAGAAATCCTGAATATTCATAAGGCATTAAATTCTTAGCATTTAAAAGGGAATGAAACTCGAAGCTTTGATAAAAAAGACCGAAAGCAGGATTTGATATTCCGCTTTTTCTGATTTTTATTGTTTATTTTTATGTGGTACCTAGATAGCACCTATAACATTTTGCAGGCTGTACTTTTATTCTTTGATATAAAATCCTCAAAAGGAATATAAAATCTTCCCTCATGCCCCAAAAAAAGGGAAATGATACCCGCGCCCTTGATGTAGGTTAAAATTGAATCACGATCAAAAATTAATAGTATGAAGGCCTTTTTAAAATCAATACCAATTGCTGTTATTTTTCTGTCTTTAATAGCCTGCAATGAAGCAAAAACCAAAGAAATACGGGAAAGCCTGGGAGAAGAGATAATGTCTAAAAGACAGCCCAATGCATCTGATAAAGCTTTCACAGCCGCCTTTGACTTTTTGGAGAGGAACAAGAAAAAAGAAGCCGCTAAAGCCATAGAGCAGGGAATTTCTGAACTTCAAAAAGAGGGCGAAAATCTGAAAGGCCTCTATAGGTTAAATCTGGAAAAGGCGATCGCTGGTTTGCAAAAAGCCGCCATAAATCTCAATAAGGAAAAACCTGTTTCGTTAAACAGCTTGAAGGAACTTGTCCTTCAGGCCGAGATCAATATTCCACATCAACATCTGGTTCCTGAAGGGAACTGAGTTCCAAAAGCAAAGCACAATGTTCGCCTTTTGTGAACATTTTTTTAAGATCCTTGAAGTATATATTAGTAAAGCTTCCCTCCTCTCGAGGGTTTCAAAAACTTAATTTATAATAGAACCATCTTCTCTAAATTCTACATCCATATTTTTCCCTTTTGTTTGGATTCCACCTCATAGAAGCTCCCTTTTTCTAAGCTAGATATTTTTTTACAGGTCTTAGGGTGACAAAGTGCTAAACGAAATTCAGTAACTCATCCTATTGTCAAGCTGAGCCTGTCGAAGCTTCTTTTATTTAGACACTTCGACAATTCCGATAGCTATAGGGAGGTCGATAAAGATCTGGTTGATTTTTATGATTGTTCATTTTTTTGCTTGTAATGGTAGTGCGTCATGCTGAACTTGTTTCAGCATCTCAGGAAGTAACGAAAAGACCCTGAAACTAGTTCAGGGTGACGAAGCTCTTTTGTTTAGACACTTCGACAACTCTTCGACAAGCTCAGAGTGACAGATTGCAAAACGTTATTTAGCAATGAATGCCATTGTCAAGCTGAGCCTGTCGAAGCTTCTTTTATTTAGAAAATTCGAAAATCCCGATAGCTATCGGGACAGGGTGGCGAAGTAGTAAGATACCTTCAACTTATAAAAAAATTCCTACCAGCTAATAGGTCTGTAATCTTTCAGGAATTTTCCACACCAGTGTTTTCCGGTATTGATCCCATCAAATAAAGGATCCATAACCCTTGCGGCTCCATCTACGATATCTAAAGGAGGCTGGAAATCGTCTCGCTCTTGTTTCAACTTTGCCAAGGCCGCCGGATCTTCATCTGTAACCCAGCCTGTATCTACCGCATTCATAAAGATGCCATCCTTTGCCAAAGTACCGGCAGAGGTATGCGTGAGCATGTTTAAAGCGGCTTTTGCCATATTAGTATGCGGGTGTCGATCTTCCTTAAAACCTGGATAGAACTTCCCTTCCATAGCAGAAACATTGATAATGTGTTTTTTACCGGTGTTATCCTTTTTCATTATTTCTGAAAGCCTGTTGCACAACACAAAAGGAGCTACTGAATTTACCAGTTGAACTTCCAACATTTCTGTGGTTTCAATTTCACCAAGTTTTAAGCGCCAGGAATTGGTCTTTCTAAGATCCACCTGCTGCAGGTCGGCATCTAATTCTCCTTCCGGAAACACTTCTTTGGCAACCAGAGTATTGTCAAAACTATAAGGGATCTGCGATAATTTTGCAGATGCCCGCAATCCAATTCCAGGTTCTGGTCCGTGCCAGGTAACCGGCATATTGGTATTGGAAGAAGTTTCTGTATTTAGACCTTTTAACTCCTGCAAACAGTTATTATGATCTACTAAAAGACCGCGGGCATATTCTGGCAGGGAAGCAACCGGGCGTTCTTCATTTGGCATTAAATGCTGATAGAATCCGGAAGGGCGGCGTACGGTTTGCGCTGCATTGTTGATGAGTATATCTAAACGCTCATATTTTTGCTCTATAAAATTACAAAAGATCTCCACACTTGGAATATGCCTTAGATCGAGTCCGTGGATCTTTAATCGGTGTCCCCATTCGGTAAAATCTTCTTCCTTAGAAAATCTCAAAGCCGAGTCTACAGGAAAACGTGTAGTAGCTATTACGGTTGCTCCGCCACGCAAAAGCATCAAGCTTATATGATATCCTATTTTTAAACGGGAGCCGGTAATAACCGCTACCTGTCCTTTTACATCGGCATTCTGAAAACGCTTGGCATAATTAAAATCGCCACAGCTGTTACACATAGAATCGTAAAAATGATGCATCTTGGTGAATTCCGTTTTGCAGACATAGCATTTTCGGGGAGTTTCCAATTCTAGTTCCACTTTATTGGCCAGATGATCCATGGGAAGCAATTTGGGTGCTACAAATACCGATGCTTCTCGGGCATTTCTTATCCCTGTTTCTTTACGTGCTGTTTTATCCTTGGCTTCCTGTTTGCGTTTAGCTGCTTTTTTTCCATCCTTTTTTCGTCTGGAAAATTCATCGCGATCTGGTCTGGAAAACATTCCGGCCACTTTTAAAAGTTCGGTTCTCTGCTCTTTAGGAAGCTCGAAGATCTGATCTGTATCTTCAACTAATTTCGCTAAAACCAATATGCAGCTTTCAATTTCTGCGGAAGTGATCGCTGTTTTTATTTCTGTTTCATTCTTCTCCATAACCTACTAACTAAGCTTAATTCAGCAGAAGATCGAGCAAAATGCTACAGAAACGAGTGCTGAGTTTCTCAAAGCGCAAATGTAGTTTTTAAATCCTGTGTAAACTCTATTTTTATTAAACCATCTAATGGTGGGAGAAGGGTCTTGGTTAAAGAAAGTAGCGTGGAATAGGGACTTAGATTATGGTATCAAATAGACTAATTTTATTTTACTGCCTGGAGATAGACCCAATATTCTTTTTTGAATGGAATTTGAATATTAGTAAAT
>Ga0307488_10005860_pt1 | contig 10141 bp, 11 predicted proteins | sample SB02metaG_FD_202248 | JGI IMG/M metagenome (GOLD analysis project Ga0307488, IMG submission 202248) | Sea-ice brine microbial communities from Beaufort Sea near Barrow, Alaska, United States - SB 0.2 | ecosystem: Environmental > Aquatic > Marine > Coastal | place: USA: Alaska | collected...
AAATGATTATAGAACATCAGATAGAGAAACAAAATGTAATGAATACATATTAAAAAAACATTACGGAATCGTCAAACCACACAGCAGGAGACCGAACCAACTAGAGATAAATTATAAAGAATTAATGAAAAGATGAAAACCATAAAACTCCAAAAAGTTGAACACGATGTTAAGATAGGTAAAGAATGCCCTTACTATAAACCGAACATTACCGAAGATTGTTTTCTAGAAGTTGATGGGGATATTATAGGTTTCTATATTAAAGATGTTTCAAAATATAGCACAAAACTAAGTCAGTTAATATCAATATCAAACAAAGAATTTAGAGGTGATAATGTACCAAAGCAAGAAATGATGAGGGGTCCACGTGGAACAAATGCTGATGTAAATAAAAGAAAATTAGAAGGAAATGAAAGAGTAACCCAATACAGTACAATTTTAGGGAGTATTGCCCCAAATGCAGTAATGCGCAGACCATATCCAAACACATCATCTGTGCATAGGGTAAAGAAAGCAAATACATTCATCAAGGCTATGTGGGCGGCTTCTGTTGAATCAGAAAAGATAATCAAACAACTTACACCTAAAATTTATGAAACTCAGTTAGAACTGTTTAAAGACATAGATAAGAAGTGGAGATTTGGAAATATGTTTACGAGCAGTATATCAAATTTTAATATAGCAGCAGCATATCACAGGGACACAGGAAATGTAGTTGGTGCTGTAAATGTAATACTAACCAAAAGAAACAACTCGGATGGCGGTTCTTTAAATGTTCCTGACTATAATGTTACATTTGAACAGGCTGATAATTCTATGTTAGTTTACCCTGCTTGGAAAAACATTCACGGAGTTACCCCAATAATAAAATCAGCAGAAGATGGATATAGAAACAGTTTAATCTTCTACCCATTAAAAGCATTTAAAGGAATATAGTATGAACGAAAGTAGACACATAAAAAAGGAATCACTATTAGCAGCACTAGAACAAAGTCTAGGAGTTGTTACAGTAGCTTGCAAGAAAGCAGACATACCTAGAAGCACATATTACAAATGGCTAAATGAAGATGAGATGTTTGCAATGGCAGTACAAGAAATAGAAAACGTAGCTTTAGATTTTGCAGAAAGCCAATTACATAAACAGATAGCAGCAGATTCAACTGCAGCTACAATATTCTATCTAAAGACAAAAGGTAAGAAAAGGGGTTATGTTGAAAGACAGGAGATAACAGGGGCAGATGGAATGCCTACACATTTTGAAATAGAGATAATTGAAAATAAAGACAAATAGTGTTTTTAAGCACCTTTTAAGAACAGATAAAAAGATATCTATAGAACAAGGTGGAACTAGGTCAGGAAAGACCTACAACATACTGCTATACATTATCTTTCACTACTGCCTAAAGAACAGGGGTAAGACAATTACAATATGTAGGAAAACATTCCCATCAGTTCGTGCTTCTGTAATGAGGGATTTTTTTGATATACTTAAATTACACAAGTCTTATTTTGAAGACAACCATAATAAATCAAATCACGAATACAAATTAAATGGAAACCTAATTGAGTTTATCTCATTAGACCAACCTCAAAAAGTTAGAGGTAGAAAAAGACACCTGCTTTTTATCAATGAAGCAAATGAGTTAGATTATGAAGATTGGCAGCAGTTAGTATTTAGAACAGAAGATAAAATAATTCTTGACTTTAATCCTTCAGATGAATACCATTGGATTTATGACAAGGTAATACCAAGAAAAGATGCCGATTTTAATATTACTACTTATTTGGATAACAGCTTTCTTAGTCATAGCATTAAAGAAGAAATTGAAAGGCTAAAAGATACTGATGAACAGTATTGGCAAATCTATGGATTAGGGATCAAAGGAGTTAGCAGGTCTACTATTTTTAATTACCTTGAAGTAAATCAAATTCCTGATGATGCAGAATTTATTAGCTATGGTGCAGATGCAGGATATACAAATGATCCTACAACTTTGGTAGGTGTTTATAGAAAAGATTATGATTTGTACATTCAGGAACATTTATACCAAACCCAAATGACAACCATTGATATTCATAAGAAATGGAAGCAGGTAGGAATAGAAAGGGAAACAATTTACTTTGATTCAGCTGAACCTAGATTGATTGAAGAGCTGCGCAGGATGGGTTGGAATGTACGACCAAGTTTAAAAGGTGCTGATAGTATAAATGCAGGAATAGATCTATTAAAACGCTTTAAAATACATATCTTAAAAGATAGCCATAATGCAATACAGGAATTTAGAAACTATAAATGGCAAGAAGACAGAAGTGGAAAAATGATTAATAAGCCTATTGATAAAAATAACCATTTAATTGATGCTATACGATATGCTACATATTCAGTTCTAAGCAAACCTAACTTTGGTAAATATACACTTCATTAAAAAAAGTTATTAAATTTATTGTTTATTAAATAAATAGTATTATATTTGTTTATCATTAAAACAGAACAAATGAAAAAATTACAGACATTAGTATTGATTTTAGCACCAAGTTATTTTATAGGTAGATTAGTAATAGGTTTAATCTTTAATATTTAACATATGGCTTGGGATGATTATTTAAATCCACACGAACAAAAAGAATATGAATGTTCAGAATGTGGTGAACCTTTAGAAACAGATGCAGGGTATTGTTCGGGAACTTGTTTTGAGGCAAGTATGATATAGTATTAAAAAAATATGGTGTTGTAATGCTTGGGGCACAACATCGTTTAAAGGGTAGTCAGAAATGGCTGCCTTTTTTTTATTACTTTAGCTAAATAAAAAACTCAATTAAATACGTTATATAGATATGAAATTTGAACTAACAATACCAAGTGATTTATCAGAGATATCATTAAAGCAATATAAAAAGTTTCTAAAAATACAAGAAAGCAATGAAGATTCGTATTTCTTGCAATGTAAAATGATAGAGATATTTTGTAACCTAGATGCAAAAAGCGTTAGACTTTTAAAACTAGCTGATGCTGACAAGGTTGTGCAAATTTTAAATAAAATGTTTGAAGCTAAACCACAACTTATAAGAACTTTTAAATTAGGCAATATTGAATATGGGATAATTCCTAGTTTAGATGAAATTTCTTTAGGTGAATATGTAGATTTAGATACTTATATGGGTGATTGGCAGAATATGCAAATTGCAATGAATGTTTTGTATAGACCAATAAAAGAAAAAATAGGTGATAAATACCTTATCAAAGAATATGATGTAGAATCAAAAGATATTTTGCAGGAAATTCCTATGGATGTAGTCTTTGGATCAATTTTTTTTTTGTACAATTTAGGGATAGACTTGTCGAAAGCTATGATGGATTATTTGGAGGGCAGTCAAATGGACAGCTTGATGGAGCAACAAATTTTTCAAGAAAATATGGATGGTATCAAAGCATCTTCTCTGCACTCGCTCAAAACGATGTTAGACGAATTGAAGATATCACTAAATTAAATGTACACAAATGCTTATATGCTTTAGAATTTATGAAAGAGAAAGCAGAACTAGAATCAAAACAAATTAAAAACAAATTCAAATAATGAGTGCAGCTACAGCATATTACAGGATCACGCAGGTAATAAAAGATGAACTGTTAAATGATGACGTAATAAATACTGTCAGCACAGGGGACATATCTGATATAAACCTTTACAAGTTTGATATATTTCCAATAGGTCATATCATAATAAACAGCGTTATAGATGAGGAGCAGATGCTAACTTTTAATGTTAGTGTATTAGCTTGTGACATTGTGAACCAATCCAAGGATATAACAGTAGATAGGTTCGTTGGTAATAATAACCTACAAGATATTTTAAACACGCAGCTAGGAGTCTTAAATCGCCTTATAATGAGATTAAGAAGGGGTGAACTTCACTTTGATAAATACCAACTACAAGGGACTCCAAATTTAGTAGCCTTTTATGATAGGTTTGAAAATCAACTTGCAGGTTGGACAGCTGATATTAGCATTATGATTTATAACGATACAGATATTTGCTAATGGAATTTGTAGAAGTTGAAAAAGTATTAAATGATTATGCTAAATATGTTGTTCAGCAATCAAAATCAAACCTAACTAAATCAGGTAAGGGTGATGGAGCTTTGTACAATTCAATATCTTTTGAAATAGTTGAAGATAATACTGCTACAATCGTTGAATTTTGGATGGAAGATTATGGTTCTTTTGTTGATGAAGGTGTAAAGGGTGCAAACCCTAGTTTGGTAGATAGTCAAAAAACAGGCAGACGAGGTATTCAAAAAGCCCCACTAAGCAAGTTCAGTTACAAGTCTAAAATGCCACCATTAGATATGTTGGTTGCTTGGGCTAAAAGAAAAAACGTAAGATTCAGGGTTAAGAAAGGTCAAAAGGGTGGTGGTCAATTTAAAAAAGGAGGCTATAGAAGTATGGGATTTTGGTTGCAGAAAAGTATTTTTGCACAAGGTATGGCACCAACTTATTTCTTTTCTAAGCCTTTCGAAAAAGGAATTGAAAAATATGAACTAGCAATGACAAATGCATTTTTAGCAGACATAGAATCTAAAATGATTTTTACAGAAAAATAAATACAATGGCAGATATAGCATTACGAAGTCCTCAATTTAAATATAAGCCCATCCCTGCGACAGGGGTGCTTTCTACTGTTTGTACAGTAACAGTTGATGGAACTACAAGGTACACATTAATTAAAAATGTAGCAGCTTCTACGACAGTAAATTTTGAGATCTCAGAACTTGCTAGGGATTATTTAGAGATTGAATATAGATATGATTTTATAGCTCAATCTGTTAATATTGTTACAGTATTAACTAACTATGCAGGGTTGAACGGGACAGGTGCAGTAGTAGGTACAGCTACAACATTTACAGATAAAGGTTATGAATCGTATGGAACTTTTGAAGAAGGTGCAAATCCATCTTTTATAGGTGATAGAACAAGCCCTACAGTTCTAGTTGCTCAAGACAATGTTACAAATAGCATAACCCCACCAACTTTTACAATACTAGCACCAAGTGGAAAAAGTGGGTCTGTAGCATATACCCTTTCAAATGGAACTGCCGCATCTGTAACATATTCTACAAGTTCTACAAATGTTAATACAGGGTCAGGAACTCCTATAACTATAAAAAGAATTGATTGTACTAAATATGGCTTAGGAAGAAAAATTATATTTATTAATAAATTTGGTGCACAGCAAGAACTATGGTTCTTTTTAAAAAGAGTTAAATCATTAGGTAGAACAAATGAAGGCTACAAATCTAATACTATAACATATCCTACCACAGATAATTCAGCTACGTATTCAATTAATGATGCAGCAAATAAAGTTTTTAATACACAGGCAAAACAATCACACGTTTTAAGTTCAGGGTATTATCCTGAGTTTGCAAATGAATTCTTTGAGCAGTTGTTATTATCTGAATATGTTTGGATGGAAAGGCTAAAAAAAGGAACTGAAACAGTAGAAGTTATACCTGTGAAAGTTACAAGCTCATCAATGACTTTTAAAACTTCTGTAAATGACAGGCTGATTGAATACAATATGAATTTTGAAGAAGCATTTGATTACATAAATAACATAAGATAACATAAAGTAACATAGAATAACATAGATGCAAAAGCTACAACTATACATAGAAGGTCAAAGAGTAGATTTATTTAAAGATGAAACTGTTTCACTTACTCAAACTTTGCAGAATGTAAAAGATATCGGTAAAATATTTACTGAATTTACAAAGACATTTGCAATACCTGCATCTAGAGTTAACAATAAGATATTCAAACACTATTATAATTTTGATGTATCAGGTGGGGATACCACTTCTGCATACGATGCAAGAAATAAACAACCTGCAACCTTAGAATTAAATGACCTGCCTTTTAAAGAGGGGTTAATAAAACTAAATGGGGTCAAGTTAAAAAACAATGTAGCACATACATACAATATTACATTCTTTGGTAATACTGTAAACCTTAAAGACATTTTAGCTAGCAGTCAATTATCATCTCTGCAAGCTTGGGGTGATCCAAAATATAATTTAATTTATGGTTTTTCAGGCGTTACAACTGCAATGCAATCTGCTCAAAGTAGCGGAGATATTATAGTGCCTTTAATTACACATACAAATAGATTAATTTATGATAGTTCAAGCCATATTGTTTTCCCACCTGACCCTGATTTAGGAATAAGAAATTTATTTCCACATACAACAATAAATCAAAATGGGGTTGAATGGAATCAATTTAAATATGCTATAAAATTAAAAGCTATCATAGATGCTATTCAAGCAGAAACTTTTGTAGGTGGTCAAACATTGACCTTTTCAGATGACTTTTTTAATGATGCAACAAATGATGAATTTAATAATTTGTATTTATGGCTTCATAGAAAAAAAGGTGCAGTAGAAAGTCCTGCGCAACTTTTGCAAAATTTTACCCAAGTAACAGAACTAGGAACTACTGTTTGTGTACCTACTAATAACTGCCAACCATCAACATCAAATGTTTCAAATGGTGTTTTAGCTTTAACTGCTCAGTCACCCTATAGAATATCTTTTTTAACCTTAAATATAACATCGCCAAATACAACAAGCGAATACACAGTTAGGGTTATTAGAGATGGATCACAAATAGTTGGTGAAATTACAGGAACAGGAAACCAACAATTGATAATAGTACCTTGGAATGATAGTACATACACAGTACAAATTGCATCTTCAACTACTATGGTTTTTCCTATAAGTGGAATTCAATGGACAGTTAGTTGGTCAAATATACCATTTGGCACTCCTTCAGGTTTTGGTACTGATGGTCAAATGATTTACTCGAATGCAGCAACTTTTACGACAACAGCATTTACGGAATTTAATATAAATGAGCAGATGCCTAAGATGGCTATAATAGATTTTCTTTCAGGTATTTTCAATATGTTTAATTTAACAGCTTATGTAGACGGAACAGGAACTATTGTAGTTAGAACTTTAGATAGTTATTATGCAGCAGGTTCTGCAATTCCGATTAATATTGATAAATATTTAGATACAACAAATTCAACTGTAAATGTTGCCTTGCCTTTTAAAAATATTCAATTTGCCTACAAAGGTTTAGGAACGTTATTAGCTAAACAATTTGAACAGGAAAACAATTTGGGGTGGGGAACATTATCATACAGCTTAAATGGTGATATATTTGATGCACCCACAGGATCGTATAAAGTGGAATTACCTTTTGAGCATTTGCAATACGAAAGGCTTTATAACCTTCAGGGCGGTGCAGCTACAGCTGTTCAATTTGGCTATTTTGTAGATGATAATCTAGAATCGTATTTTGGTTCCCCTTTAATATTTTATGGCATAAGACAAGTAAATACAACTAATATAAGAATACGAGATACAGAATCAACTAGTGTCGCAGATATTGATGATTATTTTATACCATCAAATACTTTAGCTTTAGATTCTGGTACGAGCAAGGTTAGTATTCATTTTGGTAATGAGATAAATGAGTACCAAGCTAGACAGCCTGCAGTAGATCCTTTAGCTTTTACAGATACTTTATTTTACACTAAATACAGAACTTACATTAGAAACGTATTTGATGTAAGTAGAAGAATTACAAAGGTTACTGCATACCTACCTATGAAGATTTATTATAATTTACAGCTAAATGATTTGATACAATTAGGTCAAGAAAACTATAAGATAAATTCTTTAACAACAAACCTAACGACAGGGAAAACAGAATTTGAATTATTAAATAATGTTCAATCACCTCTAACAACAACAGGTAACCCACCTAGTACAGTAGCAACTGTTACAGCTACTAACATAGGAACAACATCAGTTACTATTAACTGGAGTCCATCTGTTTCACCTGATGGTACTACGATGTCTTATTACGTTGTCTCATTCAATTTAAGTCCTGCAGGTGGTTCAATGGCACAACCATTACAAACAACCTATTCAGATACGATTACAGGATTAACTACAGGAACAACATATTCGGTAACAATCGTTGCTTATGATGTTTTATTAAATACATCAGTAGCATCAACACCAATAACATTTACAACATTATGATAAAAAATATAATTGATTTGCTGCAGGTAGTGAATGGGGAAACTGAAAATATAAGAATTGCACAGGGTAAATATAAATTAGCAGAAACGCTTTCAGAGGGTTTTAAACAAATAAAAAAGAAATTAAATGGCGAAAAAGATAGAAATTGAATTTGAGTTAAAATACAAAGAAGCAGTTAAAAACTTAGATGAATTTCAAAAAGAATATTCTAAGCTAGAAAAAGAAGTACAATCTGCTAATAAGAAAACTGCTAATGCTTTAAAGAAAGTTGAAAAGCAAACTAAAAAAAGTGCAAAAGGAATTAAGAAAGTAGGCGCTTCAATTAAAACCATAGCTAAAGCTACAGGTATTATATTTCTACTTCAAAAAGCATTTGAATTTGTTTCTTCTGCAATACAAGAAAATCAGGAAGTAATGGATGGTTTAACTACTGTCTTTAATACTGCTCAAATTATATTTAATCAAGTAGTAAATGTATTTGTAGATGTTTATAAAAGTGTATCATCAGCAACAGAAAATTTTGATGCTTTAGGAAAAGTAATGAGTGGTATTCTTACAGTTGTATTAACGCCTTTTAAATTGTCTTTTTACGCAATTTCATTAGCAATGCAAGAAGCACAATTAATGTGGGAAAAATCATTTTTTGGAGATGGTGACCCTGAAACTATTAAAGAATTAAACGCTTCAATATTAGAAACAAAATCAAATATAGTTGATGTAGCTACAGCATTTACAGATGCAGCAGGGGATATTGTTGATAATTTTAGCGAAGCAATTACAGAGGCTTCTGAAATAGGAACACAAGTTGTTAATGGCTTGAAAGAAATAAGTGTAGAAGCTGCATTAGAAACTGCTAAAACAAACCAAGCATTAAAGAAATCTGCACAAATAGCTGCAGCTGAATCTAGAATACTATTAGAACAATATGACAGGCAAGCAGAAATACAAAGGCAAATTAGAGATGATGAAACTAAAAGCATTGAAGATAGGCAAAAAGCCAATGATGAATTAAACGTTGTTTTAAGTAATCAAATGGAAGAAATGACTAAAAATGCAAAATTAGTCAAAGCTGCAGCACAAGCACAATTTGATTTAACAGGTAAGACAGAAGATTATGTTGCTGTTTTAGAAGCAGAAGCAGAAGTTCAAGCTGTAGCTGCAACTGTTACAGGTTTTAGATCAGAACAACAGGTAAATAAAAATGCACTAGATAAAGAAGCACTAGAGTTATTAAATGCAAAACTAGAAAGTGAATCATTACTATCAATAGAGCAAAAAAGATTTAATGCCGAACAGATAGAAGATGAGTTAGCTAGATTAGAAGCATTAAAAGAAGTTGATGTACTAGAAGCAGAACAGGAAGCTGTAAGGTTACAAGCTATTGTAGATAATGCAAATGCAGGTACACAAGCTAAGGTGGATGCACAGATAGCTTTAGACCAATTTACAGAACAATCAGAACAAACAAGTGTTACAAGGGCAAAACAAATAGCTGATGCAAAAATAAAAATTGCAAAAACGGAGGAGGATGCAAAAAAAGCTGCACTTAATGGGTATGCTTCTGCTTTAACAGGAATATCAAGTGTTATAGGTCAAGAAACAGAATCAGGAAAAGCTATTGCTATTGCATCATCTTTAGTAAATACTTATGCAGCTATTACAGGACAATTAAGTGCTTTTTCTAAAGTGCCTGTACCTGGTTATGCTATTGCACAAGCCATTGCCACAGGTGTTGTAGGTTTGGCAAATGTTAAAAAAATAGCAAGTGTAAAAGTTCCTAATTCAACAGGCGGTGGTAGTAGGCAGACAGGTTCATTACCTACAGCACCATCAACACCCCCATTACCCCCTGCATTCAATACAGTAGGAGCAAGTGGAACAAATCAATTAGCAGATGCAATAGGTGGTCAATCACAACAACCTGTTCAGGCATTCGTAGTTTCTAGTTCAGTTACAACAGCACAAGAACTAGATAGAAATATTATTGATGATGCTACAATAGGTTAAAAAAACAAAATTTAAAATT
>Ga0307488_10005861_pt1 | contig 10141 bp, 9 predicted proteins | sample SB02metaG_FD_202248 | JGI IMG/M metagenome (GOLD analysis project Ga0307488, IMG submission 202248) | Sea-ice brine microbial communities from Beaufort Sea near Barrow, Alaska, United States - SB 0.2 | ecosystem: Environmental > Aquatic > Marine > Coastal | place: USA: Alaska | collected 2017-05-06
GAGTGATCCGCAGATTGATATCGATTGGCCGCTCAATGACGTCCATTTGTCAGATAAAGATAAGCAGCTGCCAACGCTGGAGTCATTAAGAGCATCCGCTCACTGTCCTAGTGGGCGTGGCTGATGGGCAAAGCTATGAAGATACTTTTGCTGGGTGCTGCTGGGCAAGTCGGCTCAGAGTGTGAATCGATTCTTTCTCGGTCCGATTACGAGCTAATATCGGTTACTCGTCGTGAACTAGACTTCGCTTGTACAGGCGCGATCAGTGCGACGATAGATAAGTATTCCCCTGATATTGTCGTCAATGCAATAGCCTATACTGCTGTCGATAAAGCGGAATCTGAACCTGAGCTGGCCGATCAAATTAATCATCTGTCTGTAGAATATTTAGCGCAATTGTGCGAAAGCCGACATGTCCTGTTAATTCATATATCAACAGACTATGTTTTTGATGGCGCTGCTCGATGCCCTTATAGTGAGGATGCGGTGACCAACCCCCAAAGCGTTTACGGCAAGTCCAAGTTGCTGGGAGAGCTAGCCATTCAGTCATTGATGTCGAAGTACATCATTTTACGCACAAGCTGGGTTTTTGGTATCAACGGCAATAATTTTGTTAATACTATGCTGAGGTTAGCGACTGAGCGTGATGAGGTCAGTGTTGTTGATGATCAGCGAGGCTGTCCTACCTACGCCGGTAATATTGCCGAAGTGCTACTTGTTTTCATCCAACGCTATACTTCAGGCGCCAATATTGGCTGGGGTGTTTATCACTGTGTAGGTCAGGGAGATATTAGTTGGTATGAGTTTGCATCGGCTATTTTTGACGAAGCTTATGCCAAAAATGTTATAAAGAAAAAGCCAACGATTTTGCCTATTCCCTCTGCGGCCTATCCTACACCTGCTACTCGCCCGATGTATTCTGTTTTGAAGACCGAAAAATTAGATGTTTTTTTAGGTCGGAAGATGACACCTTGGCAAGACAGTTTATCGATCTTTCTGGATCATCAGCGAGTGGTTGACAACAATGTATAATGGTTTTATTTGTGAAGTTTATTGACGCGCTGGGGCCAGCTATTTTTGTCGGAAGGGTCGCAGATTGTAATATGAGTACACTGGTGGACTGTTTAGATAATAGTGAAAAATCGAAGGCGTCTCGGTTTCGTTTCGTTGCTGACCAACAGATGTACGTCGCTGCCCACTCCTTGAAACGCGTTGTCCTTGCAAGGTACATAGGCGTGCACCCATCATCATTGTTGTTTGACACAGAAGGCCGTGGAAAACCGTTTTGTACTTATTCAGGGGCTCCTCATTTTAACATTTCTCATAGTGGGGGGTGGATTGTTGTCGCGGTATCTACCGATGTTTCTGTTGGTGTGGATATTGAGGTTCAGCGCAGAGTAGACACAGATAGCATTGTTGAGCGAATAGGCTCGGAAGATGAAATTGTGGCATATCAAAAAAGTGCTGCACCGCAACGGCATTTTTTATGTTTGTGGACACAGAAAGAGGCCGTAAGCAAAGCTTGCGGGGAAGGAATTTCTGTAGGTTTGTCATCGATCCCTTGCTCCGGCAAGATCGGGAAGTATCACTTGTCGTTTATGGGAGTTGACTATGTCGCATATACTTACCTATTGACAAACAAAGTGACGATGAGCTTTGCCACGAGTGCGCATCTGCCTCCCGCTATTTTCAGTGTGAAAAGTCCTATTAGTGACAAGGCAGATCAATTATTTGAATTTGGCAAATTTACACTATAATAGAGAAGTTAAGGAGTTTTCTTGGCACGTTGTTTACGCGTTAATGCATAACGAACGTGTTAAAATTGCATCTTAAAAGCACGGTTATTAAAGTAGAGTTGCGCAGCAATAAAAGGCAATATATGATTTTCTCCCCCTTAGTCAGTAGCCCCAAACATTGGTTGTTATCTTTTTCGATACTGCTATCTCTGCATGTCAATAGTACATTTTCTCAAGGATTAGAGCCAGCAGCACTCTATGTAGGCCCTTTTGATATAACGCCCACTGTGGCTGTCAGCGTCGAGAATAACGATAATGTATTTTTAGAGCGTAGGGGGAATGAAAGCTCTGCAACCGTAACAACGTTAGCGCCTCAGATTTCAGCTGTAGCGGGTGATGAAGTGGTTCTTTACGAGGTCGCTTACCGTCTTGAAAATGGTCGTTACTCGGGTGTTGATAATACCGATTATGTTGACCATGAACTGGATGCTACAGTATCTTGGCGACCGGATATTAGGCATCTCATTGAACTGGGGGTGAATGAGTATCGTGGTCATGATGAGCGTTCGGTTGATAGCGTTAGTGGGTTGAGTACAAATGAATTAGACAAAACCAAAGAGCAAGAACTATCAGCAAATTACACCTTCGGCAGCGAAGGCGCACGCGGGCGCTTAACGATCGGTTTTAAAACGAATAGTTTACGTTACACAACGAATCAAGCAACGACTAACGTTTTAGAGTCAGATGCGGACACGGCAAGTGCCCGCTTGTCTGTCGGGCTAGGCGCAAGTTCGCGCGCAGTAGTCGATATAACGAACGTTAGGAATACATTCCCTGCAAATAATACAAATAATAGGCAGGATCGAATTTATGCTGTAGGTGTTGAATGGGCGCCTTCAGACTTAATGAAAGGCGCTATCCGAATAGGGCGTGCAAAGAATGATTTGTTGAATGCAGTGGGCGACACTTCGTCGTCAGTCGGGCAGGTTTCCATCGAATGGTCACCGTTGGAGTACTCGGTATTTACTTTAGCCGCTAATAAAAGTACTGATAATACGGAGAACAACATTGGTTCCTTCGTTAAGCGTGATCGCGTTGACTTGGGTTGGGATTACCAAATCAGTGGACAACTTACCGCCATCACAAGCATCGCCCGACAGAAAGATGTTTTTGCGAATGCCAATCGTCAGGATACAACAGACATTTCTCAAGTACAGCTTAATTATGCATTTCGTCGTTGGATAACTGTTGGATTAGGATTCGCTGTGGAGCAACGTACGTCTAGTAATACTTTGCTAGATTACGATAACAATAAGGTGGTGTTATCGGTCGATGCGTCACTATAACATTCGAAACAACGTGTGTGATTATCGTTTATCTTAAATTTAGGTTGATATGAAAAATAGATTACATCAGCGGATGGGTTTTTACGTCACTACCATAATCATATTGCTGGTAACTGGATTGCCATCAAGTAGTAGTATGGCTGATTTATCTCCGGCTTATTCATTAGGTTATGGCGATCTTGTCAGTATTCGAGTATACGGAGAGAAAGATCTAACTGTTGAAACACAATTAAATGACGTAGGCGTTATCTCTTACCCCTTTTTGGGTGAGCTTAATGTTTTTGGTTTAACGGTCACCGAAGTACAGGAAAAAATTGAAGAAGGACTGAAAGAAGGCTATCTGATCGACCCCAAAGTCAGCGTAACGGTCGTCACGTATCGCCGTTTTTATGTTAATGGTGAGGTTAGGCAACCTGGCGGGTTTGCGTTCTTGCCTGGCTTAACTGTAAGAAAGGCCATTAGCTTAGCGGGCGGTTTTACACCGCGAGCTTCTCAAGGAAAAATATACATTATTACCGACACCACGGAAGGACGCTCTTCGGCTCAAAGAGTGGATCTAAGCACGTCGGTTAAACCGGGTGATGTAATTACAGTAAAACAGCGCTTTTTCTAAGGTAGTATGCCGTTCAAGTAGCCTCCGTATATAATAAACAAGTAGGTTTGCCTCCATATGAATGAAATAAATTTTACCTCTTCGAGCAATACAGCCTTCGGCGATATTCCACCGCAAGCCCCTAGCGATAGTGCTATAGATTTGATGCACTATTATCGCTTGTTGATGAGAAATCTCTGGAAAATTATTTTTTTTGCATTATTTATCGGCGGCTTTTCAGTATTTTATGCGTTGTCCTTACCCCCTATATATTTTGCTAAAACAACACTCCTTATCGAAAATCAACAGGCAAATATTTTATCGTTCGAAGACGTTTATCAGGTCGATACGCGAGATCGATCATACTTGCGCACACAATTAGAAATATTTAAATCTAGGGCTATAGCGGAGCGAGTAGTTGATCGTATGCGCTTAACTGAACACGCGCAGTTCAAATCGTCCGATACAAAGTCGGCCAATAAATTGTCCTTGGGCTCGTTAAAAGATTTGTTATCCAGCGTGCTATCGAATAGTGAGGACACACAGGCTGGTACCGGCGTTCTTGATAAAAAGGTGACGACCAAAGAAACGGTTGTAAACGAGGAGATGACGACTCCACGACCAAGTGACGAAAATGGATTATCACTTCGCATGAGTATTGTTGACCGCATTATGAAATCTATGGTGATTTTCCCCATCTATGGAACCAAGCTGATTACTATTCAAACATCATCAGTTGACCCTCAGTTAGCCGCTGATATCGCTAACGAATTCGCAGAGGTGTTCATTGAAAGTCACCTTGAAGCTAAACTCGAAGTGACACAAAAAGCCAGCGCATGGCTAAGCGACCGCCTCGGTGGCTTACGACAAACACTGCGAGAATCAGAGCGAGAGCTGCAAGATTTTCGGGAGCGAGAGCAGCTGGTTGATACCGGTGATATACGCTCGATCGATGTGACTGAGCTCAAGCAATTAACGCAAAGCGTGGTTGAAGCGACCCGAGTAAAAAATGATGCTAAAGCACTGTATTCTCAAATTGCAGGGAGTGGGCTGAGTGTTGATAGTATGCTCGCACTGCCATCAGTGTCCAATAATATCGTGGTTCAGGGACTGGTTGAGTCAAGAGCTACCGCTAAGCGTTTGGTCGCAGAACTCGGCGACCGTTATGGGAAGAAGCACCCTAGTATGGTGTCCGCAATGTCAGATCTGTCTCAAGTTGAGCGGGAATTAACCGCGCAAGTTGATAATATCGCTAGAGGGTTTCAAGTGAGCTATCGTGCTGCCCAAGATGCAGAGGGGGAGCTTAAGCGACAAATTGCCAATGTGAGGGTTCGTTTGCAGGGGGTGAGTCGCAAAGAGTTTTCTTTAAGAGAGCTTGAGCGAGAGGTTGAGGCTAATCAGCAAGTCTACGAGGTTTTTCTGAACCGCGGCAAAGAAACGAGTGAGAGTTCTAATTTAGAAACGGTTAATGCACGTGTTATTGATGCTGCTTTGCCCCCCGCTTACCCAGCAAAGCCAGAGAAAAAGAAAATTGTAATGGCCGTCATTTTTTTAAGTGGTGTGTTTGCAGTGGGTGTTGTGTTGTTGCTAGATTGGTTGGATAACACGATTAAAACGCCGGAAGATGTTGAAGAAAGGTTAAAGGTTCCTTTGTTAGGGTATTTACCGTTAGATAAATCCAATAAAGATGAGACGCCATTTCTGGGCTTTCTTGCCGATGATAAATGGCATTTTGCGGAGGCGGTAAGAACCATTAGAACAAGTTATGTCTTGTCGTGCTTGGATAAACCGGCGAAAATAACCGTCATTACTTCTACTGTGCCCAATGAAGGTAAGTCAACGGTTTCTCTTTGCTTGGCGCATGCATTGGGTCAAATGGAAAAAGTATTGCTCATTGATGCAGATATGAGAAAGCCGTCTATTGGTAAAGCCTTGAATATTTCACTACTCACGCCGGGGTTATCCAACTTGATAGCCGGTACGGCAGGTTTAGAAGAGTGCGTTACTCGTCTGCCGAATTCAGAAGTTGACATTATTACGGCAGGGGTAGTGTTAGGAAATCCGTTAGATCTTATCGCTAGCTATCGTTTCACACTTGTACTTAAGAACCTTAAAGAAAAGTATGACCGTATTTTGATTGATTCTGCGCCGGTGCAGGCAGTGAGCGATTCCATTGTTATAGCAACGCATGCTGATGCACTCATTTATGTAGTGCGCTCAGATAGCTCATCTATCCCCTTAATCAAAAAAGGCTTAAGGCGTCTAAGTGAAACACAGGCTCGTTTTTCTGGTGTGGTGTTGAATCAAGTTGACATTGAGAAAATGAAAAAACGATCAGGTTATGAATCTGAATATTATGATAATTATGACTATGCTTATGGCGATCCAAACGGTTAATATAGTATTTACATGCCACGTAAACTAAGGACATCTCAGTTTTGATTGATATACATTGCCATCTTCTTCCGGGTCTCGACGATGGCCCCTCAACAATGGATGAATCGCTTGCGTTAGCCAAGTGGGCGGTCGACCGAGGCATTACCCATTCGGTGGTAACGCCACATATACACCCTGGCAGGTGGTCTAATGAAGCGCTAAACATCCGTGCGAGTGTAGACGGTTTTCGAAAAGCCTTGGCGGATAAAGGTATCCCTCTCAATATAGGTATGTCAGGCGAGCTTAGAGTGGGCCTTGATGCTTTACAAATGGTGGCCAATCATCAGGTACCCTTTCTCGGCAAATGGAATAGTCGCTATGTGATTCTGATCGAGATGCCTCATAGTCATATCCCTGCAGGGATGACGCAAATGATACGGTGGTTGATGCATCGCAATATTTGCCCACTTATCGCTCATCCTGAACGCAATAAAGATATTTTAAGGCATGTTGAAAAAATTCAGCCACTTGTTGATGCTGGCTGTTTGTTTCAAATAACCGCGGGGTCAATAGCAGGACGTTTTGGCTCAACGGCTAGAGACCGAGCTGTACAGATATTGGAAAGAGGTGTTGTTACCGTGATTGCCACTGATGCGCACAACCTCAAGCGTCGCCCTCCCAGCCTAGATGAGGGGCGAGATGCAGCCGCAGTGATCGTGGGTGAAGCAATGGCTAATAAGTTGGTGGTTCACAATCCATGGAAAATTGCTTCTTGCCAATTCCAATAAATGTATTAAGAACGTTGCGTTTTGCTTTTCCGTCATTTTTTTACAAACGATAAATTCTAATGGATAATGACGGTAATGAATATACTCTATAAATTCCGTTATCTTTTGTTGTTGCCAATCTTATTGTTGATCGTCTTTGTAGGTTCGAAAATGATCTCGGGTGTTGTTATTGATCCAGCATTTAATTATGAAAGAGAGTGGTCGGTTCAGGGCGGGGTAGATGCCAAGCAAGATTGGGATGACGCTGTCTCTCGAGCTCGCTTAGGTATGGCTATCGATCCACTCAATCCTAATTATCCAGAGCTATTAGGGCGCCTACATTTTTGGCGGTTTTTCATTCAAGATGCGCCTATTCAATCTTATGAGCAGGCGTAGTTAATCGTTAATGCCGGATTAGAGCCTCTTAGACGGTCGATTGAAATGCGAACTACCTGGCCAATGGCATGGGCCAGCTTGTTGCAATTAAAATCTATTGGAGATCAAGTCGATTACGAGTTCGAGCAAGTTTGGAATAAAGCGATAGAACTAGGCGATTGGGAGTCAAGCGTACAAACAATATTGTTGGAGGCAGGTCTCATCCATTGGGATGTTGTTAACGAAGACCTCAGACAAAAGACCATCAATATCTTTATCTCCATGACCAGTAAACCCTATAGCGAGCTCAGAGCTATTGCGGTGGTTAATCGTCTCAGTGCATGGCCACTGGTTTGTAATGTGTTGGTTGACCCCTTACTCACCGTTGGGAGAATGCACCAAGCCTGCAGGTCTTTGGGTCAGCCCGCTGCTTGAGCATGGGGGGTGATTTGCCATGTCGTTTTTTAAGGTGGTCGCCTCAGCTGAGCTTCGAAATCAAATACTGGGTGGAACCATCCCATCTATGGTCAGTTTGGCCACTTTCTAGCGCTTCAAGAATCGGCGTGGCAAGCTGTTTGCCTAACTCTACACCCCACTGATCGAACGGGTTGATATCTAATAGCACACTCTGCGTGTGTACTTTGTGTTCATAGAAAGCGAGCAACGCCCCTAAATTGCGTGGATTAAGCTGTCGTAAGATAATGGTGTTGCTCGGCTTATTGCCAACGACAACTTTGTGCGGCGCTAAACGGAGAACTTCTTTCGGGCTAACCCCAAGCGCTTCAAGTTCTTTGGTTGCCTCGTGTAGCGTCTTACCCTGTAATAATGCTTGTGATTGGCTGATGCAGCATGCTTGTAGGTACTGGTGATGCTTGTCTAAGTGGCTCATCGATTGACTGACAAGAATAAAGTCGACGGGGATAATATGTTTTCCCTGATGGAGTAATTGATGAAAGCTGTGCTGTCCGTTAGATCCTTCTGTTCCCCATGCCACAGTGCCGGTAGGGTAGTCTATATTCACCCCATCGCGTGTCACACTTTTTCCTAAACTTTCCATGTCAAGCTGTTGTAGATAGGCGGGTAGACGAGTTAATCGTTGCGCATAAGGTAGAACAGCATGTGATTGCACACCCCAAAATTGGTTGTACCAAAACTCACACAGACCCGCCATAATGGGGACATTATTCTCGATAGGGGTATGCCTGTAATGCTCATCCATCATGTTTGCGCCAGACAATAAATCGGTAAAATTATCCATTCCTATGGAAATAGCAACGGGAAGGCCAATAGCCGACCATAAAGAGTACCTTCCTCCTACCCAGTCCCAAATGGGGAATATATTTTCTGCGCTTACCCCAATTGCTTGCGCTGCAGGTACATTGGCTGTGATGGCAATAAAGTGATGTTCTAACATGCCTGTTTCGCAGCCGCTGTCGACTAGCCATGCTTTAGCTGCCGCAGTATTGGCAAGAGTTTCTGGGGTAGTAAATGATTTAGACGCAGTGATAAACAGTGTTGTTTCTGGGTTGGCACCCAGCAGCACGTCGGATAAATCTGCGCCATCAATATTGGCAACAAACTCAACATGGCCTTGCCATGTTTGATAAGCAGATAATGCTTGTGTCACCATTCTAGGCCCCAAATCCGAGCCGCCAATACCTATATTAACTACGGTGTTGATGGGTTGTTGAGAGTAGCCTAACCACTCCTGTGCGTGGATCTTTTTCACGCAAGACTGCATTTTTATAAGCGTTCCCGTTGCCAATTCCTGCTCTGTAGTCGTTGCATCACCTTGATGCCTTAAGGCGGTGTGAAGAGCCGGGCGCTGTTCGGTATTGTTGACATATTTACCTAAAAATAAATTATCAATTTCTTCTGGCAGGCAGCAGGCGTTGGCAAACCTTTTGAATAATTCAATGGTTTTCGATGTCAGATGATTTTTCGAGTAATCAAAAAAAAGGCCTTCTAGCTGGATAGAAAATTGCTCTGCTCTTTGAGGATTTTCATCAAAAAGGCGTCGTAACGGAACGTGCTTTAGCTTCTCTGAGTCTGCTTTCAATGCTAGAAATGCATCTGTTCTCAACGTTGTCATGAATACTTCCAGTTGATAACCTACAAGGCTACGATATTAGTTTGAGCGATCGACTGAAAACTCTGCCAGTTCTATCATAGCTTGTTTATAAGTCGAGTCAGGTAATGAACGCAATGCACTGACCGCAGATGCAGCGTGCCCTTTTGCTAGGTTAAGCGTGTAATCAAGCGCGCCAGATTGGTGGATAATGTCGACAATTTGGGCTAGTCGCGATATGTCCCCATTGCGAATACTGTCAGCAATTAATCTTGATTCATCATCGCTGCTTTGCGTCATTGCATATATTAACGGGAGTGTAGGTTTGCCCTCGGCAAGGTCATTGCCAATGTTTTTTCCTAAATCTTCGGCGTTACCGGTATAGTCCAGAGCATCATCGATGAGCTGAAAGGCAAGTCCCAGGTGATAGCCATAAGCTATAAGTTGTTGCTTTTGATCGTCGCAAGCGTCAGACAAAATAGCGGCTGTTTCACACGCCGCCTCAAAAAGTATAGCGGTTTTTTTGCGGATAACTGCTAAATAGACGTCTTCAGTGATGTCAGGTTGGTTGACATTAATAAGTTGTTGTACTTCACCTTCCGAAATCATATTGGTGGTATCGGACAAAGTCTTCATAATGTGCATGTCACCAATAGCCACCATCATTTGAAAGGCGCGGGAATACAAGAAGTCTCCTACAAGGACGCTGGGAGCATTGCCCCATTTTGCATTGGCAGTCAATCGGCCCCTACGTAAATCAGACATATCGACCACATCGTCATGCAACAGTGTGGCTGAATGAATGAATTCTATAATGGCGGCTAGATTATGATGCTTATTACCTGAATATTGAAGTGCTTTGGCGACTAGCAGCACAAGAA
>Ga0307488_10005862_pt1 | contig 10139 bp, 16 predicted proteins | sample SB02metaG_FD_202248 | JGI IMG/M metagenome (GOLD analysis project Ga0307488, IMG submission 202248) | Sea-ice brine microbial communities from Beaufort Sea near Barrow, Alaska, United States - SB 0.2 | ecosystem: Environmental > Aquatic > Marine > Coastal | place: USA: Alaska | collected...
GCCAACCCGCCAACCCCATCCCCGTGTTCCGGCGACCCCCACGCGACCTTCACTGACGATGACGCGCGCCTCCCCGCTCGCGCCGGCTCGCCAGGCGCGCGGGGGCCGCGACAAGGAGAACGCGGGTTCGGGGGGGTCGGGGGGGTCGGGCGAAAAGCGCAAGCCCCTCGGCCCCACCGCGTCCGAGCCCGACGCGGCCCCCACGCGCGGCGCCAAGGCTGCACGCGGCGCCACCCCTCTTCCCGCCTCCTCTGTATCCATGTCCTACGGCGGGGCCGGGGGAGGCGGCGCGCTGCGCGACACCTCCGGCACCGCCACTGACTTCGACGCTGAGTACGACGCCGTGATGGCCTCCAAGCTCGCCACGAAGGACACCAAGTTCGACTTCAAGGCGCAGATCGCCGCCGCGAAAGACTACTTCGTGCGGTCCAAGAGCCTGTTGAAGGATCTGCACAAGGCGGTGGCGGGGGGCGCCGCCGCGGTGCAGGCGGCGCACGCGGAGAGCGTGGGCGCAGTGCGCGCCGCGCAGGATGCCGCGCACGACGCCGCGCGGGACCGCGACGACCTGCAGCGGTCGCTCGACGCCGCGCGCGCCGAGGCCGTCACCACCGCCACGCGCCTGGCCGACGCGGTCCACCGCGAGAAGATCACCACCAAGGTAGGGCCTGCCACATTTCGCCCACGTCTTCAAACCCATTATGAACACTCGTTTCAAGAGTCAAATTACATCCTATTACGTGGCGAGCAACATCTGTCAGTCCGTACACTGCGGCTGCCGAGGACAACCGCCGGGCGCTGGCGGAGGCCCGCAAGGAAGTGGCCATCTCCTCCGAGGCGACCGCCAAGGTGGGCGCGGAGCTGGCGCCGCTGCGGCACGAGCTGGCGTGCAGCACCACGGCGCACCGGCTGCTGCAGGAGCAGGCCGCTTCCTCCATCGCCTCCAACGCCGCCGCGCAGGACCAGGTGGAGAAGCTTCTCGCACAGAAGGCGGCCATTCACGAGGCAGGGGGCTTGCTCAGAACAAGCACTCGAGCGACGTTGACTAGTCGTACTCGTACCTCTACCCGCTTCCTGCTCCGCGCGCCTGTCTAAGCATTCACCCCAAAGGTAAGTAACGCTCCGATCTCAGTTTGAGTGGCTGTTCTAACTGACCCGGCTGCGAGGAGCTCGGCACCTTGAAGGGGCAGCAGAGCGCGCTCACAGTGCAGCTACAGGTGGGGCTGCATACGTGATGCTCGCCAAGTCATTCACTACGCGGTGTTCCCGTGCTCGCAGCATCATTGACTACACAATGTACCGGTGCTCACCGCGTCATGCACCGCATATCCCGTCGGGCCCTGGCTGGAGGCGGCCAAGGACGCCGAGGTGGAGCAGGAGCACGAGAAGGGCCTGAAGACGGAGGAGGCCAACCGCCTGTACGGTGACTGTGCGCGCGCCACGGTAGGGCCTGCCAGATGTTGCCCGTGCCCGCTACGTCATCCTCCACGCTTCAAACCCTCGTTCCTTAAGTTGCCTCCCTGTGGCAAGCAATATCTACCCTCGTTCTTTGAGTTCAATGGCATCCTGACGTGGCGAGCAGTATCGGGCAGGCCGTACGGCACGGCGGAGCGGGACGGCGCGCAGGAGCAGCTGGCGGCGGCGCGGGAGGAGGCGGCGGCGGCGCGCACTGCTGCCGCCGCTGACTCCGTCGCCGCTGCCGAGGCCAAGGCCCGAGCCGCGCGACTGGAGGACCACGCGGAGCACGCCGCGGTAAGGCCTTGTAGACATTGGGAGTCGCTGTCAGACTGTCATTCCATGCTGACGAGGCATCAAAACGCGTTTCGATGACGTGACGGGCAACGGGCCTGGCAGATATTGCTAGCCACGTCATTGGATGGCATTCAACTTAAATAGCGAGCTTCAAAATGCGTTGAATCACGTGGCGATCAACATCTGCGAGGCCTGACGCGACGGCGGACTTGGCCCGCGCCCGGAGCGACGCCACCAGCGCCCACGCCAAAGCCTTCGAGGCGGGCGCCAAGATGGACCGCCTGCGCCCCGCGCTGGCCGCCGCCGAGGACCGCGTCAAGACGGCCGAGCGCGAGGTGGGGCCTGCCCAACATTGTTCGCCGCGTCATAGGATGCCATGTAATTCAAGAAACCAGAGTTCCGAATGCGTGCCGATGACATGGCAGGCAGTATTCGATGGCCCCTGGCGGTCGGCCGGGTGTGCTGCCGCCGGCGCCGCCAAAGAGCATGCCGCGCTGTCCGCCGACCTGTCCGCCGCCCGCGCGCTGCGCGCCGCGCTGGAGCCCCGCGTGGAGCAGCTCGGGGCAGAGCTGGCGGAGGCGCGCGCCGAGGCCAAGGTGCGGCAGTGCGACTTGAAATCCGTGTCCTCAGCGCGTGATTCCATCGCTGAAACTAACATATCATGAACTGCTTCGATTTCAACTTGCGCCCCTCCGATAAGGTGGCCCAGCATGAGAACGAGCACCTGCTTGCGTCCCGCGACGAAGCGCGCGAGCGCTCCGCCGCCACGGACGTGGAGCGCTCCTCCGCGCAGCGCGAGGCCAACGAGCTGCGCGAGGGTGTGTCGCGCTTGGAAGCGGAGATGACGAAGCTCTGTGCAGAGAATACGGTGCTCGAGGGCAGCCTGGTGGCGTCGCGAGAGGAGAGTGACAGTAACGCCTTGGTAGGGCCTGCCATGATGTGTTCCAGGTGTCCTTCAACACATTTGCCAACCCTCCTTCCTTGTTGAGTGGCAACGCGCAACGCCACCCGCCTGATGTTCTGTACTGGTCTTGTGCCGGGCCGTACTGTGCGAGCGCGGCGACGCACGCGAGCGCGCGCGCGACAGCCGAGGCGGCCGCTGCCGACGCCACGGCGCTGCAGTCGCGCCTCGACGCGCTGCGGGTGGCGCACGGGGAGCAGTCCAGCGCGCTGGCCGCCGCGCGCCAGCAGGTATCCGACGCTGCCGCCGACTCGTCCACCGCGCGCACGCGGCTCGAGGAGCGCGAGCTCTCCGCGGACGCCGTGGAGGGCCGCATGGCGCAGCTGGAGGCGCGCCTGGAGGCGCGCCTGGAGGCGCGCGACGCCGAGCTGAGGCAGGCGGCCGTGGTGCGCCGCGCGCTCCACAACACCATCCAGGAGCTCAAGGCAGGCGCAGGCACTTAATGCCCGCCCCCGCCACGTTACGCATTATCCATTTGATGTAATAACGACTTCTGGGGTTTTCATACGACCCGGCGCCCCGGGCAACATCCGTGTATTCTGCCGCGTGCGACCGCCGATGGGCGGCGAGCACCCGGACGCGGGGAGCGTGGGCGGCGGGCGCAACGGCGACAAGGCGCTTCTGGAGGTGGCGGCGGCGGGGGAGATGGCGGGGCGCCGCCTCGAGGTGGGGTGCACGCGGAACGCGCTCCACCTGCCGCAACCGCTCAACACCTCTCGCATCATCGAACGTGTACTATATTATGGGTTCTGGGGTCATGTGCTGACTCGCGAGGTGGCGGGCACGGTCCGCGTCGTGTATTTGCTGAAATGGTGAGGTGCGACGATGGACGCGGCGGGGGCGGTGTGGGTCGGGCCCTCGGCGGCGGTGGCGCCCCCCGGCGGCCCCAAGTCCTTCGACTTCACTTTCGACCGTGTGTTCGGGCAGACGGACGGGCAGCGCGCCGTTTTCGAGGACATCTCGCACCTGGTGCAGAGCGCGCTGGACGGGTACAAGGTGCGGCGCTGCACGGCCACCCCAGCTTCACCCCATGTTGAAAGCGCCTGATTTGAGCGTTTGAGACTGTAACTTGATAACCGCTTTCAAAATTTGCTTTGAATGACAACTGGCGCCGCTATAGCAAGGTGTGCATCTTCACCTACGGCCAAACTGGCTCCGGGAAGACGTACACGATGCTCGGCGGCGAGGGATGCGGCGGCGGGGGCGGCGGCGGGGGTGATGGCAGGGCTTGATAGATCATGCTCACCACGTCATCAACCGTGATTTGGTTAAGTGTTTCATATTGAGTGCCATCGCATTCGGTAACACGACTTTATGAGGAGGGGAGGAGATGGACACCGGCGCGGACGACGACTCGCGCGGTCTGATCCCGCGCAGCATCGAGCAGATCTTCGCCGCGCGCGACAGCGCGGCGGCGGCGGCGGCTGAGACCCGCGGCGCCGGCGCCCAGCCTCCCAGCCTCGCCATCACCGCCACCATGATCGAGATCTACAACGAGGACATCAAGGACCTCCTGGGCGGGGGTGCCTCCTCAAAGGTCAGGCGGTGCAAGTTGATACTTGTCGAACCCCGTGTTGGAAGCGTCTGGTTTCAGCTATTGGAAGTACAACATGTTGAAGTACTTCCAAACGATGGCATCCGTCTCACCATGCGGCTGTACGCCTCGGCTGCCGTGAAGCACGAGGTGAAGCACGAGCCCAGCGGGCGCACCACCGTGACGGACCTCAAGACGGTGGAGGTCAAGAATGCGGAGCAGGCACGGGCTCCACTTCTCATCTCAACATGAGCTGTTTTTGCCACTGATACCTAGTGCAACCACTTAACTTATCCCACAAAACCACAAAAGTGCTCAAGTCAATCCCCGAGTGTAAGCCTCTGAGCGGAGGTGGATAAGCTGATTATGAAAGCGCAGGCGGCGCGGTCGACGGCCAAGACGCTAATGAACGAGCACTCAAGCCGCTCGCACATGGTACGGCGGTGCAGGTCGACACGTGTTGAAACCCGTTCTGAAAGGGCCTGCTTTCACCACTGAAATTACAATATCCTAAACTGCTTGCAAGATTCGCTTTCAATATGGAGTTGCGGCGCTACGCCATGGTGTTCTCGCTGTCGCTGGACGGCGTGGACAGCACCGGCCGCGCCATCCACGGTGGGGCCCACCGACAAAACGGGCTCAAATCATCAGGCAGGCGGCGTTTGACTCAAGAAACGCGGGTTGGCAAATGTGTTGAAGTACGTGTTGAGCAGTTTCCGGCGGGCCCTATTCCTCGGCGTGCTGAACCTGGTGGACCTGGCGGGGAGCGAGCGGCTGTCGCGCACCGGCGCCACGGTGGGGCGCGCCATCAACGGCTCTAAACGTCCTTCAATCCATTTGCCGACCCGCGTTTTTTTAGTGAACGCCATCGCCACCTGCCCGACGTTTTGAATCCATTTCCTGCCGGGCCCTACGCGGCGGGCGACCGCCTGAAGGAGGCGCAGGCCATCAACAAGAGCCTGTCCGCCCTCGGCGATGTCATTCTCGCGCTGGCCAACAAGGTAAGCCGCTGAAACTTGAAAGCTTGCAGCCCGATGCAACCCGTGTTGATTGTGCCTGTTTTCAGCGCTGAAACTTAAGTATAACAATCCGCTTAGAAGTTTTGCTTCAAATTCCAACCTGGGGCGCTACAAGAAGGACTCCCACGTGCCGTTCCGCAACTCGAAGCTGACCTATTTGCTGCAGAACTCGCTGGGCGGGGACGCCAAGACGCTGATGTTTGTCAACGTCTCACCCACGGCGGACTCGAGCCAGGAGACGCTGTGCTCGCTGCGCTTCGCGGCCAAGGTGAACGAGTGCGCGATGGCGGGCATCGGCGGCGGCAGCAGCGGTGCGGAGAAAGCGGCGTCCGGGAGAGCGCCCGCCACGCGGGCTGCCAGGGGCGCGGAGTAATCCGCCCCGTCGCTGCTTGGGAATGGGGGGTGAGGGATAGATGGGTGCGACGGCGCCGCCGCTAAGGGGGAGGAGTTGACGCGCGGGGTGCGCGAAGCTCCGAGGTAACAAGCATTAGTTTGAATGGATTAATGTGTGCATAGAGGAACGGTTTTATGTACTACATGGAATCCAATTGGGTGAGATTTAGGGTCGTTTGTAACATATCATAATAAGCAGCCAGCTTGCGCGTGCGCCCCAACCCCACACGGTGGGCAGGGCGAAAGCCACGTGCCGCTTCATACGCGCGGAGGCATCTGTATCTCTTTCTCATTCTCTCTCTGTCTTTCTCTCTGTCTCTGTCTCTCTTCTCTCTCTCTTTCCCCCCCTCTCTCTCTCTCTCTCTCTCTCTCTCTAACTGAATTCCTGCCCCGGCTCCGCCGTAACCGGCCAATCGCTGGTTACCCGCCGGCGGCGGCGGCGCCCATAGCTAGCATCTGCAGCGAGTGCGCCCCGATGGCGGTGGCGGTGGGGCGCTGCCCCGGGTCCCGCCGCAGGCACGCCGCTATGAGAAACGCGAGCTCCATCGACCGCCCCTCGGGCAGCGCGATCAAGTCCACCACAGCCGCGCTCGCCTCGATCGAGAACCCCCGTCGCATAGAGCCTGCCGGATTTTGCCGGTCATGTCGTCCAACGCACTTTGAGCCCTCATCTCTTGAGTTAACGGCACGCTATTATGTGGCGAGCGACGTCCGCGAGGCCCTACCGTCTCAACTCCCTGGGCAACGGGCGCGCCGCCGCCGCCTCGTATAGCGTTGCGCCGAAACTGAAGACATCCGCCGCTGTGGTGGGCAGTGCCTGCGAATCCATCGCCAGAACCTCCGGCGCCACGTAGCCCCCGTCGCCGTCCTGCAGGCAGGGCCGAGTGCGGCGCTGCGCGGGGCCACGTCACTGGAACGTCATGCCACTCCATGCACGAGGGTGGGTGACGTGGAAAGCACCGGAACCGGCGCACTATGTGGTGGATGACGTGGCGAGCACTGGCACACTATGTGGTGAATGACGCGGCGAACACCGGCACCGGCACACTATGTGGTGGATGACGCGGCGAGCACCGGCACACTATGTGGTGAATGACGTGGCGAGCACCGGTACGCCATGTGGATGACGTGTCACCGCACATACCCGCGTCCCTGCCTGAAGCTCCCACCCTTTGCCCGCCACCCACGCCACGCCGAAGTCCCCAATTTTGTACGTCCCTTGCCGGTCCAAAAATATGTTGTCCGGCTTTATATCCAGGTGCAGAATGCCGTAGCCGTGGATGTGCTCCAGCCCAGCTCGTAAGGCCCGGTATCGCCCGCATCAGAGCTGTCACCACACATCACGCGAAGCCAGTCACTATGGGCATTGTAACCACGTCAGAACGGTCACCTCACTTCACGCTACACCTGTCACCATGGGCAGTACCGCGTGAGTGCGATCGCTTCACCTCACGCAAGACCCGTCGAGACCAGTCACTATGGGCAGTGTACCACGTGAGTGCCACCGCTTCACTTCACGCGACCTCTCGCTATGGGCATTGTACCACGTGAGAGCGATAGCTTCACCTGACTCCCAAACCTGTCAGTGTGGGCATTGTACCACGTGAATGTTTCGGCTCTGTTTGTCCCTGAGCCCCCCGTGGCGAGTGTGTACCGATAGGCGCACTTTGAGCGAATGAGCCCCACCCGCGGCCACCTGCGCAGCCAACACCCACACATCCCGCTCCTCCACCAGCGACCCCGCGGGCCAGGGGCCTGCCAGCTATTGTGAGGAACACGTCATAGGATTCCGTGTAACACAAGAGAGGCGGATCGAAATCCGTGTCGATGACGATGACGTGGCGGGAAATGCACCTGGCAGATATTGCTCGCCACGTCACAGGATGCCGCGTGAGTCAAGAAACGCAGGTTCAAAACGCGCGTCGATGACAACGAAGATGACGCGGCGGGCAATAGGTGCATGCTGTCTCCCCACCGCGGGCAGCCGCGAGAGACACCCTCCGAATGACCCGCACTCGCACAGCTCCATCTGGCAGTAGAACTGCTGGTCCTCCGCCCGCCAAGGCCGGGTATCAAAGAGAGCTGGTTGGAATCAAAACCTGACACCAAACGAAGGAAGAGAAACCACACGCTCTTTGGTATCACACGCGTTACGACCAAGCCGAGCTCGTTGGTATCTGATCAGAGCTTACCGGTGCACATTTCGGCTGTTCTGACTTGACACCCTCTGAGAGCTTTGAGCTCTGAGCACTGGCCACGTGTGCCTCAACGCATTTGTCGTGCTGGGCCGGGCCCGGGAATCGCATCTCGGCTGCCCCGCCTGCCAGGCCCGGAAGTACTTGACCACGTTCGGGTGTGCGGGCAGGCGCGCTACCGCCTCCACCTTGGAGGAGGGTCATTCATAATAAGCACTCGAACCAACTCGAACCAAGATCGGAGCATGAGTGCCATCAGGGTGAAGGCTCATACAGACGTGAGAACTCAGTTTCGTCCATTCCACTGCGGCGAGTGGTCGTGGTCAGTAACCCCCTGCCTCGTGGATGTATCGCGTGCGCTCTGACTGGTTGTTGAACTTGGCCAGGATTTTCTTGACGCAGTACCGGATGTCGGACGCCTTGCTCTTCACCAGCCAAACCTCCGACGTGGGCGACCGACCGATGGGCTGCAAAAAGTCGAAGTGGTACTGCACAAAGGGCCCAGCAGGCTACACGCATCTCGCCACGTCACAGGGGGGCGCTTCACCCAGCGGACTCAGCAGGCCCAGACGTATCTTAACAACGGGCAAAATTCCGGGAGCTGCCTAGCGCGTACACCTCAGAAATGAGGCAAGCGCCAACTAAGGAAGTAACAGACGGGGGTGTGCATTGAATGAGATGCCGTAACACGGCGAGCGGCGAGCCGCAAGCGGCGAGCGGGAAGCGGAGAGCGCGAGCCCCACCTGAAACTGGAACTCCCCGGGCGAAAACAGCGTGCCGATGTTGCCGCTACTCTGCCGCGCGAACGTGGTGCTCACCAGAACCTTGGTGTCATTCAGCGAGTCCACGCGATAGGGACTTGCACATAATTCCCGCCACGTCATCCAAGGCACTTTGAAACCCTCGTTTCAGGAGTCAAATGGCATCCGCATCTTTCGACGTGGCGAGCAGTGTCTACACGGCCCTACCATGCGATTGAGGCGGCCGCGTGCCCCGGGCCGCGCCGGCGTGGGCGGCACCCCCAGATTTCCCCCAGATTTCCCGCCGACCCCGTCCCCGAAAGACCCCGACCCCGACTCACTTCCAAACGACCCCGTCTGACCAAACCGGCCCCCCTGCATTGCCGCCCCGGCCTCGACGTGATCCAGAGTCCCCGCGTGATTATGATATGACACCGCCCCGACGTGATCCAGTGTGTTCATCGGTGTGCACGCCTTCGAGTAAGGCCCTGGCGGATCCGTGGGGTAAATTCGATCTCCTCAGGTCTTCCTTCTATCTCGGTCAACCACAGCTGAAGTCAACCACAGGCACGTGAGCATTCACCCAAGACACCAACCTCGGTACCACAGCAACACTAGCACCACCGCAACACTTCAGGGGCTGCACGAGAAAGGTCACCGCGAAGAGGGCGAAACCCCATTGCCTAGCTATAACTCGCAAGTCAAGTCGACGGACACGCCGAACTGAGTTACAAGAGGTGCCATGCCGTTTTTTTATATTTAAACTTCGGTGTAAACACCACGCGGGGCCCGGGCCTCGCCTCGTCCTCGTCGTCGTCGCCAACGGAGGTGTCAGTATCGACGCTGATGTTGAGCGCGGGGATCATGAGCACCGAGACGGGCGAGGTGTGCAGGCCGCGCTTGGCCCACAGCCCGGGGGACGGGACCCCCACCCCCACAGGGCCCCCGTTGGAGTCCCGCGCAAGGGGGCCGGGGGAGGCCTCAGCGGGGTTGGAGGCTGCCGCGCCCAACGACTCGCGCGCGTGATCCATCGCGACGTGCGCCTCCAACATCCCCATAAGGTCGGAGGACGAGTCCATCGCGCCCTCCTCTTCCTCGCTTCGCCGCGCGCCGGGACGCGAAAGCCCCCCACAGACGCCAGCACCGACGCCCGGCTGCTACGGCTGCAACGACAGTGTGCGAGCTGCCGGGTTTGGTCGCCCCGCCGCGAGCTTGACCCCCGTGGTCTCTTGATTCGACGTGTGCGTGTCGCGGTGCTGACCTTTGGGCTCCAGTCAGCCACTGCGGTCAACACATAGCCGCCCGTCTCTAATTATACGCGTTTGGATCTGTTGCAGACCACGCAGGGGCCCGTAACGGGACCCCCCGGACCGACCACTTCCGTTCCGGCCGGACATTCGGACGAGTTACAGCTCCCGGATCAGATCCCCTTTCATTGATGGGTTTAAAGTAGAGGGGCGCCGACCGCGTCGTCGACGGACGGCTAGACGACGATAAACCGATAGACGAGCATCCCGCGCGAGCATCCCAGAACTGCTGGATGAGCTG
>Ga0307488_10005864_pt1 | contig 10138 bp, 13 predicted proteins | sample SB02metaG_FD_202248 | JGI IMG/M metagenome (GOLD analysis project Ga0307488, IMG submission 202248) | Sea-ice brine microbial communities from Beaufort Sea near Barrow, Alaska, United States - SB 0.2 | ecosystem: Environmental > Aquatic > Marine > Coastal | place: USA: Alaska | collected...
CAGTATTAAAGCAGGATCAACAAGACAGATTCACCAAGTAGGTGGAGGCTCAGTTAAGTTACCTGCAGAAGGACGATTTGATGTTATTAATAAAGAGTTGTTTGGTGTACATGGTCGTGTGCAATTAATCAACATTGAAAATTCTAAGAAAGAATTTGTAAATTTATGGAATAGCGGTAAAGCCTTTGAAGCATACCGACATGCATATACACAAGCCGTAGAAGAAATTAATAAGGAACTTACTACTGATAAAGCAGAAAATTCATTTATTAAGAAACTTATTATGGCACTAAAATATTGGATGCGTCGAGATGAAGAAGAAGTTGTACTAAAACAATTCACAGGAACAAAAAATGGAACATACATTCTCGATGTTCGTAAGTTAGATGAATACCAAGATGAAGGTCTTAATCTTGTAGCAAGAATGGCAGGAACCTCCGAACCCACATTAAGAATCAACGATGCAACAACTAACAAAATGTTTGTTGAAATAAGAGCCAAAGGCGAAGAAAAAGCAAATGGCTCTGTATACTTCCGTAACATAGTTAACAAAGGTCCACTATTTTCAGCGTTAACTAATATCAAAAAACCCCAATAGTTAAATCCACTTTTAAAATTATGCAACAAAAGAGTGCATAACTACTACGAAGACACTGTCATAGTGTCTTTTTTATTGCAATATAGATAAGGAAAAATAAAAAAATGAACAAACTAATCTTTAGTTTAGCCTTTCTTGTTGGTTTAGCGACTACACAAGTATTGGCAGAAGACAAGACACTGGAACAGAGAGTTTCAGATCTTGAGAGCAGTATTCCCAACTTACCAAATGGTATGTTTATATCAGGTGAGATTGAAGGATACTACGACGACAAAACATTCGACAGCGGCTGGGAAGCCCGTTCAGAATTACAAGTTGGATTTGATGTAGAGTTACCAGACAACGATTTAAACATCGATTATGCTGGTGCAAGTATGACTTATGATAGTGACTATGCTTTAGACGCTACAAAAGACAATACCATGGTTGAAAAACAAATTGGTCTTGGTAATGACTTTGCAACAATCTATTTAGGTGAAACAGACGCACAACGTTTAGGCTTTGCAAAAACTGCAAAAATTGGTGCTCCAATTATTATTACTGAAACAAGTAGTAGATTAGATCATAACAATAAAACAGTTATTACATTTGGTGGGTTTGAACGTGATTCAGAGTTTGACTTTGATACATATAGACTTAAGAAAGAACAGCCATATGGTTTTGTGTTAGGTTATGATGCTAACGAACAATCAACTTATGCAAGTGCAACAGTAAGCCTAATGGGTTATGCTGATGTATCGTACATGATGATTGATACAAAAGCAGACGGCAGTGCAAACTATACTGTAGACACAATGCAAGAAGGTTACTCCATTGGTGGCTCACTATTTAGATTTGGTGTCCCTATGACTTGGGGTGCTGAAGTGTGGGACGACAAAGACACAGGTCTTGCAAGTGATAACAGAATTGACGTAGGTGCAATGTATTTTGTAAATGAGTCAGTGTATCTTACTGCACACAGAACTGAGAATGATGACTTAGGATATGATGGTAATTACTATGGTGTTGTTTACAACGTAGTAACAAATCGTGATGTCACTAAACGTGCTGACAAACAGGACGGTTTAGAAATAGGACTTTACTACCATGACAAAGCAGGTACATCAACTTTTACAGGAGTTGACTATGCTGAAACTGATCAAATCTTAGGATCAATTAGATACAAGTTCTAATTAAATTTTAAAACAATAGGGCCTTAACGGCCCTATTTTCATCTGTACAACTCCTGTATATTAGTATCTACCTATATTCTATAACACTTTGGTCTTTGCATCGATCTATATTAATTTCTTCTTGACTTTAATTCTAAACTATTGTATAATAAAGTTGTAAATTAGATATTCTAGTAAAGGAAATTTAAAATGGCAACATCAGAACAGAAGCAAGAACTAGTAGATAACATCAAAGGAAAACGATATTACTCTGTACGAGTATGGGGGTATGGTGCTGAACATGTGTATGGTAGTATTACAAAAGAAGCACATGATTTTTGGAAGGCAACTGTAGCAGAACATGGCGATAATGATCTATGTAACTATGTAATCAACGCAGAAGATGGCGACTTTGATTTTGAACATATTAAGAGTGTACCACCTGAAGCAGACTTTTTAATGACTGCTGATAGCAAAGGTGATGAATGGAGAAGCAGTTGGTATGAAATGCCAGGCGAGTTTGAGCATATCCACACAGTTTCTATCGATACTGCTACTATAGATATTGACGAAGTCGAGGATGGAGAATATAATAGTCCGCATATAAAAACTGTTGTTGACAGTAAAGATTTAAACGAATGGTGTAATCAAATAAATGAAGATACAGATTATGAAACAGAAATACTTGATTGTGTAGACGATGTATATCCGGAACAAGGCACATATATTGTTCAGGTTTTAAGTATGGAAAAAGGCACATTCTTTGATGCTATTATAGAAACTGTTGGAGATTTTGATCCAGCCAAATTAAAAATCCAATATAGTGAAACAACCAATGGTGAAGATGTTATACGTGGTATGACATATAATGGTCAAGAAGTAGATAATAATGGCGGAGATACAAACGGAAAAGGATATAGTGCTGCTGTTTGGCAACAATAGTGTAAAAAATACTTGACATTATGTTACATATAGTATACAATGTAAAGTATAATTAACAAAACGAAAGGCATATAATGGCTAAGTTTAGTAAATTTTTAGGCAGTATAAGAGGCAAAATAGTAATTGGGTTAGTTGCAATATTGTGTGTAGCAGGATCGTTCGGAACAGGAACGTTTTATCCAAATTACTATATAACAGACAAGTTAGTATACAAGATTGAAAACATACTATTAGAACGTGCAAAAAATCTTGGTTTACACGAACCAGAATTCAAATACAACTCCCCTGAAACATTTACACAAGCCGTAAGCGATTGTGTAGATTATCTTAACTTTACAGTACATCACAAAGAACGTATACCCAAAGGTTTGATTATTGCTATGGCTGGTATAGAAAGCGGTTGGGGTACAAGTAGATTCGCAACTGAAGGTAATGCACTGTTTGGTGTGAGAACCTGGGATCCAAATGTATCACAACTTAAACCGTTGGATCTTCCCAAGGCCAAGTTTGGTGTTAAGACCTATCCAACCAAGTGTCAAAGTGTACAAGATGCTATAGACATTTTGAATCGACACCCTGCATATGAAGACTTTCGAACAGAAAGAGCAAGACAGAGTGAATGGGTAGAAAGTTGGAATTATGAATTGCTAGTGCCTTATATGGCTCCTTGGAGTACCAATGAGAAATACAGTGCAATCATTTTGGACACAATTAACGCTAGACAACTTCCATAAAAGAAGGTATACTAATATTATGAAATCAAAATATGGACCAAGATATCTCAAAGTAGATTTTATGGATATGAGTAAACACTGGGCAGTGGATATACAATATCCTGTAACAGGCAGTCGTGGTGACACCTACACAGTTGAGTTTACCAAAAAAGGTTTTACATGTGACTGCATAGGTATGACAATGCACGGCAAGTGCAAACACACTAGAGCAATTGCAGATCGTTGGCAGTATGCCTGTTCAGATAATTTTGTACCAGGAGTAATGTAAGATGACTATGCATCTCGAACGTGGTCTCACCACTCTTAATGCCCGTGTCCGAAAGCAGAAGCCTACCAAGGCAAAGATTGCCAAGTGGCAGGAACAGCACAAGATTCACAACAAGGAAATGAAGCGATTGGGCTTGCACAAACATATGCTGTCGTTTGATGACTATGTATTATACATTCACGGCAAACTCAAGATGAAAACAGAATCCGTTGTTCAAACTCCGTGGCATCATACTGAAAGCACATATCGTAGAGAAACAGAAGCAGATCGAATTTCAAGTTATGTTTCTAAGGGTGGGTTTGAACCTTGCACCAAGAAGGAACCCATGCAATATACGGGTGAACGTAGGCTTGTGGGTATTGCAACCATGCACAAGAGCAACATGGTTCCTATCTTTGCAGATGATGATGACAAGAATGGATCCAAACAGGCAACTGAAATTGCGACCATGAGGCGTAACTAAACTGCTATGTTTTTGATAATATTCTGTAATTTAAATAAAGGATGTACACCATAATGAAATTCTTATCCCTCGCAATTGTATTGGTAACACTTTCGATGTCAATGACGATTGCACAAACAGCCAAAAGCAATACCAAGATGGAAGGCAAGGATGCTGAAGCACTGAATGAACTTTACACAGCAAAAAGACATCCACAAGAATATTGCCTAGCCCAAAACATTTTTTACGAATCAAGAACGGATAATCTAGCAGGGCAGGCCGCTGTTGCTGATGTTGTTCTTAATCGTGTGGCTATGAAAAAGTATCCTTCGACAGTGTGCGAAGTAGTTCGCGAAGGTCCAATTTCAAAATGGTGGAAAGAAGAAAAAGGAAAAGAAGTTCCTATCAAACATCGTTGCCAATTTAGTTGGTATTGTGATGGGAAACCCGATGATCAACCAGAAGGCGATAAATGGCGACAAGCACAGGAGATTGCTTATAGGATGTATCATTTTGATTATCTAAGAGGCATTTCGGAAGGTGCTACACACTATCACGCAACATACGTTGATCCGAAATGGAATAGGAATATGCATCTTATTGGAAGAATTGGACTTCACATCTTCTACGTTGAACGTTAATCATTTTGGAAAGAAAAGACTTGACAAGTGTAACTATTTGTTGTATAGTATACTTGTTAAACACAAAACCTGAAAGGTAAAACTATGAAAAAGGCAATAACAAAGGCAGTATTGGCAGTAGCAACAGTGAGTTTATTAGGTGCTTGCTCGTCAATGAAAACGATCGAAGTACGTGAAACAAAAGCAAATCCAAATTGGTATATTGAATGTGAACAAATTGGTTCAGAAGGTTTCTTATTTTGGAAGGACGACTATGCGTATGCTTGTGGCATGGGTGAAAGTATCTATGAACAAGCAAGTGAATCGCAGGCTTATGCATTTGCTGTAAAAGGATATGCAGAAAGAATCAACGGTACAGTTAATAGTTCAACAGTTGTTGACATTCAAAATGACAAGCGAACTGATCGTACTAGAGTAGAACATCTCGTCAAGAATACAACTATTAGAGAACATCTTGAAGTTAAGAAGTACTCATACGAATTGGCAAGTACAGGCCGAGTACACACTTATGTACGAATTAAGATGCCGCTCGATGTATTCGATAGGTTAATCCAAGAAGCGAAGCAGGTACAGTAATGTTTAAAATAGCACTAATCATAACAGGTGCTGTTTTACTTACTGCTTGTGCTTCTACTAATGAACCACTAGTGCAGGCAGAAAAGCCACAGTACTGTAACACATCAGAAGAAATTGTTATTCAGAACGGACAAACTGTTGACAGTGTTACTCTGGTAGAATGCACAGACGATAACATAAAAAAACTTTTTGCAGTTAAAAGCGGAATGGCACCTAATTGCGGAGAGTTTACTTACTGGACAAAACTAGGAGGTCATGATGTTCAAAGGCGCGGAATCAGTTGTCAAAAACCTGATGGTACTTGGGAAATCATTAATACTGGCATTAACTATTAGTACAGCATCTTATGCTGAAAGTATGTGGGATCCTAAGTTCTATGAATATAGTTCTAATGGTGTTATACCTAGAATAGTAGAGTTTGGGTTTGGCTGGAATAAGAAACTTGACAATCAACAAAAGATAGCATATCATCAGAGCATTATACATGCACTTGAATATGCAGAAAATGGTGGCAAAGTAAAATGGTATCTAAATGATGCTAGTGGATACTCTGTCCCAGTTGTTACATGGCCAGTCAGTAACGGGTATTGCAGGCGTTTACATCTAAGTGTAATAGCACACGGAAAACACAAAACTAAAGCGGTATCGGCCTGCTTTAGTAATATGGATAGTAATTGGACTTGGCATAGGGAATAAATACATACAATGATATTTGGAATCTTAACATTTTTATCTGCACTTACGATTAGTGCAATAGCAATCTACTACAGTGTAGCAGGTTTAGCCGCGATCTTTGCGGCCGCAGTTATTCCCATTATAGTTATGGGTGTAGCATTAGAAGTAGGTAAGTTAGTCACAGCAGTTTGGCTCCATCGATATTGGGATCGTGCTACATGGTGGTTAAAAACTTATCTTTCTTTAGCAGTATTCATACTCATGTTTATTACAAGCATGGGTATTTTTGGCTTCTTATCTAAAGCACATATTGAACAGACAAGTATGTCGCAAGAACAAGTTGCTCTTATAGAAACACTTGATGAAAAAGAAACACGCAGTCAAGCGAAAATTGAAAGATGGCGTACTGAATTGGATCGCTTAATGAGTGGCGATAATGTACGTGTAGACAGCCTTATTGAAAAAGAAGAAACAGGCTTAGACAAAATTTATGCTCGAATTAAAACAGAAAAAGATGCATTAAGAGCAGATGCTAAATTTAAAGTAGAACAGCAACAAACACGTATCACTCAAGCACAAGAAAGACGTGATGCTGAAATAGCCGCCGCTGAGAAAAAGTTTGAAGGATCATTCGGCGGAACAAAAGCATATGATGATGCAGTTAAAAAAGCAAAGAATAACGAACTTAGTGTAGCATCAAAAGCACAAAAAGAAATACTTGCAATCAATACAACACTAGATGAAGACTTATCTAAAGTTGAAGGCAAATACAGTGCTGATCTCAAAGCAATTAATGATCGTACTCAAAACTTACGTAATCAAGCAAATACAAAAACAGTAGATATTGATGGCCGTGTAGTAGAACTAGAAGGCTTTATTGAAGGTGAACAAAAAGTAATTGATGTTGTTCGTGAAGAAAAGTTTGGATACGAAAAACAATATCGTAAATTAGAAGCAGAAGTAGGTCCTATTAAGTATATTGCAGAATTCATATATGGTGAAGATGCAAATCAAAACTTACTAGAGGCAGCAGTAAGATGGGTGATTATAATTATTATATTCGTGTTCGATCCGCTTGCTGTATTACTATTAATTGCAAGCCAATATACATTTAATTGGCATCGCAAGGACAAAGGCGGTAATTTGCCGGGAAAGCCAGAGCCAGATCCTAAACCTGAGCCGGAACCTCCGTATTCAGACGAAGAGTGGGATGAAGCACATCGAAAGAACGATGAGATTGATCGTGCAAAGAAAATAGCAGAAAACGTTCCGCCAGTACTGTCAAAAAAAAACACTGATCAATTCCTACTATGGCCAGACATAGATCCTGAACCGCAGGAAACTGTAGAACAAGAGGAAACGAATCCGCAGAAAACTGTTGACTCAAATCAAATAGAACTTGATTTTGAAAAAGAAGTTGAAGTTCCAAGTAACGATCTAGACAAATGGAATGAATGGGTAGAGGCTGCTAATAAGGCTGCTGAATACGATCCAGATTTACTAAACACGTCAGAAGAAGAAAGAGTTGCTATTACTAAATGGAAAGCAGAAGACGAACGCAACAGTGTTAAATTTAGTAGAAAATTACTTGATGAAGGTAAAATAGAAACTTTGCCTTGGATGAAAAATTTACAACCACAACCAGATCATAAAATAGATAGCACTAAAGAATGGCAAGAGTTATACGAAGAAGTAACAGCACCACACGAAAACTCTAAATTCAAAATTATGCCAGACTTAGAAAAAGAAATTAAAGTTGGTAAACCTGTTTACACTGAAGTGTTGGAAAATAACGAAGAAGATCTAAAAAAAAAGAAAGAATATCTAAATTGGATGGAAAAAGAGGGCAAACAACAAATCAGAAAGACGAAAGCAATAGAAGAATAGGCTATATACAAAATGCAGAACAAGGCGAAAGTACAGTTTGGAAAAGACTCAAAGACAGGCAATTGTGAAAAATAGAATCACAATAGTAACACCACCAGATGATATTACCCAAGACGGTGTTAGAATTTTAGTATATGGGTGTACAAAAGAACAAACTCTTTTGATTTCGTCTGTCATTTATCAATTAGAAGAATGTAAACCCACCATTATATATGTTAGTAATGGACAAAATGATAGTGAATGGGCACTTGACAAAAAATTAAAATGTAGTATAATAGTATTTAATGCAGAAGCAGATGATCAAACTATGATAGGATATTTAACAGCACAAACAAATTCATATTATTTTGGACAACTGCGAACATTAGATGGTGTCAATGGTAATAGAATTAACACTGAAGAACAACTAACAACTATAATAGGAGATCACATAACTTAATATGCAAGGATATAATAGAAACAAAGGAAACAACTACAGCGGGTTTTCTAATTATAAAAAACCAAATAGAGATAACAACCCAAAACCATCAGGCGTGCAAGTCTTTGTAAGAGAAGGCGAGGACATCAGTAAGGCACTTAGAAAATTAAAGAAAAAAGTTGAAGCGGCTGGCATAATAAAAGATCTAAGAGATAGACAATACTATCAAAAGCCAAGTGAAAAAAGAAGATTAGCAAAAAAGGCTGGGATCGCAAGATGGAAGAAGAAACAAAAAGATGCGGCTAAAATTTAATCGCTTGACATTTTAGGCAATTACTGTTATAATAAATTATTACACTCGAAAGGCAAACACGTATGAATACAGATATCATGATAGATCTAGAGACTCTAGACACAACACCAAACGCAACTATTTTAACAATAGGTGCAATCAAATTTGATCCTTTTGGTGATGATCTCAATAACAAAAAAACATGCGAAAAACTATATCTTAAAGTAGATGTAGATAGTTGTGATGAACTAGGGTTATCCACAAGCCAATCAACGATCGCTTGGTGGGCACAGCAAAGTAAAGCCGCACAAAATGAAGCATTTAGTACTGAAGGACGCATACATATTAGAGAGGCTTTCGAAAAACTATATAAATTTTGTTGGGGCGCACAACGAGTTTGGAGCCATGGTGCAGCCTTTGATATAATAATCTGCGAAAATGTATTTGCAAAATTAGAAAAGATGGTTCCTTGGAATTTTTGGCAGGTAAGATGCACAAGAACACTATTTGATATAGGCATCAATCCTGAAAGACCTCCTGTGCTTGCACACCATGCACTGGAAGACGCTTGGAATCAAGCAGTAGGTGTTCAGAATGTTCTACGAACACTTAGAACAAGTTCTAAATTAAATGGTGAATATATACAGCCATACGCAAAAACGAGGTAATAATGAGAATTGAACAAGATATTAAACTAGATTACAAAGATGTACTGTTTAAGCCAAAGCGTTCTAAATTAGAAAGCAGACGTGATGTTGACTTAACTCGTACATTCAGGTTTCATCATGGTAACGAATGGACAGGTGTACCTATTATGGCATCTAACATGGACGGTGTTGGTACATTTGAAATGGCTAAAGTATTACAAGAACATAAGATGATTACTGTAATGCGAAAACACTATTCAGTTGATGACTGGAAAGAACAGAGTCAAGGTGTAAAGATGAAGTACCTAAGTGTTTGTACAGGTACAGGAGTTATTTGGGATCCAGACGCTCCGGACTATGCTACTATGAAAGCAGTACTAGCGATGTATCCAGACATCAAGTTTATTACTATTGATGTTGCAAATGCTTATCATGAAAACTATGCAGACTTTATTGCAAGAGTTAGAGATGCATATCCAGACAAAACTATTATTGCTGGTAATGTTATATCAGCAGAGATGACTGAAGAACTTATTATCAAAGGTGCTGACATTGTCAAGTGTGGTATTGGTCCAGGATCAGTATGTACTACACGATTAATGACAGGTGTTGGTGTACCGCAACTATCAGGCATTATTGAATGTGCTGATGCGGCTAACGGTATTGGTGGACACATTATTGCTGATGGCGGGTGTGTGTATCCAGGTGATGTATCAAAGGCCTTTGGAGCAGGTGCTCACTTTACAATGCTAGGCGGTATGTTAGCAGGACACAAAGAAGGTGGCGGCAACATTATTACAAAACACACTGCAACAGGTGGTGCTCACAAGTTAGACAACGGAACTTATGTTCCACACTTTGCTGAAC
>Ga0307488_10005865_pt1 | contig 10137 bp, 8 predicted proteins | sample SB02metaG_FD_202248 | JGI IMG/M metagenome (GOLD analysis project Ga0307488, IMG submission 202248) | Sea-ice brine microbial communities from Beaufort Sea near Barrow, Alaska, United States - SB 0.2 | ecosystem: Environmental > Aquatic > Marine > Coastal | place: USA: Alaska | collected 2017-05-06
CAGATAGTATAATTCAAGAATTACATAATATTCAAAACTCTACTATTATTCCAATGGATACTATTAATTATTCATTAAGTTGTATTCAATATCAAACTTCTAATATTCCTTCTTCTCTTATTAAAACCGAAGTTGTTTTTAGTGATAAACATATTATATCATCAGACCAATTTGTTCGAAATTTGATGAGACAAATGTTCTTAAGAGCAACTGAAATATATAATTTAATGACAAAACCATATTTACAAAAAACGGATGAATATAAGAAACTTACGAATCTATTAAATGGAAAAGTATTTGGATTAATATTTGAAACTGCAAGCACCAGAACAAGATGTTCTTTTGAAAGTGCTATTAAAAGACTCGGAGGTCAAACAATACATATTGATTTATCATCTTCGGGAACTTCCAGAGATAAAGGTGAAACGTTAGAAGATACAATAAGGACTGTTGAAATATACTGCGATGGTTTAATTGTTAGAAGTAATAATAATACTTCTTTGTTAGAAACAATTAATGGCGTTTATCCACCATTTGAAAAATTTATTATTAATGCTGGAGATTTATATGAACACCCAACACAAGCATTAACTGATTTAATGACAATTAGGTCAGAAAGAGGTTCAATAAATGGAGTTAAAATCGCAATTGTAGGAGATTTAGTTAATTCACGAGTTATTAATTCTCTGGTTAGACTGTTGTCAAACTATAATGTAGATTTTTACTTTGTTGCGAATGATGATTTACAAATACCAAATGAATTAATATCATATTTATCTGAAGTAAAAAATAAAAATCCGAATCAACATCTTACTTATACAATTTCAAATAGTTTATCACACGTAATAGATAAAGTAGATGTTGTTTATATGACACGATTACAAAAAGAAAGACTACCTTCTGATAAAAATCATTCAAGTTATCTTATTGAATATGAAAATAATTTATTAACTCCTGAATTAATGTCAAAAGCAAAATCAGATTTAATTGTTATGCATCCATTACCACGAAATCAAGAAATACCAAAATCTTTAGATAGTGATAGTAGATGTGCTTATTTTAGACAAATGAAAAATGGTTTATATCTAAGAATGACTTTGTTAGAAATGATGACCAATAACCAATAATCTTTTATTATTATTTATTATAATTATATTAATGAAAATTAATGAAAATTAATTCAACATATTTTTTCTTTATTGTTATTATCTAAACAATTAGATACATTGTTTTCAATTATATCTACTATAGAATCAATACGATTTCTTAAAAATCTTGGAATAAAACTATAATAATAAATCCAAAAATTAACATCTCGTTCCCTGTAATTACCATATTTGTCTGTGCTTACTTTAATCATACATTCTACACATATAACAATATCCTCATTATTTCCTTTATTTTTTTTTAACTTTTCAAATATTAGTGCATCATAATATTGATTGCTATTAGAACAAAACATTTTATTACATCTATTACATTTATAAATTTTATGCATACATAAATCTGCTTTTTCTACATTATTATAATCTATTATTTGATTAGAACAATTTGAATTATTTTCATTTAACGGGGGTTTTCTATTTCTTGAAGTCATACTTGATTTTTAAACATTTATATAATTTTTGAAATATAAATTTAATATTATTATAAATATATCTACTTTAATCAATTTTTCTTTATGATGAATAATATTTTATATTATTTAATAAAAATGTTTAATCTGTAAAACGACAAATTGCTATTTTTTTAGAATTCATATTTCCATTTATATTTGGTTTATCTTCTTGTTTAGTATTTTTTAAATTTTCATAAAATTCTAATGCTTTTGGATGCGACCTGATACTACTTCTTGAAAATTTATCTAAAAATAAACCTTCTGCAGTTTTAACACGACTTAATGCCACATACGCCATTGAATATTCAAAGATTTCTTCTTTGTGCAAACTTGTTACTAAACAATCTAATGTAATTCCTTGTGATTTATGAATTGAAATGGCCCATGCCAACCGTAATGGTATTTGTTTTTTCCGAATCAAACATTCATCATTTTCAAAGGTTCTTTCAAATAACTCAATAGTTTTAATAAGTCCAGATTTAAATCTAACTACTGGTAATCCTTCTTCAAATTTAGTAATAATTCCACGACTCCCATTAGCAAATCCAGCATCTATATCAATATTTTCAGTTAGCATAACCTGAGCACCTACTTTCAAATTAATAATTTTATCATTTTTAATATAATTATTAATCAAATATTCATTTGTTCTCCCTTGTGTGTCTATTTGAACTCTATAAGATACACAATTACCTTCTAATTTATCTAATTCAGTTATATTAATACTATCAACTGCTTCATTTTTAGAATATAATTTAGTTGGAATAATACCATCATCAAATATTTGGTTTAATCCACAACGACTCAAAAAGAATTCTTTCATACTTTTGGTACATTTACCTAATCTTACTTTTTCTAATATTTTGGAAAATTCTTTATTTTTTTGTCTAATAATTTTATCAAGATAAATCGTATAATCAATAGATTTATCCCAATTTTCGGATTGAAAACAAAACTTAGCACTATCAATTACTGGTAATTGTAAAAAATCACCTGCTAAAATTAATTGAATGCCTCCAAAAGGTTTATCAACTCCTCTTAATTGTTTTCCAATTTCAGATAATTTATCAAATAATTCTGGAGATAACATACTAATCTCATCTATAATTAATATTTTTGTATATTTCCATCTGCTATGCGCTTTTGTTTTTTTAATATCTTTTACCATCTTTTCAACCTTATCTTTACCTAATCCAATTCCCGCCCAAGAATGTATTGTTTTACCTGATAATTGAATTGCACTTACTCCAGTTGTGCTTGTTGTAGCAACTGCCCTTCCATATAATTTTCGAATTGTATTAACAACATATGATTTACCACTTCCAGCAGGTCCAGTTATAAATATGTTTTTTCCATCTTTTACAGCATCGATAGCAGATAACTGCTTCTCATTCATATTTTTAATGTATTGATTATTCATTATGATATTTTAAACCTTTTAAACCTTTTTATTTTAAAACTTTTTAATTTTTTTGGATAATATAATATATAAAATAAATCTTAAATGCTATTAAAAATTTAAAGAATCGCACAAATTTTACTATCCATATTTTTAACATCATAAGTAGAAAAATTACTATTTTTCATTGTGTTTTGATATATTATTATTTTATCCTGAATTCTTGGAATTTTGTAATTATCTTGAAAGTGTCCTCCAACAAAAAATCTAATATAAAAATCATAATCTAATTCGTTTGTCTTTTTATCATATTCTGAAACTTGATTAAATTCAAGATTATAATATATTTTAGAACCTCTTTTAAATTTTACCATAGTCTTTGTTTTATCATTATTATTTACACATTTTGAAATAGGACTATATGTAATTGTTTTTTGATGATTGTTATAAAGAATTATATATTTATTATTAATTTGTAAAAAATATTTTAAATTAGCAATATCATAAACTTCTTTATCCTTTATTCTAAATAATGGGATGAAAGTTTTTTTCCCAAATATATCAGTTAAATGTTCAATTAAATTAGATTTATTAGACATATTACTAATTATTTTTAGAATATTCTTTTTAAAATATTCTTTTTTTGAATATTTCTTTTTAGGTAGATAATAATTTTAAAAAATTGAATTTTTTAAGATATTATTTTTATTTTCATTTAATCCTACCTAAAATAGTATTTCTTACTAAAACATTTATCTAACAAGATGGCTTCTCAACAAAGCTCAACAACCGGACAAACCGGAGAAAAACCCCAAGCACCTCAATGGGACACAGTCTATATCATGAATGATGATAAGTCATTGATTGATATCGGGTCTATTGAATCTGGGTCTGGTGAAATCTCATTGAAAAACTCAGGGTATCTTCCTTCTTCTGTTTTGGAATTCAACACACTGATGTTCGATATTATTTATAAGGACAATGGATATGATACTGATGTTAATATTGATATTGAAGCGGAAGACATCAAGGGCAAAATTATCTATATTATGCGTTACCGCCGTTGTACTGTATATTTAGTAATTCAAAAGAGCAATCTTGGAACAAGACTACTTGCTTATCTTTACTCAAAGATTAAACATTCAGCACAAAGTTTTGGAACTGGTTGCCATCAAGTAGATAAGAAGGATATATTAGAGCACTTTCCAAGTGATTTGGTGGGAAAGTGTAAGTTTGGACTTTAATACAAAAAATACAAAAATACAAAAATACAAAAATACAAAAAATTTTAATCTATTGATTTTATTTTCCTTTCTATTGTGTTAATTTTTTTTTGATAATAATCAATTAATCTTTTATATTCCATATTATTTAATAAATTATATCTGTAATTATCACAATCTTTAAATTTTTCTCCAAGTAATTCTAACTTAGAATTGTATTCAGTTATACTATTTTTAGTTTGATTTATTATTTGTTGTAAATGATTTTGATGTTGAACAGTCATTTTTTTTATAAATATTTCAAAATTTGTTTTATTTGAGTATATTATTGGAAATTGAATGATATTATTTCTTTTTTTATGTATTTCTAATAAACGTTTATCTGTGTTTTCTCTTTCGACTTTTCTTTTTTCCATAAGGATATCATATTTTTTAGATTGAAGGAATGCTTTTTTTGTTTCTAATTCTAAAATATTTTTTCTAATATTTGTTATTAAATTCATAACATCTATATTGTCATTAATTCTAATATTTAGAGAACAAGATGGAGATGTAGAAAGTATATTATTCTTATTTCGTAATTTTTCTAAATTATTGCTTAGTTCATTTATTTCCATTTCCATTTCTCTAATATTTTTCGCCATTTTTCTAATTTCATAAGAATGTGATCTATTTCTATTATTATTATTATTTACTTCTATTCTAACTTCTCTTTTATTCAGTTCTCTATCTTCAATAACATTATTAATATTAATAAAATTATTTTGTAATCCTCCATTTCTTGCTAATGATTTTGCACTTTTAAGAATAGATTCTTTAACAGATTTAGAATATTCTGAATAACTAAATAAAATCCAAATATTATGATTATTTTTTATAGTAAATGGAATACTATTTAAATAATCTTGATTACTTTGATTATTAATATTAATATTTATATTATATGAATTGTATATATTATCATATTTATTTTTTATTGGTATTGGTATTGATCGTGATATCTTAATTTTAGATAAATGTTTAATAAATCTATCATATTGTATTATAGCAATTGCTAAAAGTCTTTGGTAATCATTTGTTTCATTGGAATTTTCTAAGATTTCTATGTTTAATTTTTTTTCAAAATTTTCTATCCGAATTTTCATTTCATTATTAATAGAATCAAGCTCTTTCATAAGAGCATTTTTTTTTATACTTGTCATAATAATTATGTCATAGTTATTATAATCAAATAAATTCTTTTATTAATTTTAAACTTTTAATTTATAGAAGTATTATATTAATTGTATTATATTAATTGTATTATATTAATTGTATTATATTATCATTACTTATAATAAAAAAATTTAACTTCTTTAAAATTTACTATAATATATAGATTATATTGAAAATATAGATATAAAAAAAAATTATAATAATAATAGATATATGTAAGTAGATATATATATATATATATATATATATATTATTTTTTATTTTTATTTTTATTTATTTTTGGATTAATTAATATTTTACTTGACTTTGCTCATAATATCAGAGCATATATATTCATCATTATATATAGATTGTAATATTTCGACAAACCCGAATTCATCATAACAATTATTATATATATCTTTAAATGTATCACACATAATAGAATAACCTTTATCTCCAAATCCTTCAGTAATGTATTTTATTAACTTCATACATTTTTCTAAATCAAAAGAATATCCGTTATTAATAAAGAATCTGAAATCTCCAAAATGATCAAACCTTGAACTTTTAATCATAAATTCTACCATATTATGATAATTAGTAATTTGAAAGTCTCTAAATAAATTAATGATTTCCTTTAAATTTGATTTAACCGCCAATATAAAATGATAATACTCAATATTAAACGCTTTTTCAAGAGTCCATTTAACAATATCAATACTGTTGTTTCTTATTGCTGATTCCAAAATATTTGATTTCATATTTTCTTCTATAACATCGTAATATTTTATATATATGAAATCTAACATATCAATGTCGTTGTTTTTGGCAGGAATAATAAGGGCATCTGATAAAGTAATAAACTGATAATAATTTTGTTGATAATCATCTATCGATATAGTTGAATGTTTTTCCAGTGCGAATTTCAAAACAACTAAATTACCTTTCTGTATTGCGTGCTTACAAATATCTTCATCTTTTGGACATAAACCATTTTGAATCGCCCATTTTAAATATTTGACAGATGATACGGAATCACCTATATAAGATATTCTAATATGATTAAACTTTTTAAAATGTCTCCATCTTTGAATGATTTTATACCAAGAACGACATACACTCATAAATAAATGATGATGTCTTGAACCAGCAGATGTTAGAATCTTTTCAATTATTTCTACTGGAAATGTTTGATTTATATTTTTATTTATTTGACTTTTATTTATTTGACTTTTATTCAAGTTGGTGTTCTCCATATTGTTAGGGTTTTGAATTTCAAGAAATAGAGATTAATCTCTTTTTTGTCTATTTTAAATAAAATATATTAATTTATTGTTATAAAATTCAATTTTATTAAATTTTTATATCAATCAATTCTTAATACAAAATCATTATGGTTTTCTACTTTTGATGGTGAAGAATTGCTTGTATGAATGTTTAATGTTGGTTGAGTTCTTAATTTAGATTCTGATTCTCTAAATTTTGTATGTATAGGAGGAGCAGTTTTAGGTGGTGGTGGAATTGTTTTTCTATTACTATCATTACTATTACTATTATTTAGGTTTGAAACTTGGTAAGATATAGCATTATATTTTGCTAGTTGGTTTAGTTGTTCTTCTATTTTTATAATATTACTATCATTGTTTGTATTATTTGTATTATTTGTATTATTTGTATTATTTGTATTATTTGTATTATTTGTATTATTTGTATCATAATTCATATATAAATCAGTTGAATATTTATTTAAAGAGCACCTACATATAAGATTTGGATTAACCGGTTGTCTTTTACTACTTGTTTCTTCAAATATTATTTTTTTACAAGAAGAGCATTTTAAATAGGGAATATCTTGAGAATTGTTCGATTCAACTACTTTATCTTCTAAATTATGAATATATTTTCTCAAATTTTGAAACTGTTCTTGATAAATAGATATAATAAAGTCTTCTCGTTCTTCATTATATTTACTCATTCTTTCTTGTTCTAATTTAATTGAATTAATTTCTTTTTCTAAATATTTTATTGTTTTTGAATTTTTTTTAGAAATGTCAGGATTTTCTATATTATCGTCAAAATCTTCGATATAGTCTTGTTCTTGATTATTATTGTAGGAGTTTAAATTAAAATTGTATTTTTCTTCAAAATTATTACATAATTCTAAAATATTTTTTTCCATAAATTCAAATTCTTGGAAGCGGTTTTCTAAATTCTCAATTCTTTTTAATATATTTATTTCTTTTTCATTAATTGGTTTTTTATTTTTAATAAATATCATATATCCTGTATCATCATAATTAAATTTATACCTATAATTACAATTATTTGATAATATATGATTTTGAATAGTTTGGGTAATTGAATTTTGAAACCAATATTTAAAATAAATTAAAGCACTAAAATAATTTTCACCAAATTCACTTGTTTTATTAACAAATCTAATATAATTTATATCTCCAATACATCTTTGATAAAATAGATTTTTTATCCATTCTTTATTTGCTTTATCATATGGTAAATATGGAATATAAATAGAAATATTATTTGTTACAACCAAATCGTTTGGACCAACAAGGTTTTCCATTATTATGGTTTTTATTTAAGATTCAAGATTCAAGATTTAAGTTTAGACTTTTATTTTTATTTTAAAAGTTTATAAAAGGAACCTGTCTTATATTATATTAAATTTCTTAAATAGTAATCAATTTTAATTTATTTAAAAAAAAACTTTTTTTTTTTTTTTTTTTTTTTGTAGTAGGTGTGAACCTGAGACAGAATCAAACTTACTCTACGGTGACGCCACTAGGGCAGCACTTGGAGCAGACCCACATCATCTGGCAATCCAGACCTGCCTCTTCGTTACGCAGTGTTTCAACTGCGTTTGTGAAGATATTGAAGAGTGGCGAGTCTTTCTGAGTTGCACCCAGAAGAGTTTCCAATTCGTGCAGAGCACGGTGAATGTCAGAAGACCGCTTCGCTTGGCTATCCATTTTGAACAGATTCAAAAAGGTGACGAGGTTGTGGGAAGAGAATAGTTTTAAACTATCCAACGGGTGTTTTTTTATAAAATAAACCTTAAACGATATAAAAAATCAATTTTTGTTAATTTTGCCATTTTCGCCAAAAAAAAAAAGGTTTTTTTTTTTTTATTTTTTATTTATTTTTTTCTTTTTTTAATTTTTTTTCTTTTTTTAATTTTTTCTTTTTTTAAAACAAATGAAACAGAAAGGAAAACGAAAACAGAAACGGAAAACGAAAACAGAAACGGAAACTCACGAAGCGACCCCAGCAACACCGTCAGTGGTCCAAGACTCGGCCCTGTCGAAAAACGACGAGATTGCCCAGTCTTCGAGAACACCTTGGCACGCCCAAAACTCGAGGCGATCCATGTAGAGATCTGCGCTCTCGTCTTGTTCGTAGTCGTCGTCGTGGCAACACATGTAGTTGTTGCTTTGGTTCCATTCCCAAAAGTCGTACGGCCGATCATCGCCGAGGTTCGAGGCATGGTCATCCCATTCAAGGCAGTAGCAGAGACCGTGCCCGTCAGGGCCTTCATCTTCTGGGTACCGACTCAAGCGGCGTGCGCGGTTGCAGCTGTCTTTGTAGCACCAGCAACGGCAGGCGGTGCCAATCTGATGGCAGCTCTTGCACTTACACACGCATACCAGCTGGTAACAGAAGCGACAGTTCTGAGTGATGTCGACCCCTGCGAACCCGAACCAATCGGGAAACTCCTTCATGAGAATTTCCCTGTGGCATTTGTCCAGGTAGTACATCGAGTAATACGATACTCGCAAAGACTTCCTATCACAGGTGGCGCAACCTTTCGACTCACAGTAGAGAGAGAGCGGGTTCCACTCTTTCGAAAATTGCTCAGAAAAGTATCTGAGAAGTTTCGAAAGAGAGGGAGTCACTCGAAGGTCCTTCTGTCGCAAGATGAACCCCATGAGGTAGTTCATCACCACCATGGGTTCAAAACGCAGGGTGTCGTCCGTAGATTCCAGCAAGTTCTGGACTGCACCGAACCACTCTGCCCGGAAAAACCAGCAGAGAGGGTTGTTGCAGACACCAGTAGGGTTCTTCAAGATGCCAGCATTTCCGTTCGAGACTGCAAGCCGAGTCTGGTCATCGGAGGTCATGATCCCGCACTGCCAAACCTCGCGCGGGTCCCCAAGGAACAAACAACCATTTGACCTCTTGAACAAGAGGCGGTTGCTGTCCGAGAGAAGGGTCTGCCACCGTTTGCAGACCAATGAGAGGTTGAGGTCTCCATCAAAGGACCACCAACCGCTGCCTCCATCAACGACCCATGATTGCTGGCAGAACCACAAGATGATGGTCAGCAGCTCTGTGGGCAAAACGTTTATGTTGAAATGTGAATCCATGGTCGGTGGGTCAATCAAGTAAAAATTTCTTGATGGTGTGTGTGTGTATGTAAAATAAACCTTAATCGGTATAAAAATTCAATTTCTGTTAATTTTCGCCATTTTCGCCATTTTCGCCATTTTTACAAATATTATTTATACATAAAAAAATTAAACTAAATAAATTACAAATAGTAAATTTATTTAATATTTATTTAATATTTATTTAATATTTATTTATTTATTTTTTTGGATTTTTCTAATATTTTAAAGATAATTAAGAAGTGAAACCATTATCAATTAACCAATCCAAAACAGTTTGGTTTCCGAGATCAA
>Ga0307488_10005866_pt1 | contig 10136 bp, 13 predicted proteins | sample SB02metaG_FD_202248 | JGI IMG/M metagenome (GOLD analysis project Ga0307488, IMG submission 202248) | Sea-ice brine microbial communities from Beaufort Sea near Barrow, Alaska, United States - SB 0.2 | ecosystem: Environmental > Aquatic > Marine > Coastal | place: USA: Alaska | collected...
GTACAAACTGGTGCTGATGGCACTGCTTTGCTTGCAGCCACTGGTGATGTTGTACTTGGTTATGCCCGTGAAGCTGGTGTAGATGGTCAAATCATCGAAATCGAAATGATCCAAGGCGGCAACGTAGCAGCCTAATCTAGCATTTAAAGGAAATTATAATGCCACTATTGACCCCATCCGCAGTACATATCGACCAACCGTTGTCAAACTTGACACTGGCGTATGTACAAGAGCAAACAAACTTTGTTGCTGATAAAGTATTCCCAGTTGTTGGTGTACAGCGTCAGTCTGACAAGTATTACATCTATGACCGTGCGAACATGAACCGCTCTGGTGACGTTAAGAAACTAGCGCCACGTACAGAAGTTAACCGCATTGGCATGGCAATCTCCAACGCTGCTTACTATGCTGACGTATATGGCATCGGCATGGACTTCGACGAGCAAACTATTGCTAACGAAGATGCTATGTTGGAAGTTCGTGCAGCAGGTGCGCAAACACTTATCAACCGTGTCTTGATTGAGCGTGAAGAGCAGTTCGCTTCCTCATTCTTCTCAGCAGGTGTATGGACTACTGACGTAACTCCATCAAACTTGTGGTCTGACTACACAAACTCAACACCAATTTCTGATGTAACTGCTGGTCGTCGTACCATGCAACTTAAATCAGGTGGCTTCAAGCCAAACACAATGGTTATTGGTAAAGAAGTTCGTGACGTTCTGATTAACCACCCAGACATCCTTGCACGTTTGAACGGCGGCGCAACTGTAACAAACACTGCTTTGATTACAGATGCTAAGTTGGCTGAAATCTTTGAAGTAGAAAACCTCTACGTCATGGAAGCTGTCAAGAACGGTGCTGTAGAAGGTCTAGCAGAAGCTAACGCCTTCATCGGTGGTAAGAACGCATTGTTGGTACACACACCTCGTGCATCAGGTCTTATGACACCAGCGGCTGGCTTGACATTCGCTTGGAACAACATCCAAGGCGTAAACAACTTGGGCATCACAGTAGAGTCATTCTCTGACGATGCTTTGAAGCGCCAGCAAGTTGCAGAGCATATCCAAGTTAAAATGGCATACGACATGAAAGTCGTCGGTGCTGACTTGGGTTACTTCTTTGAAGACGTAATCGCTTAATCTACTTAAACTAAAGGGGAACCCTGAGCATAGTCTTGGGGTTCCACCCAACTATAAAAGAACATAACAGTATTCATATAATGGAGAGTCCTATGCACCCTACACATTTGGGTTGGCAGGTCGATTGGCCTATATTCGTTAAGCTACCTTTGTTAGCTGACAGTAAGAATTGGAAACGTGGAGAACACTTTAACTGGTTAGAGCGAGGTATGCAGCAAGATAAGATTGCTACACTGTACGCTTCTGGTTATTTGTACCACAACACAGAACTAGAGGTTCAGAATAAAGTTGGAGATCGACTGTCTGAACTAGCTGGAAAAGAACTAGAAACTCTAGTTAATCTTCTTAACGCTGAGGTTAAGGCTCGTACATCAAGTACCGCAGAGTTTGAGACTAAGAAGTGTAAGAAGTCTAAGATTGACGATAAGCAACGTGGTCTTATTCGTCGGTTCTTGAACAGCAACCGCTGGATCACAGAAGACTTCTACGAGATTAGAGACAAGATTCTAGACTAATAAAAACCTATTTGGAGACGACTATGAGTTGGTCATATGATCCCACAGACTTGGATACTACTACGGCTTCTGGTCGTCTCAACACAGTTAGACTTTTAGTTGGTGATACTGATACTATCGACCAACAGGTACAAAACGAAGAGGTTACGTTTGCTCTGTCTGAGAATGGCAACAACGTGTACTACTCTGGTGCTTGGATTGCTCGTGCTATTGCCTCTAAATACTCCCGACAAGTTACTACGCAGCTTAGTGGTGCCTTAAGTGCTGACTACTCCGACTTAGCCAAGCAGTATAAGACCCTAGCAGACAGCTTAGAGTACCAAGGCAAGACAGCAGGTGCTTCGGTAGGTGTCTTAGCTGGAGGTATCACTAAGAGCGGCATAGAGGCTGTTAGAGCTAACACTAATCGTGTCGAAGGTTCTTTCCGCAGAGATCGTTTCAAGAACCCACCGAGCTATCAAACCCCAGAGTATGAATAAGGAGTAAGACATGTCATTTCGCTCCTTTGACTTACTTAACCTCGTAAGAGATTTTGGTGAAAGCCTTACTCTACGAAAGGTTACTACGGCTGGTGCATATAACCCAGCTACAGGTGCTGTAGATAACTCAGCCACAACAGACTACACTGTCACAGCTTACCTCTATGATTACAACGTAGGTGTTCTTGCTGGTAATGATGAGGTAGTACGTGGTAGACGTAAGTGTGTTATCTCAGCGTTAGGACTAGCTGCTGTCCCTGACTTCGATGACCTTATTATTGGCAGTGGGGATACAGTAAAGATTACTTCTGTTATATCAATCTTCTCTAATGGTAGTGCTGTAGGCTACATCTGTGACGTGGGAGAATAAACCATGAGACAGGTAGTTAAGGTTAATCCCTCTTACCAGAATAAGATAGATAGCTTAGAGCTTTCAATAGAAGAAGCTATTAGAGACAAGCTAGAGAGAATAGCTAAGACTGCTGTAAATCTATCTCCTGTCGATACTGGTGCTTACGTGACATCCTTCTCGTACTCAGTCGGTTCTGGTCGCCCAAGGGGTAAATCCTCTGACAACAAACCAAAGGGTCAGAACGTAGGTTCTATGAGACAAGAGGGTCTTTCAAATCTAATGTCTGATCTTAACAAGATAACTGACTTAAGAAGTACCACAAGCATTACACTAAGAAATGGTTCTCCTCACGCTACTGATGTAGAGAACGGTGGTCCTTCTTGGAGAAGGTCAGGTTATAAAGTATTTGCACAGATAGGTAACATTTATGGCTAGTATTCAAAATGATATTCGGGCCGCACTTGAGAGCCACTTAGCTGGAACATCAGGTCTACCATCAATAGCCTATGAGAACGTACCCTTTGAGCCAACAACAGGTACTAGCTTCCTTAAGGTTCAGTACCTCCCTACGGTTACCAGACCTGCTGTAAGAGGATTAAACCCTCAGTTAAGATACCAAGGTATTTTCGCTGTAACCGTCTTCACCCCCGAAGGTAAAGGTCCAGCAGCGGCAGACGACTATTCCAACAAAGTAATAGACGCCTTCGCAGCAACTACTGACATCTCCTTCACGAATGGTGATGCAGAAACAATCAAAGTATCTATTGACTACGCTGAAAGACAGCAAGGTATTATAGATAGCCCTTGGTACTTTGTTCCGATCAATATCGGCTGGTACATATACAAATAACTTCCTATAGGAGAATACATCATGGCCTTTGCACAGGGTTCACGCTCCAGCCTGTCGTTTATTACGGAATCAACTTTCGGTACGACACCTGCTGGCAACTTCACTAACCTTCCTTTTAGCACACACTCTTTGAACCTAACTAAAGATCGTGTAGCTGGTAACGACATCCAATCTGACCGTATGTCTCGTGTAGACCGTCACGGTAACCGTCAAGTAGCTGGCGACATTGCCGTCGATCTTCGTGATGCTGACTATGATGCTTTCCTAGAATCAGCTATGCTTAACACTTGGGCTACTAACGTCCTTAAAGTTGGTGTTACACCTAAGTTCTTCTCTATCGAAGATTACGCTGCTGACATTGACCAAGCTCGTGTGTTTACAGGTTGCTCAGTATCAAGCATGGCTATTTCCCTCGCCCCTAACCAGATGGTTACTACAACCTTCAGTATGGTTGGCAAGGACATGAGCATGAGTGCCACAGAGAAGACACAGGACGCTGCCTCTGGTGCTGCTCCCTTTGATGCTTACTCTGGTGACCTTGCAATCGGTAACGTAGGCGGTGCCACTGCTGTAGCTATCGTAACTAGCCTAGACTTCACACTAAATAACTCTTTTGCACCTACATTCGTCATTGGCGATGATAGCGCACCTTCCCTTGAATATGGTCGTGCAGAAGTAGAAGGCACACTGACAGCATACTTTGAAGATTCGTCTTTGATTAACCGCTTCTTGAATGAGACTGAAACTGAGATTGAAGTATCTGTAGACGATCCTACAGGTGGCAACTCTTATACGTTCCAGTTCCCACGAGTTAAAATTAACTCTGCTGATGTTGGTGTCGATGGACCAACTAGCCGTATGATTACTATGTCCTTTGTTGCTCTGTATGATGCGACAGAAGGTACTAGCCTTAAGATCACACGCCCAGCATAAAAGAATACCTAGCTAGGTACGTGGAGACTCTGAGTCGGGTCGGGGTCTCCACACTTTAATCACCCGACAAACTCCCCCGAAAAGGAATGAACACAATGGACTTAAAAGACCTGACACCGAAATTAGATGATATTGTTGTAGAGATCAAGCACCCAGTAACAGGTGATATTCTTAAGAATGATGATGGCACACCAATGACTATTACAGTCCTTGCGCCTCACTCTAAAGAGTACAAGAAGATACAACATGAGCAGATTAGCAAGCGACTAAAGAAAGCACAAAAGAGTAAGTCCCAAGATGTTGACTACTCTGACATTGAAGAGGCTACCCTAGACGTTCTATCTAAAGCTACTAAGGCTTGGGATATTACATTCGGTGGAGAGAAGCCTAAGCTGTCTGTCGCTAAAGCTAAGAGCATTTACGATGAAGTGTTCTGGATAAAGAACCAGATTGAGGAAGAGGTATCTGACTCTCTGGATTTTATGAAGGTCTGATTTGTGAGTTAGTTGAGTGGGCTGGACATCAGTTTAATCTCAACAAGACAGATCAGAACGGAACTACAGAACGAGAACATCTTGAACAAGTAGAGAGGCAGACTGGACGTAGAGTAGAAGCATTGGAACCCCCGACACCCTTCCCCATGCTAATATCTCATGTCTGGTCTGCCTTTATTAGTTTAAGCACTAGCAGAGGGTCGGGCATGAATGGCCCAGCACCACTAGGCTATGAGCAGATTAAGGCTTGGAAAGAACTAACGGAAACATCTATCTCGCCTTGGGAAATTGAGGCTATTAAGAGACTTGATTTAGAATACTTGAGGGTGGCAAATGGCTGACGATATTAAATTAGTAGTTGGCGTTGACTACAGAGAACTTACAGGTCTAATAAAGACTGCTGATCAGACTAAGAGGACTCTAAGCACTGTTGCTAAGGAGTTTGTTAACACTGGTAGCCAGAAGCAGTACATGTCTGCTATAAACAGGATTGTAAAGTCACAGCAGCACTTAGAAGTTTCCTCTAGGATGAGTCGCTCTGAGATAATGAAACTTGGCGCTAAGATGCAGCAAGAGGTTAAGTTTACAAACTCATTAACTGCTGCCACACAAAGACTATCTGCTGCCCAGACTACTTCTGGCAAGGTCATGCAACAAAACAAGAACCGCATGAATGGCAACAACATGGCTATTCAACAGCTTGGTTATCAGTTTGGTGACTTTGCAGTACAGGTTCAAGGTGGCACAAGTGCTTTCGTTGCCTTTAGTCAACAAGGCGCTCAGTTAGCTGGCATCCTACCTATGATTGCTGGACCTCTTGGTTTAAGCATGGGTGCTGCTGTAGGTCTATCTGCTGCCCTTGGTATCCTTATCCCTGTAGGTTCTGCTGTCGCTAGAATGTTCTTTGAGATGAATGGTGCGGCAGAGAAAGCTGAAGATGCACTAGGCAACACAGTTACAGCCATAAACGACTATCGCAGAAGTGTTGAGTTTAGCAAGAAAACTACTCAGGAACTAAACGCAGAGTTTGGTAACGCCTCAAAACAGCTAACGAGGATGCAAGGACTCTTACAGAGTGTCGCTGTATCCAGAGCTTTAGACGGGCTAACTACAGGCTCTTCTATGTTCGGTGAAGACCTAGATGATGCTGTTTCTCACATTAAAAACATCCAAGCTGCAATGGACAATGTTAAGGTTCCTACTGCTGAACAAACTAGCATAATCGGTGAAGAAGCTGCACTTATTGCTAGAGAGGCTATTCAAGGCTTTGAGGATGATATGATAGACGCAGCAGATGCGTTAGGTCTGTTACCAAAACAAGCTATTGATTTACAAAAAGCCCTTAAGGAAATTGGCAAGTCTAAAGATATGGAGGGTATAAAGGACTCTTCCCTAGCTGCACTTGAGGTTATAAAGAGCCTTGGGTTTGAGTTTGGTAAGATACCCCTCCCAATAGCAGAAGTAATTGAGAACCTAGAGAATGTTGCAGGTTCAGCATCAAGAGCAACCCATGCTATTGACAAGATAACTGATGCAGAACAAGAACTACTAGACTTAACTCTAAAGATTTCACTGACTACACCATACGAACCAATGACCCTATTGCAGATTGAAGCTGCTAAAGCACAAGCTGAGATGGTTAAGTTATTTGAAGCGTCTGCTGAACTTAAAGATGAAATAGGTGAGGCTGCATTTGAGGCTATAAGACTAGCTGATGTTGACATATCTAAGGGAGTAAGCACCGCTGCTAAAGAAGCTGCTAAACTTGCTGCAAGCATGAAGATCACTCTGCTCGCTGCTATGAACCTTCAGAACCTGCAAAACTCTATGGACGTAGGCAGTGGACGTGGTTCTGGTGTTGAGTATAAAGGTCAACAAGACTACACCTCAGAGATGAGCTATGAAAGCATCCAAAGTCAGATCGACAAGTTCAATAAGAAAGAAGCTAAGGCTAATAAGCCTGACAAAGACCCTATTGCAGACTTCCAAAAGCAACTAGACCTAGAGGAGGAACTCCTTGGAAAGTCAGAAGCTAGACAAAAGGTTCTTAAAGCCATTGGCGTAGAACTTGCAGAAAAGAACCCCCGTACTGTTGCTGGGATGGAAGCTCAGATAAGAGCTACACAAGACTTGATTGATTTGGAAGAGGAACGTCAGGCTCTAGTAGATACTGTTTCCTCCAGTGTTGAAACTGCTATGATTTCTATGGTAGATGGCACTAAGTCTGTTAAGGATGCCTTCCGTGACATGGCTGCTGATATTATCAAGCATCTATACAAGGTGATGGTCGTACAGCAGATGGTTAACGCTATAGGTGGCATTATGAGTGGGTCTAGCAACGCTGCTATCTCATCATTAGGTGCAGGTCTTGAGTCTTATGATAACGGTGGTTACACAGGCTCAGGGCCACGCTCAGGTGGATTAGATGGCAAGGGTGGCTTTATGGCCATGATGCACCCACAAGAGACTGTAGTCGATCACACTAAGGCTAACTCAGGTGGCGGTGGTCAAAACGTAGTTATCAACCAGTCATTCAACTTTGCTGCTAATGGTGACGACAGTGTTAAGAAGCTAATCGCACAGGCTGCACCACAGATTGCTCAGATGACTAAGAGTTCTCTACTTAATGATCGCCGTAGAGGTGGTGTAACTAAAGCTGCATTTGGCTAATAATCAAGGAAGTATAAACTATGGCGTTGACATACCCATTAGATACCCCAACCTCCATTGGGATTGAGAGTATTGAGCTACGGGCTGTTAACGCTGTAGCTACATCTCAGTCTCCCTTTACCTTCAAGCAGCAGATCATCTCTCATGGTGGTCAGAAGTGGGAAGCCTCAGTTACTATTCCCTCGGTACACCGTGATAAGGCTGCTCAGTGGAAAGCCATGCTAGTGGGACTTAAGGGACCAGTTGGTACATTCCTACTAGGTGACCCTGACTATGCTACACCACAGGGTACTGTTAGCTCTTGTACACTTTCTGGGGATGTTGGTTCAGATGTAGCCACTGTTACTATGACTGGAACACTTAAGGCTGGCGATTACATTCAACTGGGGTCTGATAGTTCAGCTAAACTTCATCAAGTTCTTTCGGATCGAAACGGAGATGGTTCTATTGATGTATGGCCTTCGTTACGATCAGACTACACGGATGAAGCAGTGACCTTTAATTCCCCTAAAGGTGTCTTCCGTCTTAGCAACAATGTGACCTCTTGGTCTATCAATAATGCGTCAACCTACGGTATTTCTTTTGAAGCCGTAGAAGCTGTACTATAAGGAATAAGATATGTCTGACAAGAAGATTACCCAACTTACTAACATCACTGGTGCTAGTCTAGTTAACTCAGATGAATTTGTCGTTGTTGACATCTCAGCAGATGAAACTAAGTCTATTACTTTTGGTGAGCTAAAAGAGGCTTTTGATACATCTACAGGCTTTGTGCGTATCACTGGCGACACAATGACAGGTGACTTGACTGTTCCTAATGTTATCACCTCTGGTAACGTAGATGGTCGTGATGTATCAGCAGACGGTACAAAGTTAGATGGTATTGCAGCAGGTGCTAATGTATATACAGATGCTAATGTAGATACTCACTTGAACATTAGTTCAGCTTCTACCTCACAGGTTCTGTCTTGGAGTGGTAGTGATTACCTCTGGACAAGCAATGGTAACGGTGACTTACTTGCAGCAAACAACCTGTCGGACTTAGATAACGTAGCGACAGCTAGAACCAATTTAGACGTAGATCAAGCTGGCGATGCGCTTGCTTTTGCTATTGCTCTAGGCTAATTAAAGGGATCAAACATAATGGCTAACACTTTTAAGAATTACACAAGTGCCTCGGTAGGTACTGGTGCGACAACGACATACACAGTTCCAAGTGCTACAACTGCTGTTATGATTGGCTGCAACCTAGCAAACACTTCATCTTCTCAGATTAAAATGGATGTCCAAGTAGCTGGTGTTTACCTAGCTAAAGACATCCCTATCCCTGCTGGTTCCGCTCTGTCTGTCTTAGATGGCAAGATCATCTTGGAGACTACAGATACCGTTGTCGTAACAAGCGATACTGCATCCTCATGCGATGTCATCGTGAGTGTACTGGAGCAAACATAATGTCAGGATATATCGGATCGAAGTCATCCGTTACACTTGTAGACGGATACACACAGACAGAAGCTGACGCTGAGTTTGTAGCTAAAGCTGGCGATACCATGACTGGCGACTTGTCCTTTGGTGATAACGACAAAGCCATCTTCGGTGCTGGGTCTGACCTACAGATTTACCATGATGGAAGCCATAGCAGAATTGACGAACAAGGCACTGGTGTTTTATTCCTACAGACTAACGGAACCAACATACAGCTCAATAAGGGAACAAGCGAGAATATGCTTGTTGCAAACGTAGATGGCTCTGTTGACCTTTATTACGACAACTCTGCCAAACTCGCCACCACGTCCACAGGCATTGACGTAACAGGCACGGTGACTGCAACAACACTTCAGACAACTGCTGGTGGTACAGTCACAACGGCAAGCGGTAACGATTTAAACATTGTGTACCCTGCTGGTCGCTCGTTGTTTATTAAGGAAGGCAGCGAAACTCATGTTTCGGTGGATAATGCAGGCAACGTGGGCATTGGTAAAAGTCCAGCAACACGGTTAAACGTCGAAGGCGACTGGGTTAGTAATACTGGTCAGTTGTGCGTTGATGGCGCTAGTGGTCAAACATATAGTGGTATGTCAATCAGAAATAATGGTACGTTGGAATCCCTTTGGTACCACGACAACAGCCTAAACACAGTTAATCTTTTGACCCATTCCGACCCGTTAGTATTTTGGACAGCTAATGTAAAGCGTATGCGGATTACTGCTGCTGGGGGCATCCAAATCGGCACCGACAGTGCAATCGCCAGTGGTGATGCTGCCCAATGGAACATGATGAACGGCTCAACTGGGGTTTTCCATAGGTTCCTGTGGGCGGGTGCGACCCTAGGTTCTATTACAATTAACGGCAGTGCCGTGGCTTACAACACATCCTCTGACTACCGACTAAAAACTGACGCACAGCCAATGATAGGTGCATCTGCCCGTGTCCAAGCACTGAACCCAGTGAACTTCGAGTGGATTGCATCAGGTGATCGTGTCGATGGTTTCCTTGCACATGAAGCACAAGCTGTAGTTCCTGAGTCAGTCACTGGCACCAAAGACGCCATGATGGAAGAAGAGTATGAAGTCACTCCAGCCGTCCTCGACGATGATGGCAACGAGACAACGCCAGCAGTCATGGGTACTCGCAGTGTTCCAGCCATGCAGGGGATAGATCAATCCAAGATGGTCCCATTGCTAACGGCTGCGCTGCAAGAGGC
>Ga0307488_10005868_pt1 | contig 10135 bp, 15 predicted proteins | sample SB02metaG_FD_202248 | JGI IMG/M metagenome (GOLD analysis project Ga0307488, IMG submission 202248) | Sea-ice brine microbial communities from Beaufort Sea near Barrow, Alaska, United States - SB 0.2 | ecosystem: Environmental > Aquatic > Marine > Coastal | place: USA: Alaska | collected...
TCCTCACCCCCGACGTCGTAATGGGCGCCGGGTCCGCCGACGGGCTAGTCACCACCAACGTGACCGACCCGTCACAACTAACCGTGTTCGACCTCAAAACCGGGCAACGTGACCCCCGAGAATTCACAACCCTCACCGAGTGGGCCGTGCAACTCGCCGTCTATGCCCACGCCACCCACCGGTGGGAAGGCGTCGGCCACCCCCTAATCGAGTTGCCGCCGATTAACACCGAGGTGGCCCTCGTCCTATGGGCGCCCAGCGGCGGCAACAACGCCGAACTAATCGGGGTGGATATCGCCGCCGGATGGGAACTCGTCAAACTATGCATGGACGTGAAGGCGGCACGGTCACGGGGTGCGGCCACCGACATGGTCGTCGAGTTGCCGAAGTATCGGCCGCCTATCCCAAACAGCGGGGCCGACACCCCCGAACACGTCCAACTACTAACCGCCCTCGCCGGGCTACGTGAACGCCTCCGGGCCCTCACCCGCCGGGGTGTCGTCACCCGAGAAGCCATCGTCGCCCACTGGCCCGCCGACGCCCCGCCGCTACGTGGCGCCGAACACAACGACGACCAGGACCAATGGACGACCGCCACAATCGCCGCCTACGTCGACCGGCTAGAAAAGCGGTTCAGGATGGGACCGGCCGACCCGACCCTGGCCTCGGCGGCACGGGAAGCGATCATGACACTCCCCGCCGACCTGGCCGCCGACACCCTCGGCGAGGTCGCCGCCGCCGGTATAGACCCCGACAACATGCGAACCCGTGACATAGCCGAGATCGGCGAACTACTAATCGCAAAAGATGGCCTAGTCGCCGCCCGTGAACAATTGGTAGCCATGTGGTTATCGTCCGCCCCCGCCATCGCCGAGGGCGCCCTCGAGTACCTCCGGGATCGTTTGGGCATGCCCGACCATCTACCGGGCGACATTGTGCGGCCGTTGACCGGCGGCGACCTGGTCATGTTCGAGGCGTTGTGTTCGTTCCATACGGCCCGCCCGGATGGGTCGACGGTCGAGGGTCGGGTCGCCGATCTGGTGGCGGCATGTGGTGGCCGTTCCCCGGCCGTCACTAGGGCCAAAGGCGTGGCCGCCGAATACGGTTTCGGTCGTCCACGGTCAACGGAAGCGATAGCGGACGACCCGGCGTTCACGGCGCTAGTCCTACACCTGACCAAATTAGCGTGACGGCCCGGGCAGATAATTGGGCGGTATGGTTGGACATCGGGCGGTGGGTGTCTATAGTGATGAGTGAGGGGGGCAACCGCCCCCCCGGCGAAAGGCCCACACCATGACCACCACCACCACCCCCGCCCGGCATTGCGAGTGGGAGATCCAAGTTCCTAGCGGTTGCGAAGAACCCACCTCCGAATCCGACATGTGGAAGATTATCGAATGCGGCGGGTGGCTAGTCGTTGACACCGCCGACGGGTGGGAATGCGAGAATGGGCACCGCTATGACGCCTACGGATCGAGCCAACAAATAGCGGCAGAACGAGCCGAGGCGCTAGCCGAAGCGCTAGGCGGGTCCATCGAATTCTTCCATTACAGCGACTAACAACCCCGGCCACCCACCCGCCGCAGCGGCCCACACCCCGGTTCGAGTCCGAGGGCGGCACGACACAACAACGCCACGAAAGGCACCCACACAATGAACACCAGCGCAGCAATTAACCTAGACCACGACTTCACCATCCACTACGACGCCCCCAGCGGCCTAATGGAACTCGCCTTCTCACAAGGCACATTCACCACCCACGAGGACGACGTCGACCGGTGGATGAGGGCAGGCGCCGAGGCTATCGCCGACGGAATTTTTGGAATATGGGATCGCGGCGACGACGGGCGAATGGTCCAAATCGACAACGCCCCTATCTTTGCCGTTGACCGTCTCCCCACGTTGGGCCAGGCCATATATGTCGGATCATTCGCCCCCACATGCCGCCACGACGACGGCCGCTCAACCCCCGGCAACGAATACTGAACGCCACCAACCCGCCGCAACGGCCCACACCCCGGTTCGAGTCCGAGGGCGGCACGACACAACAACGCCACGAAAGGCACCCACACAATGACCACCGAACTACCAACCCCAGCCGCCCCCCTATGGCACCCACAACCCGGCATCCACCTACCCGGCCCCGACGTCGTCGTGCTAGACACCCGCAACTACCGGGAACCAGCGCCCGGCATGGCCGCCACCATCTCCGCCCTGTGCGTTTACTGCGACGGCGACGTCGTGCCCTTTGTCATCTGGTCATCATTATCCGCCGTTAACCACACCGACTCTCGGCCAGGGCCCACCGACTACACCACCGAGTGGATCGCCACATCTGAGCCCCACTATTACGACACGCTAAACGAAGCGTACGAAGACTGGAATTTCTAGCCATGACCGGGGGCCGATACACCACTCGAGACGACAACCGACCCGCCGCCGACTGGCAACAGCGGGCCGAATGCCGCAACTACACCGAACAGTTATGGTTCGCAGACGACCCCCGCAACGTCGCCAAGGCCGTCGCCATCTGCAACGAATGCCCCGTCGCCCAACAATGCGCCGACGCCGCCATCGAGAACATGGAAATGTTCGGCATATGGGGCGGCCTCACACCCCGCCAACTACGCCAAGCACGAAGCCACAAACACCGACACAAAAACGACCCGCAACCCGCCCCGCCCCCGACGCCGTCACGGCGGCCCGCCCCATGCGGCACCGAGGCGGCCTATCACCGCCACCGCCGCAACAACCAGAAAGCGTGCCCGGGTTGCACCACCGCCCACGCCGACGCCAACCGGCGCCGACTAGACGCCCGCCAAGCCAACCGACAACAAACCAACCCAACAAAGGAAACCACACCATGAACACCAAGCCAACCCACAACGAGGAAATGAAACGCCAAACACTCCGACGCATCGCAAAACGTGAAGAACTCGAGAAGCTCTACGAACAGGGAAAAGTAGCGAAAAAGATGGGTTACAAAGACGGCCGTTGGGTGGAACTCTATCGACGTCTCAAATAGCACAAACCGCACCGCAACCACCAACACCGCCGCAGCGGCACACACCCCGGTTCGAGTCCGAGGGCGGCACGACACAAGCCCAACACCGGGCACCGTCACAACACAAAGGAACCGACCCATGCAACTAGTCAACACACCACGACAAGCGAAACAGGTGACCGTCAGGCGTATAAGCCCACTCGAAGCCGTCATGCTGCTCGACATGTTGCCGCCTAATCAGCGGGGCATATCCGAGAAGCATGTGACCGCCTACGCCGCCGACATGGCGGCGGGCCAGTGGCAAATCTCAAATGATGCGATCACGATCACCAACTCGGGGCAACTAATCAACGGCCAGCACCGCATGACGGCCGTAGTCAAGTGCGGCCAGACCCAAGAGTTCTTGGTGATGACCATCCCGGATGACGAAGCGCCGATGATGTTTAAACAGATGGACCAGGGCAAACCCAGGACGAACGCCGATGTCCTGAAGACCCGGGGATACACCCGGGTGATGCCCCGGTCGGCGTTGGCCGTCGCCGGGTGGCGTCACGACCAGACGGGCAAGCCGGAAACGATGACGAACGCTTACTACCGGCCGACCCCATCACAACTCGAAGAGTGGATCGACACCAACGCCCCGCTCGAACCGACAATAGACATTTATCAAAGTCTCAGTTCTCTGTCGTGCCCCGCCTACATGGTCGCACTGCACCACATCTGGTGCCGCAACGGCCACACCATCGCCGCCCCTGACTTTTGGCGCCAAGTGGCGACGGGCGACACCCCATTCCAAAGCGGCCCGTGGTGGTTACGCGAAAAGCTGATGCGCCACAAGTCGGCGACCCGCCGGCTCGAGTCGATAGGGCGACAAGCGGAAGCGATCCAAGCGTGGAATGTGTACATAAGCGGCCGCAAAGCGAAACGGTTGCAATGGAACCCGCACCGCCCGTTCCCCGTCTCACGGTAACCCCTACCTAGTCATGCATTAACCCGCCGCAGCGGCACACACCCCGGTTCGAGTCCGAGGGCGGCACGACACAAGCCCAACACCGGGCACCGTCACAACACAAAGGCAAAAACCAAACCATGGAAGAAATCATCCTCGATAGCGGCCCCTCAACCCGGCCGCCATCCGTCAAACTGCCAACCATCGGCGACGAAATCGTAGTCGCCCTCACCGGCGTCGACGTCATCCCCGAAATGCAATTCGGGAGCAACCCGCCCGTGCAAGCCGTCAACCACGACGGCAAACCCAAAATGCAAGACGTCATAACCGGAATCGTTATATCGTGCGGCGGCGCCGAGGTCGGCACCCTCGACAGTCGACGTACACCCGAACCCGGCGAACCCGTCCGCATATTCGCCGCCGGCGGAACACGGCGGGAATGGTACCAAGCAAAAATAGACTTCTCCGGTGCCATGAAAGTCGGCATGGTCATTCGGCACCGATACGACGCCGACGAACCGTCGGCCCGTCCAGGTAACAACGACCGGAAAGTCAGGTCGTTCCAATTCCGGGACGCCCGACCCGACGAGTCGGCCACCACACAAAAGGCCATCGACTACTACCACGCCGAAGCGGCGGCGCAACTATCGGCGCCAACCGTAGCGGCGGCGATACAGTCGGCGCCCTACCCGGTAGCCGCCGCCGAAGAAGCATGGTAAACGTGTCGGCCGCCTGACAACGGCCAACAGTTAACCACCACAATCGTGGCGCCCCGCCCACCAGGGAGGCATCCAAACAACCCCCCTCGGATGCCGGGCGGGGCGCCACCACCCCCACAACCAACCCAAACCAAACCCGCATAGGACGACCCGCCCCCATGAACGACCCACACCACGACCCGCAACCCACCGACCTCGCCGGATGGGCCCTCAAATACGCCGCAACCGGCATCGCCGTGTTCCCCGTCAACCCCGAAACCAAAGCCCCAATCGGCGCCACCGAAGGCCCCGACGGCGAAACCATATGGATGGCAACAAAAGGCCACACATCCGCCACCACCGACCCCGACACAATCACCGCCTGGTGGCGACTACGACCCGACGCCCTAATCGGCGCCCGCATACCCAAACACCTAATCGTCCTCGACATCGACCCCCGCCACGACGGCCTAACCACCTGGGCCGCCCTCACCGACGGCCACGACCTACCCGTCACCCGCCGCCACGCATCCGGACGCAACGACGGCGGCTTCCACATCTGGTTCCAAAACCCCAACCTCGCACGCATCGACGCCGGCCACGGAATAGACATCCTCACCTGGGCCCACCGCTACACCATCCTCCCACCGTCACCGCACCCGGCCACCGGCCGCCCCTACCACTGGCTAGACGGGCCGCCCACGCCCATCGCACCGATGCCCGACTGGCTCATCGAGGCGTTAACGCCTACACCCAAAGCGCCGACCCCGCCGCCCGCCCCCCGCATCGCACCCAGCAACACCAGCAGCGACGAGCAAACCCCCGCCGAATGGTACGACGCCCCATGGTCCGAGATCCTGACCGGATGGCGCCTAGTGTCCGGCAACGGCGACGACGACGGCTCGAAATGGGCTCACCCATCCGCTACCGCCGCATTCAGTGCCACAATCCGCCACGGATGTTTGTTTGTCTACTCGCCGACCCCAGGATTACCGGTAACAGAAACGAACGACCCGAACGGCCTCACCAAATTCAGGGCCGAAGCGTTGGTCAACTACGGCGGCGACATGGCCGCATGTGCCCGAGACATTCGGGTAATAATGCCCGCCAGGCACACACCGGCCAACCCACCGGCCAACCCACCGGCCAACCCGACGCCCGCCGACTACTACGACACCAGGGCGCCGCTAATAATCCCCGACACCCCGACCGGCACCCCGGCCGACGCCATCCAGGCCGACGACGTCCAGGTCGACGACGTCCAGGCCGACGACGTCCCGGCCGACACCGGCCACGACTATGGCCTAGTTCACTGGGCCACCATGTGGGCAACCGACCACGGCTCCACGCAATGGTTAATTCCCCCATTCATCGCCGCCGGGCGAAACCATGCGATCGTCGCCGACGCCAAAGCCGGAAAATCCCTCCTGCTACTCGAGGCGGCCCTATCCGTCGCAACCGGCGCCCGATGGCTAGACGCCCCCGAACAAGCCCCCCGCCACGTCGTCTATATTGACTACGAAATGGGCCTCGGTGACCTAGAAGAGCGCCTTAGGGACATGGGCCACGACAACCAAAGCGACCTAGAACACCTCCATTACATGCAAATGCCCGACATTCCGGCCCTAGACACCGCCCTCGGCGGCCGCGCATTAGCGAACAAAATACTGACTACATGGCCCGGCGTCGCCCTAGTAGTCATTGACACCATGGCCCGGGCCGTAGACGGCGAAGAGAACGACGCCCAGACAACAAACGCCCTATACCGTCACACCATCATGCCGCTAAAGGCGGCCGGGTGTGCAGTCGTCCGCCTCGACCACATCGGCCACCAGGGCACCCACGCCCGAGGATCGTCCGCCAAAGCCGCCGATATCGATATCGAGTGGCACCTATCCGCCGCCGCCGACGAGATAACGCTCAAAGCGACACGGGCCCGGATGTCGTGGGTTCCCGAATACATCCGCCTGACCCGCGGCAATAACACGCCCATGCACACGTTCAAGCCGGGGCCACGCCCCGAATCGTGGGATTGTGCCGCATGGCTACAACGGTCACCCCGGCCCGTGAACATAAACCAGGCGGCCCACGCCATGACCGGCACCGACCTACACACCTCAGCCGACCGCAAAACCGCCGAACGCAGACTCAAATCGTTAGTCGATAAAGGCCTCGCCATCTACACGCCACAACCCGCCGTGGGTACCCCCGCCACCTACCTTTGGGACCACGACACCGCCGACACATTAGGCGGCACCGATGACACATAACCGGCCCAAAATGCCGTGGACAATCCCCCCACAAACCGCCCCCAAACCGAAAAGTGTGTCCACGGACAAAAACGGCTACAACAGGCCAAAGTTGGGGCGCCGGTCCGTCAATGTGTCCACGGGGTGTCTACGTGTGGACACACTATTCGGCCTACGTGGACACACCCACCCAAAACCGCCCGAATTCGTTACAAACAGGCGTAGACACACTCTTTGTGTCTACGTGGACACCTCCGCCCCCTGGGCATCCAAGACGGCAACCCACCCCACCCCCCCTAAAGGGGGTGGGTTGACGGAGCCCCCACAACCAACCAACCCCGAGGACCCGAAACCGTTATGACAATCACCCCCTACTACCAAGACGACCACGCCACCATCTACCACGGCGACAGTCTCGAAATCATGCCCGAGGTCGACTTCGATGTCATCGTCACCGACCCGCCATATGGCATCAACCTGGACACCAACTATTCGACCCTTAAAGGCAACGGCCGCTTCCGGGACGGCGTAGACGGCAAAGAGCACCCCCGTGTGATAGGCGACGACCAACCATTCGACCCCGCCATATTCGGGGAAACCCCCATAGCCATGTTCGGGGCCAACCACTACGCAACACGACTTCCCGAGACATGCACATGGCACATATGGGACAAGCGCGAGAATCTAGGGTCTAACATGCTCGCCGACGCCGAAATGTGGGTCACGACCTGGATGTCAGGCCCGACCCGCATATTCCGCCACAAATGGCTCGGTTACATGCGCCCGGCGGGTCGCACCGGCGACGGCTTCCACCACCCAACAGCAAAACCCCTTGCCCTAATGCGCCATATCATCGGCGAAGAACGAACCCCGCCCGGTGTGGTCCTCGACCCGTTCATGGGTTCAGGCACCACACTACGGGCCGCCAAAGACCTCGGCCGCCACTCCATCGGAATCGAGCTCGAAGAAAAGTATTGTGAAATCGCCGCTACCCGTCTCGGTCAAGAAGTCCTAGACCTGGGCATATAACCCCGCCCTCGGCTACTATCAACCCCGAACAAACAACCCACGCCGGAAGGCCCCCACAATGAACACACAAAAACGGAACTTCGTTACCGTCCTAACTATCGCCACCGTCCTCGTTGTAGCCCTATGGGCCTACGGCCCTACCGACTCCACGCCCACCGACTCCACGCCCGTCAACGGGGACGCCGCCCCCAACGAATGCGACAACAACCCGACCGGCCCGACCGGCCCGACCGGATGCCCCCGAACTATCGTCTGGGCCCCACAACTACCCGGCGACACCCCCACCTTCCTGCACTTCGGCGGCCTAGCCCGATGCGCGCACATCGACCCCGACATGACATGGTGCACACCCACCGCCCCAGCCCCCGATCCAGCCCCCGGGCCTGACCCGATACCTGACCCGATACCTGACCCGATAGTCGACCCGATAGTGGACCCGACACCAGACCCCGACCAGCCACCCAGCTTCACCGGATGACCGCCGCCCTACTCATCACCGCCGCCCTACTAAACCCGGCACCGACACCCACCAACCTCGGCCCCTGGGCCGCCCTCGCCGCCTGCGAATCCGGCTACGGCGCCGACGCCTGGACCGCACAAAATCCGCACTCCACCGCCTCCGGCCGCTTCCAATTCCTAGACACCACATGGCAATGGGTCACAGCCGACATGGACCGCCCCGACCTAGTCAACCTCGGCCGGGCAATGCACGCCACCCCAGACGACCAACTAGCCGCCGCCGAACACCTCCGCACCATGCCAGGCGGCGGCCTCCACCACTGGGAATGCAAAGGGTACGGCCACACACACCCGCCACCGCCACCGGCGCCGTCCGCAACCAAACCCCGACCCTGGGCCTACTGGCCCGCCGGCGTCGTATGAAAGGCCCCGACATGAACCACAACTGGATTCCAGACCTAACCCGACCAAAAAACGAGATCCTAATAATCCTTAACTGGGTCGCCGCCGCCCTCGCCGTACTCATCCCGGCAGTAACCGCCGCCGACCTAACCACACCCCAAGGCGTCACCATCTTCGTGTTCCTGGCCGCTGGGCTAATCGGACGGCGCAACGCAACCGGCCCCGAGACCGCCCAACAGATAGCCCGACAGATAGCCGACAACCCGTTCGGCGAATAGGCGCATGGCCTCACCATTCCGCCGCCCTTGCCTAACATGCGGCCACCCCACCCAGCCCGGCCAGTCCCGATGCCCGCCGCACCAACTCGAAGCCGACCGGCCACGCAACCAACGAAAGAACACGCAAAGAGGCAACACGCCCCACGCCACCCACGCCCGCCAACAAATCAACAACAACGGCGGCGGCTACTGTCACCAGTGCGGCATCGGCACCTACCTACCCGCCGCCCACCTCGAGGTGGACCACATAACACCCCTAACCGACGGCGGCACCGACACACCCCCCAACATCCAGACACTATGCAAACCCCACCACCGCACAAAGACCGCAACAGAAGCCGCCCGCCGCCTAGCCTCCCCACCCCGGACACACACACCATGAACGCCGAACGGGTGAGGGCACATGAAACAACCAGGCACCGGCCAGCAATGCGCCGCCCACGGATGCGAAAACCTAATCACGCCACACCACTCACCTAACCCCAACCCCAAAAAGTATTGTAGGAACGCGTGCAGGGCCCAGGCCCAACGGGACCGGCAACCACACAACAGACGCCAACCACCGTTGGGACTGAACGGGCGACTCGCCTTAGTGTGGGCGGCATGTGAGACGAACGCCGCCGGGTGCCTAATCCCACCACAGCACACGGTCACGTATCAGATAGATGAGCACACCAAACGGACCGAGAACGTATACCGGGCCGCCTTCCGACTATACGGCGACCCGACCGGCCGCCCCGTCCACCACATATGCGCAGGCGGCCGATACTACTGCTGCAACCCGCAACACCTCCAACTCGTCACACCTGAACAGAACCAGGCCGAGATGCTCGGCCGCACCGCATACCAAACCCGGATACGCCTATTAGAGAATCAGCTATTAGCGCTCGGGGAAACGCTCGAGCGGTTCCACTTCTTCAACCCGCCACCCGACCCGACAACCGACCCGACAACCCACCCCCAAACCACCCCCAAACCACCCCCCAAAAAGGCCCCCTAACCGGTGCCCAAACACCCCCCCCAGGGGGGGTATAAGTAAACTATTTGACCCCCCCCAGCCTGGGGAC
>Ga0307488_10005870_pt1 | contig 10134 bp, 10 predicted proteins | sample SB02metaG_FD_202248 | JGI IMG/M metagenome (GOLD analysis project Ga0307488, IMG submission 202248) | Sea-ice brine microbial communities from Beaufort Sea near Barrow, Alaska, United States - SB 0.2 | ecosystem: Environmental > Aquatic > Marine > Coastal | place: USA: Alaska | collected...
GCCAGCTCTTCGTGATACATCTGCTCAAAAGTGTCTTGGCTGGAAGAGCCCATCAGATCACTTTTAAGTGGCGCATTGGCTTCGCGCATCGACTTGAAAATCATCTGAATAAACATCGCTTCGAACTGCTGACCCACTTCTTGAGCGGCGCTCGCATCGTCGCGCTTAGCGCGCGCTTTTAGGTTGCCAAGGCCGGCGAAATCCAGGTAGCTTTTGGCTGAGAGGCTAATGTCAGTCATTTAGATCACCACCAGCTCGGCGCGCAGACTACCGGAGCTTTTGAGTGCTTCGAGAATTGCAATCAATGATGAAGGTGTTGCGCCAACCTGGTTTACCGCATCGACGATTTCTCGGAGATCGACACCGGGCTGGAATAAAAACATTTTATTGTTCGGCTCTTCCACATCTATATCAGCATTGGTCACACCGGCGGTTACACCATCACTAAAGGCCTCGGGTTGGCTTATCTCATTGGTCGCTGAAATACGCACCGAGATAGTGCCATGAGTAACAGCCACAGCATTGACGCGAACATTGCGGTTTATCACCGCAGTGCCAGTGCGTGAGTTAATCACCACTCGTGCTGGGGGTTCTCCCGGGACCACCTCAAGGTTCTCTATCATGCTCATAAAGGCAACCCGCTGGGAGGAATCTGCGGGAGCCATCACGGCGATGGACACCGCATCAAGCGCACTGGCAACGCCAGCACCGAAGCTGTTATTAATCGCTTCAGTAATCGCATGGGAGGTCGAGAAGTCATTGCCTTTAACATTCAAAACAATATATTCAGAGCTATCAAAAGGTGTTTCCACCAAGCGCTCAACCGTGGCGCCATTGGGGATGCGGCCAGAGGTCGGCACACCAATAGTGACACTGCTGCCGGCGGCATCTTCGGAGATACCGGTGACGGTCATGGCGCCCTGAGCCAGAGCGTAGGTGTTGCCGTCAACGCCGCGCAACTGGGTCATCACCAGATTGCCACCGCGCAGGCTGTCGGCGACGCCGATGGCCGAGACATTAATGTCGATACGCTGACCGGGTTTGGCGAAGGCCGGCATCTCAGCGGTAATCATCACTGCAGCAACATTCTCCAACTTCATTTCTTTTTGCGCGTTCTGGGAGGCCAGAGAGGCCATGGCATCGCCTAGATCGAAGTCACTGACCGGGCCGTCGACACTGACACCCAAGCCAGACAGCAGGGTTTTTAGACTCTGGGCAGAGAGCGGCAGATCTTTGCCATCGCCAGTGCCCTGCAGGCCCACAACCAGACCAAAACCGACCAGCTGGTTAGAGCGGACCCCGGCGACATCGGTGAGATCTTTGATGCGATCGGCGCTGACAGCGGTGACCATCAGTGCGCTCATCAGAACCACTAATTTGAGTTTTAACATGCTGCTCTTTAACATAACGCTATCTCCTGCAACCGCTTAGAACGGCCAGAATTTAAAGATAAGTCCTGTGCCCCAGCCCGGCTTTGACGCCTTGGCGAGGTCACCTGTACCACGGTAAGAAATTTGCGCATTGGCTATACGACGGGACAATACGGTGTTGTCAGGCTGAATATCTGCCGGGCGAATAATGCCTTTGACGCGAATAAATTCACTGCCTTCGGTGAGGGCCAATTGCTTCTCGCCGAGGATCACCAGATTGCCGTTGCTCAACACTTCAACCACCATCGCCGAAATAGAGCCGGTCAATGAAGCCGCTTGACCGGCAGTGCCGGTGCCGTCACTGGTGACCGTGCCGCCATCTAAATTAAAGTCGCTAAAGAATCCAGTACCGCGACCAATCTTGTCTAATATTGAGTCTTTTTGCGCTACGGTGACTACATCATTGGTCGCCGCACGGCTAGTAGAAATATCACTGCTGCGCGATGCCTGAGTAGTTTCACTGAGCAGCACAGTAATCAGATCGCCCACCTTAAGATCGCCACCCTGATAGCTGCGCAGATCGCCAAACAGGCCCATGCCATTGTTGAAGATGGCGCCGGTGGCCTCCGTTTTGGGCGCTGTAGGGGCAGGCTGTACCGGGGCAAATTCAGCTGTTGGCATCAGATTAGGCTGCATTGCACAGGCGCCCATCAGGGTCGCTGTTGCACTAATTGCCATGGCTCGCAGAAGATTCATCAGTGCGCTCTAAAGGTTATTGTTCAGGAAGCGCAGCATGCCGTCTACTGCAGCGATTGCCTTGGAGTTAACCTCGTAGGCGCGCTGGGTCTCAATCATATTGACCATCTCTTCGACCACATTGACGTTAGATGCCTCTAGAGCGCCCTGCATCAGCATACCGGCGCCATCGGCGCCAGGCAGTACAACCAGCGGATCGCCACTGGCATTGGTCTGCTGCAGAAGGTTGCGGCCAATGGGCTGTAACCCTGAGTTATTGACAAAGCGCGAGAGCTGGAGCTGGCCAATCTGACTGGCACCACCGCCATTCGCCAACTCAACCGTGACTATGCCGTCGCGGCCAATGGTCAAGCTGGCAGCGTTCTGGGGCACAGTAATCGCGGGCAAAAGCGTCTGACCACCGGCGGTGACCATATTACCGTCAGCAGAGAGCTTAAAAGAGCCGTCGCGACTGTAGGCAATGGTGCCATCAGCCTGTTGAACCGAGAAATAGCCGTCGCCGGAAATGGCCAGATCCAAGGCATTTTCAGTGGTAATAATATTGCCCTGTGCGTGGAGCTTTTCAGTGGCCACAACCCGGGTACCTGTACCCAGCATCAGTCCAGTCGGGGTTTCCGACTCGGCATCAACCTGACCGCCAGCTGGAACAATATTTTGATACAGCAGGTCTTCAAACACCGCCCGGTCTTTCTTAAAACCGGTGGTATTAACGTTTGCCAGGTTGTTTGAAATAACGGACATGCGCGTCTGCTGAGCGGTTAGGCCAGTTTTAGCAATCCAGAGTGAAGCATCCATCGTCTATCTCCTCTTCAATCAAGCCCTAAGGGCCTAAGGAAGTCTCATCATTGTTGAGCCAGCTTCATCAATCGTCTGGGTCTCTTTAACTAACTTCAGCTGCATTTCAAACTGACGGCTGAAATCTAACATTTTAATCATTGTCCCCACGGGGTTGACGTTGCTCCCTTCGAGCATGCCAGGCATTACTGATACTGGCTGCGGTCCGCTGGGAAAATCCTGACCCTTTAGGGCTGGAGCACGAGGGTCAAACAAACCATCCTGGCGCCGTACCAACTGGGTCTGGCTGGCGTCGCGTAACATCAGCTGACCTACAGCAAGAGCCGCGGCTTCTGGCTCAGTGGGTAACTGCGCAAACACAGTGCCATCTGGGCTGATACTGATAAGGTTGCCGAGTGGCACTGAAATCGGACCGCCCTCGCCCATGATCAAGTGACCTACGGAATTCTCAAGCACACCGCTGGAACTCACTTTAAGATCTCCGCGGCGGGTATAGGCAATATCGCCCGCTTCGGTTTGAACGCCCAGTACAGTGTGATCATTCATCGAAATATCCAGCGCTCGCCCGGTACTAATGGGCGTGCCTGGAGTCAAGTTAATCAGATCCGTGACCTGTAAACCTGGCTGAAAGCGCGAGTCAAATCCTGGACCATCAATCTTTACTGCTGACGAGGCAATCTGAAAACTCTTCTTAAAGCCGACTGTCGAGACGTTTGCCAATTCGTTGGTTATGGCCGCCCGTGTTACAGCTTGACTCTGCATTGCCGACAGTGCTGTGTAAGCTAATTTATCCACTTCAGATTCCTCTTACCGCGAGCCTAAGCAGGCTCTTAACCGCGGATTTGAATAATGGTCTGGGTTAACGATGAACTGGTCTCAATCGCTTTGGCGTTGGCCTGGAAGTTTCGCTGGGCGGTAATCAAGTCAACCAACTCAGCGGTCAAGTCCACGTTGGAACGTTCCCTTGCGCCAGCACGAATGGTGCCGAAGCCAGCCGCACCAGGCTCACCCAGAGTGGCGTCGCCTGACCTTGAGGTGGCGTAATAGCTGGTATCACCAACCTGACGCAGGCCCTTGGGTGTAGAGAAGTTGGCAAGAATAATTTTGCCGAGAGATTTCTGTGAGCCGTTGGAGTAACTGGCGACAACCAGACCGTCGTCACCGATGTTTACACCAACCAAGTCGCCCTCCGGCGCACCATTCTGAGACGAACTCAAGACCGAGAATGGGCTGTTGAACTGGGTGCTGTTGTCGTAATTAAGAGTGATATCACCACCGGTAATACCGGCGCTCTCCAACTTTACACCAGCAACTGGCGAGACCAGTGTTCCACTAGTATCGAAGGTCAGCTCGCCCTTATCCAGGAAGATCGGGGTCCAGTAAGGAACATCGTTAGAATCAAAGCTGCCGCCATCGGTAGTCTCAACCCAGTCGCCATCTTTAGTCTGAGTAACATAGACGGTACTGGTACCAGAGACATCCGGGAACAATTCGATAAAGGTCGAGGCTTCACCAAATCCTGGGTCGATATTTTCCAGGCCCCAATCAGCGTGGCCAGCAACCTGAATGAACGAGTTATCAGTGGTCGTTGAACCGGTGATCTGTAGTGTTTCAGTGGCGTCTTGATAAGCCACTGTGATACCGGAAACCGTGCGCCCAAGGGAATCCGCCATCAGATTAATTTTCTCCTGCACATGCTCGGTGAAGGTACCTATGGAATAGAGACCCTCAGTCAAATCAATCTGCGCAGAGATCGAGTCAATAATCACCGTCATTGAGCTATTGTCTGAGTTCACATCAAAGGACTTGCGCGGATCTATGCCCATCGGATTGCCGGTAACTACGGCCGGCTGTGACGCCTGACCACGAACCGCAGGGACATTGTAGATTTGCGATGTCTCTGGGCTAACAAAATTTCCCAGCTCGCTTATACCAAATAGACTTTGCGCCAATATGCCAGCACTTTCTATGGCCAAACTTGAGTTATCACCCGTGGTGCCTGAGGAGATTGTAAAGGCGCCCTCGCTATAAGTGACGTTCATGCCAGACCGTTGATCACGGGTAGCTCTTACACTCTCGCCGTTGGGCAGAACACCGCGCAATAGCACATCAGCCTCATCAGTATCCAGAGGTAACAGCATGGTGCCCATAGTGCTTGGATCACCAGCATCATAGGTGACATCAGCTGGGATACCGAAAACAGCATTCGCCGTAGCGCCGCCATTTAAGTAAAGCGAATCGGCAGCACTGCCGGTTTGAACAAAGCGAAAGCCCTGGTTACTCTGACTGTAGCTGACTTCAACATCAGAGAAATCATCGCTGGCCGCCAGTGCCGCATTGATCGCATAGGCCAGAGGCTCTGCAGCGACTTGGCCATCCCAATCGGCATCAGTCGCGTCGGTCAGAGTCGTGTAAGCGGCCAAAACGGTGGGGATATCAAGATCTATGCTCACTGAATTGTCCTCCCCGCGATAGATTCTCAGGGCCTGATTCGACGCATTGGATAGGTCAAAATTCGCGCCATCGCCAAAACGTTCGTTGACGACATTGGTCAGCTCAAATGCAATCTCTGCACCAGACATCGGCGCGCCATGGCCGGCAAGATGCTCCAAGCCGATAGAGACGGGAGTTGAATCATCAATCGCAAGAGTAAACATACTGTCAAGCTGCGCGCGAGTCATGGCACTGAAGTCAACGCCATCGCTGTTGTTAGTCAGATTCAATGCATCTGAGTAAGTCGAATCGGCGTCAATCGTCAGCTTGGCACTGGCCGGTACAGACTGGGTAGGTTCGGAAAGCACATCGTAAGAGTATTTCTTATACAGGGTACCCTGAGTAATCAGATACTTTTCACTGTCGGCGCTGTTGCTCTGTAACTCTAGAAGCTGGGAGCGCGTTTGCAGCTCACCGTACTTGTTTATAAAGTATTCATCACCCGTGGTATCCGACGACTGAATCAGTGCCGTATCCACCTCCTGATCGTCGACATAAACATAGGTCTGCCATTTGTTGAAGGGGGATTCCGCCGAGGCATTCGCGGTTTTAACATAGTAAATCGTTGCCAGGTTTGCCGATCCCGAGGTGCCGTAAACGGTTAAGGATGTGGTCTTGTGGTAGGTGTCTGGCTTATCTGGGTTAAAAGTGGCGGTAATTGGCTCAACCTCGGATGGCAGGTTCAAGCCCAGCTCAACTTCGGTAGTCGGCAAAAACTCTGACACAGTAGAACGGGGGATTGTCAGTGCACTGGGATCAACACCAAAGTCAGCCTTGTTGGTCGAATCCACCGGCAGTGATTGCAGCGCCTGACCGGCACTGTTAACCATCTGATTTTGCTCGTTGAGCATAAAGGCGCCGTTGCGCGTGTAGATCTTGGTGCCATCTGAAGATTCAAGAGGGAAGAAACCGTCACCGGTGATCGCCAAATCCAGCGAGTTGGCCGAGAATTCAATATTGCCCTGACTGAATTCCTGACTCACCTCTTTCAGCGACACGCCTCGACCCACAACACTTGACGCTTTCTCTAGAGGAGAGGTGGCAAAAATATCGCCGAAGTCAGTGTCCGAGCGCTTAAACCCGCCAGTACCGGAGTTGGCAATATTGTTCGAGGTCACAGCCAGCTGTGTAGTGGCAGCGTTCAAGCCTGTTAATGAGGTATAAAATGACATAGGTTATTCTCCAAAGACCGTTCTAATTCTTCTGCTAAATTGCAATTCGTTCGATATCGGCAAGCGCGACAAACACGTTATCGCCGACTTCAAGAGTTATTTCCTGCGCACTGGGATCCCAACTAACGCTGCGGACATCCGCCATAGTAGTGACCGGCACAGTTTCTAATTTTCCACTGATAACGGCGCTGGCCGACATCAGATAGCTGCCTTCAGGAACGATTTCGCCCTGGCGATCACGGCCATTCCAGTTCAGATCTGCGCGCCCAGGCAAGCGAGCGCCCTGAGTATCGCGATAGATAAGCTCTCCGGAGGCAGGATCGTACACACTCAAGATCACCGACTGAGCACCGTTCTTTAGGTCTATGGATCCCTTGGTAATCTCACCATTGCCACCGGTAAAGTTACCGCCAGCTACCTGAACCTTTTTACCCACCAGGTTGGCACCTGCAACCATCTGCTCTTGACGCATGCCGTTGACCATATTGTCGAGAGAGCCCTGCATACCTTTAATACCCTCCAGAGAAGAGAATTCAGCGAGCTGAGAAACAAAGGCTTCGTTATCCATTGGGTCCAGTGGGTTCTGATTTTGTAGCTGCGCGGTAAACAGCGTCAGAAACGCGTCCTGCCCGAGTTCGTCTTCGCCATAGGCGACCGCATTTTCCCGCTCAAGATACTGATCGCTGGTTAAGAATGTTGTGTCGGTGACTGTGCTGACCATGATTATTTGTCCTAGGCCTTGGTAATTTCTAAGGTGCGCATCATCAATTCGCGCGCCGTATTAACCACTTCCACGTTGTTCTGATAGCTTCGTGCTGCTGCCATCATCTCAACCATCTCGGTGACTTCATTAACATTTGAGCTGTACACAAAGCCATCTGCATCCGCCAATGGATTGCCAGGATCGTGCATCATCTTATTGACCGCAGTGTCATCAGCCATGCCGGCAACTTTTACGCCACCAAGAAACTGAGCACCCTGATCTAACTGCTGCTCATGTAACAGCGCCTGAAATATAGGCCGCTTCGCCTTAAAGGCGTCATCTGCAGTAGTGCTAACGGTTCCAGCATTCGCCATATTCGATGCGGTCGAGTTCATCCGCACCATTTGGGCGTTCATCGCTGAACCTGCGATACCAAATATATTTGAAAAAGACATATGTATTATTCTCCTCGCAGCGCTTTGCGCACGCCGGAAATAGTTCCTTCAACAAACTGCAGCGTGGCCTTATACTCGGCTGCAGCCCTACCGTATTTCGCATGTTCAACAGAGATATCAACCGTATTGCCATCCACCGCAGTACTGAACGGCACGGTGTAGACCATACCGACCTCGGCATTTGAAGCCTGTCCAATATGAGCCGAATGGGTTGTGCGCATGGCGCCCGCCTGCTGAACACTGTTGAACACGTTTTTAAAATCGATGTCCCGAGCCTTAAAACCGGGTGTATCAGCATTGGCGATATTCTGCGAAAGCACTTCCATGCGCTTAGCGCGCAGATCGAGTGCCTGTTCGTGTATGCCAAATGCTCGGTCAAGTATTTTCATCATCAATTCACTAAAGTTTTTTGCACTTGGGTCGATTAGTTTCTACATCGTTCGGTTAGAAAGCGTCACTAAAAGATCCCGCCTCTGAAGATAATGCAAAAGCGGTGCCAAACACCGGCGTGTTGCCGCATTGATCTGTAAAATCTGTTTAAAAACAGAGCGTTATCATATATGCCAATGGGGTCTTCTTTGCTGTTTGCCGCTTTTTCGGCACAGTCTTGCCGCCGGCAATTGCCGCTATGTCGGTATTGCGTCACCCACGATCAACGCTCATACTCGCGACATGCTTAGGCCCTCAAAAAAAAATTTCCTCTCACTTATCGGTAGCCTCGCGATGCTTTTCGCGCTGGGTGCAGAGGCGCTGGATAAGCCTATAACAGAGAGCCAAGCGCCGGCCCTTGAGGCTGGTGTCGACAGCAAACACATCTTGGTTTCTCAGGCCCAACGCTGGGTAGCGGACAATCGCCAACTGCCGCAATCTAGGGTCGAGGTGGCGCCGTCGGACAGGCGCTTGATCGTGCCCTTCTGCGAGTCCGCCTTCGAGTTTAATTATCCCTTCGCCACCAGCCATAGAACAGTGCGCGCTAGCTGCCCAGAAAGCGGTTGGCAAATATTTTTAGGTATTGACATCCATCAGCCTGAGAATGCACTGCGCTACACTGGCAGCTTTAAAGCCGACCATCAGCTGAGCAGTGGCGACGTTGAGCTGGTTAGTCTGTCTAGTTCGATAGCAGGCCTAGCCAGCGATGCTCGTATCATAGAGGGCTATAGCCTCAGCACCGCAGTAAGGGCTGGTGACCTAGTGATGCAGCGGCAGCTTTCCAGCAGCATTGAAGTGTATAAATTGACCCACGCTGTGGTCGCCGGAGAAACCATTGGTAGGGATAACATTGAAGTAGTGATTCGGCCCTCAGCCAACGTCCCGGAAAGCCAGGTACTTTCCCTGGATCGACTCAGCAGTGCCCGAGCGGCACGCAACCTAGCCACAGGCAAAATTCTCTCGAGCTACGATATAAAAGAGAAGCATAAGGTGCTAATCACCCAGTTTGGCATAGCCCGAGGCCAGGCCGTGACCCGCACTAACATTGCTATGCAAGACTATTACGGCAAACTACCCCAAGACAGCTTGCAGGATTACAGCAGCGCCGAGCGCATGCAGGCGATTCGCAATCTGGCGGCGGGCAGCCTGCTGCGACTCTCAGACCTAACCCCGGTGAATATCATTCGCAAAGGCGACAACGTGCAACTGGTGCTACGGGCCGGCGCCCTTGAGATCACTGCGACCATGTTGGCATTGGAAGATGCGCGCATGGATCAGCGAGTGCTTTTGTTGAACCCGGAATCCGGCGAAGAAATCCAAGCCATTGCAGCGGGCGTGGGCCGCGCCCGAAGTTTGGGCTCTGCAGCCAAATAGATTGGGGGTAGGTGGCCAAGGCGAGCAAACCTTTAATTATTAATAGCCCGCGGCTAAGGTTTTCGGTTAAAGTGCATTCCGGCGGATATTCCTCCTATAGAAATAATAACTACTGCCGATATACTTAGTGTAGAAGTTTAATAGTGGGCGCAAGGCTCAGAAGGAACATGAAATGACAGACGGTATTTCAAAACTTAGTCGCAACACTGTTGACATGAACAACACTGCAGACAAGTTAAAAAACCATAGCACCGGCGCTCATGCCGCAGCTGAAGAAGCCAGCGCGACCAAAGCCGCTCCAGCGAATGACGAAGTTATTCTCAGCAAGGCTGCGGAGACGGCCATGGCAACAGGTGATTTCGACGCGGTTAAGGTCGAGAATATAAAGCGGGCTATCGCAGAGGGAAACTATCCTTTGGACCAGCGACGTATAGCTGAAAGTTTTGCCGCCATCGAGAGCATGCTAGGCGGCAGCTAAGCTCTATATAGACTTTGCCGCCAAACCCTTACCTTAGGCACTCGCACTGTCTAAGGAACTCTAGCCATGCGACGTTTCTAGCCAGACCAATTTAATCAACCTCCCGCCT
>Ga0307488_10005871_pt1 | contig 10133 bp, 9 predicted proteins | sample SB02metaG_FD_202248 | JGI IMG/M metagenome (GOLD analysis project Ga0307488, IMG submission 202248) | Sea-ice brine microbial communities from Beaufort Sea near Barrow, Alaska, United States - SB 0.2 | ecosystem: Environmental > Aquatic > Marine > Coastal | place: USA: Alaska | collected 2017-05-06
CTTTCGCTTTGATTTTTTCGCGGGCAAAATATCGACCGATCAAAAAGGCGAGGTTTGCACCCAAATTCGCTCCGATCGCAGCCCAGAGGGATCCCCATCCAAGCCCAAATGCAAATCCGGCTCCCAACGTGAGCACTGATCCGGGAATCATGAAAACCGTCAAAATAATGTAGGCGACAACAAACACGATTGGTCCCCAGACGCCGAGCGATTTAATCCATTCGATAAATTGTTCGAGAAGGGCCTTTCCATCAAAAATGAAATAGGAGGCAAATAATCCGGCTAAGAAGAGAAACCCTAGAATGAGTTTCCAGGGAATCGATTTCGATTGGTCAGTGTCATCGTTTTTTGACATAGCGGTCGCGGCGTTTGAAGAGAGAAAGTAAAAAATGGACGATTCGGCGCAAGGCCTACTGCTTGTTCAAATCCCAATCGTAATCGGTGTATTTCACGCTCAGCTTGGTCGTGTCAGCTTCGTAAAACGGATTGATGTAATCGATGTGGGTCTTGCCGTCTTTGTTGAAATCATCGCCATACCATTTGAAAATCATCGAAAGATGCAGGGTGTCTCCCTCTACCCGATTCTTAGCTGATTCAGCGAGAAAGACTTTCGCTTGATCCGTAAGCTGATCATCGAGTTTAGCACCAGTGTATGCCTCAGCCCGAAGCGGCGGGCAGCTTTTGGCGGCGCAAACGAGAGCGAAGTGAAGCCGTGGCTCATTGTAGTCTTCACGAAGCTTGCTGTGCTCGACTTTGTTCAGCGTGGTTTTTCCTCCAAACAAATCGACATTTTTTTCATCCCACGGCGACCCAAGAAGCGGTCCCAGCTTTTTGATCGATTTCACCGGGTAGTTATCAACGATGTATTGGAGCGTCTCGGCGTTGTAAACGTTGGTGAGAAACGCGATTTGATCGTTTTCAGCCCAGCTTTTGAAATCCTTTACAGATACGGCCGCGGTAGTTTTCAGATACGCATCCAGATCGGCTCGATTTTCTTTCAGAGCTTTGTAATTCACCATCCCCACATTGTTCACATAGGTTTTCAAAATGGCAGTTAGCGCAGAGTGGGTGTGATCAAAAGCATTTGCCGAAGCTCCAAAAACGAGCGCAACCAAAGCAAAAAATGTGGCGGGGAAGAAGTGGGTTCTCATGGGTGAAGTCATTTCAATTTTGCGAGTAGGACGGGGCGGCATTCTTTTCCTTTCACAATCTATCTCCGATAACAATACCGCGCCATGACGCATCTATTGACGAATGGCGGCTCGTAAGATTCATTCAGCCCTATCATGCCAGATCGTAGCCTCTCAAAGAAACTTTTTTCGAAAGCCAAATCAATCATCCCCGGAGGTGTCAATTCTCCAGTGCGAGCGTTTAAAAATGTCGATGGTGATCCGTTTTTTGTCCGGCGCGCTCGGGGATGCCACATTCGCGATGTCGATGGCAATGAACTGATCGATTACATCGGGACCTGGGGACCCGCTATTCTTGGACATGCTCCACAAGTGGTAATCGATGCGGTAACGCACGCGGCGAAAGAAGGCGTAAGCTTCGGAGCACCTCATCCCGGCGAAATTGAAATGGCACAAATGATCGTCGACTGGGTTCCCTCGGTCGAAAAAGTCAGGATGGTGAACAGTGGCACGGAAGCGACCATGTCCGCGATTCGACTGGCGCGCGGATTCACGGGCCGAAAGCAAATTGTGAAGTTTGATGGGTGTTATCACGGACACGCCGATTCTTTGCTCGTTGCTGCCGGCAGCGGTGCCCTCACCCATGGCGAACCCGACAGCGCAGGCGTGCCCGAAGAATTTGCCAACCTGACAACGGTTCTGCCTTTCAACAAACCGGAAGCGCTTGAGCAGGCATTTGCAGAAGACGGAGAAAATATCGCGGCAATCATCGTCGAACCATATCCTGCAAACGCTGGACTCGTTTTCCCTCAGGATGGCTATCTTCAAAAACTCCGCGACATCACCACGAAATATGGAGCTCTTCTCATCTTTGATGAAGTGATGACCGGTTTCCGCGTGGCCAAGGGCGGCGTTCAGGAATTGTCGGGCGTGACTCCCGATCTGACTGCTTTGGGTAAAGTCATCGGAGGCGGTTTGCCCGTCGGTGCATTCGGTGGCCGCGCAGATATCATGGATTACCTCGCACCGAACGGTCCGGTTTATCAGGCCGGAACGCTTTCGGGAAATCCACTGGCAATGGCCGCAGGCATCGCTCAACTGCGCGAAATGAAGCGCAAAAACGGTTGGGCAATGCTCGAAGAAAACGGAGCTCAATTCGAAGAAGGAGTTCGCGATGCGCTGAAAAAACATGGGCTCGATTACACTTTCAATCGCGTAGGCTCGATGTTTTGCCTCTACTTCCGCAGCGGAGAAATCCTCAATGTGGATGATGTGAAAGAGTCAAATTTTGATCAATTCCGCCGCTTCTTTTGGAAAGCGCTGGATGAAGGCGTGTATTTTGCGCCATCGCCTTACGAAACTGGATTTATGTCGCTGGCCCATACCCCGGATGACATTGATAAGACGATAGAAATTACGGCGTTGGCGCTCGAGGCGGCAATCGGTTAGAATCTCATGAAAATTAATTAAAGGTGGTATTTAAGATGTCTTAAATTAATTATTGAGAACTCTTTGAGATTCTGCAAGGTGGTTAGTGGTGATTCCGTTGTCGCCATTGTTCCGCCATGTCCAATCTCAAAAATGACCCTTCGTTTGCAAAGGGGTTCCAGGAGGCTATGCGCAATCTCGAGGTCGAGAGGCACCGCGCCCACCTCAACTCGTCTCAGCATCGTGGTGATTTGATTCATGCGCTGACATCGTTTGCCGGCTATTTGCTGAAGTTGAAGGAATTTGGACTATCAGACCGCCTTTATCGCGAAGCGGAAATGCACGCGGATGAAGAGTGGAAACACGTTTCCCCTGAAATCCGAGTGAAACTGAAATCACAGCGCGGTTATTTGTGTGAATGCGATGACAACACCGACAAAGCGATTATTTGCTACGAAAACGGGTTGAAGATTGCTGAAGAAAATGACATCACTTGGTGCGAGACCCGTGCCGTGATTCACAACAATCTCGCGATTCTTTTCAAGCGAGCCGAAAAATGGGACGAATCCGAGCATCATTACAAAATGGCGCTGGTGATTCTTGAAGCCATCGCTGGTTCCAACAACGACAAGGTCGCCGCGATTTATAACAACATCGGCACCTTTTATACTCGTCGCGATCGACTCAAATCGGCCGAACGAATGTTCAAGCGCAGCCTTCGAATTCGAGATCGGTTTTTCAAAGACGACACCCACCCCGACGTTCAGCAATCGTTGAAAAATCTCGGCGCGACCCAGAAAGCGCTCGGAAACAACGAAGGTGCCAAAGCCTGTTTCGCGCGAGTTCCTAAAAACGAAGTCCTGCTCTTTCTCAGCGAGGTTTTCGACGGCGATAAGGAACAGATCGCATCGTTTGCTGACGTGGCGTGAATGATTTCAGGCTCCCGTCACGGTTGACGCACCCCAATCCATTTAAGCTCGCGCCTGAATCATTTGCCAACTCTTCATTCGCATCCGATTCAGCTTTTATGCAACCTCGATCCAGTGGCATTGAAATTGAGAAAGTAATTTGCTCATTCTCAAAATCTAAACCCACTTCCTGATATCCTTTCTTTGCCAATTGGCGGGCAACTTTTCTGAGCACCCTCTTTTTGCCTTCAAAGCAATATCCCAGATCGTTTGGGAGACTCGGGTCACTGCCGTTTTTGATCAAATTATCAATGACTCGCCCCTCCGCTATATGGCGTCGTTCCGAATCGGTCAGGCGAATGTAGTCATCAAAAAAATCCCAGCCTTCATGCTCTGAAACAGAGATTTTATAGGATGGATGTGCTTTCATCCAACTACCAACCAGAGATCGAAAAGCATCTTTGTCCTCAACTTGAAAGACAAGCTCGCGCAATCCCTCATAGGTAAGCCCTGCGACCAGCCGACATGAAATTTGTTTGTCTTGAAGCGCACCGGTAATCTGGTCCTCCATTGCGAAAAGAGTTTCACTTTCCACATCAATGGGAAAAGAACTATTCGGCTTGGTTTCCAGAATAGGAATGATGACTCTGGCGCACAGATTCAGATGAGGCAAAGGGGTGAACGTAGCATCGTCATCGAAGGAAACCGTCATAAAGACATCATCATGACGCCTTCCAAATACACTCCACTTGCCTTGGACAACTTTGATTTCAGTTTCCATTTTCTTTGATAAGCCAATTTCAACCTCACACGCCCGCACATTCTTTTATCAGAGCTGGACCGCGATAGACAAGGCCGGAATAAATTTGCACCAAATCCGCACCCGCCTCAACTTTTGCTTTCGCATGACCGCCATTCATGATTCCGCCGGCACCAATAATCGGGATCGAATCATCCAGTGCAGCACGCAAAATCTTGATGACTTCGGTAGCGTGATCGGTCAATGGCGCGCCACTGAGTCCACCGGCTTCATTCCCCAGCGGATGCGATTTTACAGCCTCACGCGAGATTGTCGTGTTCGTAGCGATAACACCATCGATCTTCGTTTCACTGAAGACCCCGGCCAATCCTTCGATCGCTTCCTTTTCCAAATCGGGCGCGATTTTAATCGTGATCGGCACGTATTTCCCATGCGTTGTCGAAAGCGAATCCCGCTCGTTTTGCAACAAGGTGATGAGCTCACGACAGGTCTCGACCGTTTGCAGATCGCGCAGCCCTTTGGTATTTGGCGATGACAGGTTCGCGGTCACGTAATCCGCGCGCGAATAAACGCCCCGGAAACATTTTAAATAGTCATCGAGCGCGTTCTTATTCGGAGTCACTGCGTTTTTACCAATGTTGATCCCAAGGATGCCCTCGAAGTTCTTCGCAGACTTATCGAGATTGCGCATCATTTGCTCAACGCCGGGATTGTTAAAACCCATCCGATTGATGATTCCCTGATGCTCGACGAGGCGAAACAATCGCGGCTGCGGATTTCCCGCCTGAGGCACCGGTGTCACCGTCCCGACTTCAACATGGCCGAATCCGACCGTGCCAAACGCATCGACGGCCAAACCGCCTTTGTCCATTCCGGCCGCAAGCCCGACCCGGTTTGGAAAATTCAGCCCCATCGCCTCAATAGGGTTCGTTCGACGATTCACCCCTGTCAGAACGGAAAGCAGTCGAAGTTGGTGCGCCATCCGCATGCCTGAGAGCGTGAGGTGATGGGCCTTTTCGGGATCGAGGGCGAATAGAATTTTTTTCGCGAATGGGTAAAAATCGAGCATGTCGTGAACGCCACCTTTAACCAAACGGGAAAAATTTCCAAAGCAACTTTCAGAACAACGCATTTTACTAAGCAGATTATTCGTTCTCAAAAAATTGGCAGTTGTCGACGCGCTGATTTTCGCTTTTGTCAGGTCGTGAATCCTATCCCGCCCGATCAACTTGGTGAGCCGTTTTATGAAGGCTCTGTTCAGCGTCTCTTTCCCGTGCCCGGCGATGATTCGGTCATGGTCACGCAAACCACTGCCCGCGGTTCTGTTTTTGATGTCGGAGCACTTTTCGAAATACCCGGCCACGATGTAAACCGCGCGGTTTTTCGTCACGTGCTGTATTCCAAAATGGGAGATCCCGAAACGTGGAAAGCAGTTGCTGAATCGATCAAAAACGCGCCTGACCTGGACGAAGCCTGTCGGGCAGAATTGCTCAGCGGGACGCTGGAAGAATGCTGCAAGGTCGGTGCGCGGACGCATCACGAAGGAATGCTCGATGCGGTTTCGGGTGAGATTTCACGAGACGGTCTGCCGGAAAATCCAAGTGCTTATAATGTGGTTCGACGATATCAGATTCTGAAACCTGAACGCACCGAATTTCTCGGGGCTCATCTTTTTGACTATTCAAAATATCCCACTGAGGACGGCTTTGTTGTTCCGTTGGAATACATCGTGCGATTCGGAATCACCAGCGCGAGCTCGGTTTACAAAAAATTCCTGAAAATGGATGAGCGTGCGCAAAAATCGTTCGCTCAGGAGCTGGGAGTTGCGTCCGGCTCGCTCGAAGCGTGGCAATATTTGAACCGGCCGATCAATGATTGCACGAGTAAATTTGAACCGGAAGACCGCATGGTCAGCAAGCAGGAAGCGCTCGCGATGTGCGGACTGAACGGCGATTTGTTCGTGAAATCCGGCAAAATGGCAGTGCTTGGTGCCTGGGTGGTGCGTCAGCTTGTCGAGCAAATCGGACTCCTGATGTGGGACATCAAATGGGAATTTGCCAAAGACGGTGACGATATCGTTTTTGTCGACACGATCGATACCGATTCGATGCGGGCGACGCTATTTCTCGAACTCGATGGCCGGAAATTCGTAACGCATTTTAACAAGCAGGCGATGCGCGATTATTTCACTGTGATGCACACGGACTGGATCGATGCCATCAATGCAGCCAAAGCCGAAGCCGCGACAAAAGGTGTTGCCTTCACTGAATTGCTCGAAGTCTCACCGCCGGTGATTGATCCGGGTTTCATCGATATTCAAACCCGGAAAATGGATGCAATTCGCGAATATATGCTCGGAAATTTGGCCGCGGATGCGACAAAAGCCCAATTGGAAGCCGCAGGAATGGACGAACTCAATTTCTTCAAAACCGCTGGGAAATTGGATGCGTTTGGAGGTTTAAACCTCGTGCTTTGATTCCGATTTCCGGCCTCCCAACAACCGCTCAATCTTCTCCAGCTGCTGCTCGTTGAAATTGATGTCGCGCTGCGGGAATGGGAACTGAACGCCGGAATCTTTGAAACTGTCCCAGACTTCCAGCAGCACCTGACTGCGAATATTGCCGACTCCATTCGTGGGGTCATTGATCCAGAAACGCAGTTCCAGATCCACCGTGCTGTCGCCAAAACCCAACAAATTACAAACCGGCGCGGGCTGTTCCACCACGCGATCGATTTTTGCTGCCGCCTCTTTCGCCAGTTTAATGGCAAGCCGCACGTCGCTATCGTAGGAAATTCCAATTGGTGCCCGAACCCGAACCAGTTCGCTCGAAAACGACCAGTTGATCACCGGCTGGGTGATCAAATCCTCGTTCGGAATCAGGTGCTCTTTGTTGTCGCGGGTGATGACCGATGCGTATCGCAAATTCAGCGCATTCACCCATCCGTAGGTGTCGCCAATTTCAACCACATCGCCGGGCTCGATCGATTTATCGAGCAAAAGGATGATGCCACTAACGAGGTTTGAAACCACCTTTTGCAGACCAAAACCGAGGCCCAACGCAAGCGCGCCACCAAAAACCGTGAGCGCAGCGAGATCGACTCCCATCACACCCAACGTCAACATCACAGCGAGAACGTAGAGCCCCACACTCATCAACTTAGACAACAGGACCTGCATCCGCGGAGCAATCTCAGTGACTCCAGCGATCCTTTTCCCGGCGATCTTGGCGAAAATACCGGCCAGCCAAAAACACAGCACCATGGCAAAAAAGCCTTTAATGATGTCTAAAATTGAAATTCGGACCGAACCCAATTTCACGGATTGCGCATCGAGAAATATAGACACGTCGTCCAGCAGACCAAGGATATGAAGCGCCGCGAAAACAAAAAGCGTCGTTGTAATAATCCGCATCCACAGCCGCCATTTGAAAAAACGGGTCGGCAGATGAATGAAAACAAAAAGTGTCGCAATGAGACCAAAGGTACGAAGAACGGGACAATCAAGCCCCATCGCGTTCGCCACGGCCAAAACAATCCATATGGTCGGGACGAGAATAAGACGAAAAAGAAAAATCCTCTGCTGTGCCTGAAATTTTGCCGTTAATTTTTGAAACGTTGGCAACTTACCTGCCCCGTAAGCCTTCTTCAGGAGATGCGCGGTGACCCACGCAAAAAGAATCGAACCAGCCAGCAAACCTAAATCGAGCCACAATTCCCGCGTTTTGATAACGCCCTCAAACCAAGGGCCAAACTCCTCGAAATTTTTGGTTTCAATGACATCCCGCAAAACCCGAAAAAGCGTCTCCGGCTCGGCATCTGGATTGATCGGACCTTCCGGAATAGAAAGCGATTTCGATGCCTCCTTTGCAACGATCGCTTCTTGAATTTCTGGAGTGGGAATCTGCTGCACTGAATCGAACGTCGGCGGAATTTTGAAAAACTCAAGACCTGCGAAACAACAACACTCTTAAATTGATGCGATTTTGTAATCGAGATTTTCCAGCGAAAGCACCACTGTTGGCAATGAATTACTACACGTGGGGCACCCAATCTCCAGTTCACCAAAAAATAGATCCCCTCAAGAATAAATCGAACGAACAAGATTCGGAAATCCGCGCCCTTCGCGGACAAGTCGACCGTCTCACGCTCGCCTGCCAGTCCATGTGGGAGCTGATTCGCGACACGGGCAATTTTTCCGAGGACGAGCTGAAATCAAAAATTGCCGAAGTCGATCTTCGGGATGGTGCCCTCGATGGAAAACTCGGGTCAGCCGTTATCGAATGCAAATCCTGCAAACGAAACACTAATTCGCGCCGCGAATGCTGCGTCTGGTGTGGCGCGGAAGTTGAGCGGGCTCACATTTTTGAAGGGTAATCAGAATGACAAAACTAGAATTTATTGCTGCTGCCAAGAGCTATCGAAGGCGCGTAAAGTTTCGTTCTTGGATCTTCTTGTTTATTCTCTTACCGCTCCTACCTGCGTTGTGGTATTCCGAGCAACTCATTTCAAGCGGTTTTAAGTTCTGTTTTCCGATTTTCCTGATTCTGATAATTGGTGGCGGAATTTGGTTAAATGTAAGCCTGTTCAAAACAGCGAGAAAATTGAGGCTTTTTTGCCCTCACTGCGAGGCCAGTTTTGCAGAATTCAAAAAGATATTGCGATGCAACTCGCGGTCGCCACAGGAAACTGCTCCAGTTGCGGAGAATCGATTTTTGATGAAGAACCAAACGAGGATCGCGCTTGACCAAACGTAATCCCCGACGGATTTTTACGTCGGACATTTTATGAGTAATTACACTTGGGATACCACGTTTACAGAGCTGTTTGGGCGCTGTCTCGCAAAATACAAATCCGGTGATGAAGATTTCACCGGCTACTATTCAGATGAAGACTTAGCTTTTCTAACATCAATCGGTTACAAGCCGCGCGAGTTATTTGACTTCGTCGAAGATTTTGGAGACGGCGGCGAACCTTCACTTTCGACTGCTCTCATGATTGCCAGTGTGCGACGCGACTATCTCTCCATCATTATGAAGGGCGATCTAAGCGACAACACAATCGATCCTTCTACATTGCCTGGAAAAGCCGAGGAAATGGACGGGATTGTTTGGCTGCCGCGAATCATTATGAAAGCAAGAGCAAAACTGCGCGGTGAACTCGATCCAAACAGCATGTTTTGCTGCGGCGGCGACCGAAACTTTTTGCGGACTCACAACATCGCACCTGCGGACTTTTTGCGAACCGTCTGGGCAGCAAACGGGGATGATTCAAAAATCCTCGCTTACGTGAAAAACCGATAATTTCGATCGAATAGGGTTGGTTCGATGAATCAACCCTTTTGCTTCGTAACACCGAAACGATCGTATAGTGTCTATTCGATGAACCAACCCTGTTGCTTCGTAACTTTCCTTCTCGCGGCAACTGCAGTTTTTGCAGGGCCGGTTGAGGAGGCGCGTGCCAGCTTTGTACGGGGGCAGTTTACGATCGGTGATAAAATTCTTTCCGAATGGATGAGGGACAATCCGGATGATGAAAGGATCCGCGAGGGTTTTCATCTTTTGGAAATTGAAGGATTATTGGCGAGCCGTCGCTGGCCAACCCGAATCGAAGAATGGGCGGTTGAGCCCAATGTCCGGGGGGAATTGTCGCTCTATTACGGGGCGATCGTAAAACGCAAACTGGGGGAGATTGACGAAGCGATTGCCGATTTCCTGACGCTGATTGAAAGCGAAAAGCTCGTCGAGCCATCGCGCGTCCAACTTGTGGAGACGTATCTCGCGGCCAACCGATTTCCGGATGCGAAAAAGGCGATCACGGAAATAACGGCGACAAATCCTGACGCGGATATTCTGGCTTACCTTCGAGGATTGGAAGTTCGGTTTTGGCTTCGGAAGGCGGACCCTAAAC
>Ga0307488_10005873_pt1 | contig 10132 bp, 11 predicted proteins | sample SB02metaG_FD_202248 | JGI IMG/M metagenome (GOLD analysis project Ga0307488, IMG submission 202248) | Sea-ice brine microbial communities from Beaufort Sea near Barrow, Alaska, United States - SB 0.2 | ecosystem: Environmental > Aquatic > Marine > Coastal | place: USA: Alaska | collected...
GAGTATTAATAATTCAAAATAATAAATCTTTAGCATAAAAAAACGCCTCATTATACATGAGACGTTTCATTATCAATTTTGTTTCAAATTATTGAATATTATTTTACATTCACCAATTCAACATCAAAAATTAATGGAGCATCAGGAGGAATAACTCCGCCAGCACCTTGACTTCCATAAGCTAATTCTGAAGGTATTACAAAGCGAGCTTTGTCTCCAACTTTTAATAATTGAATTCCTTCATCCCATCCAGAAATCACTTGTCCTAAACCTACATTGAAATCAAGAGGCTGTTTACGTTTGTATGAACTGTCAAACACTGTCCCGTCAAGTAATTGCCCTTTATAGTGTACAGAAACCATATCGCCCTTAGCCGCTTGTTTTCCATTACCGTTTTGTAATATTTTATAACGTAATCCGCTATTTGTTTTATCAAAACCAGCAGATTCTTTGTCTAATATTTCATTTTGTGCATTAACAGCATCAGCCTCTCTTTTTTCACGTGAACCTTCAAATGTTCTGAAAGCCTCTATTGCGTTAAATTTTTCAGCGTCTTCTCCAACTCTTACAATTTCAATTGATTCAAGTGTATCTCCTTGTGAAACAGCATCAACAATCTCTTGGCCTTCAATAACATTCCCAAAAACGGTATGCTTGTTATCTAACCAATCCGTAGCAATGTGTGTAATATAAAACTGACTACCGTTCGTTGCAGGTCCAGAATTTGCCATTGACAATATTCCAGGTCTATTATGTTTTAATTCTGGATGAAACTCATCATCAAATTTATATCCAGGATTTCCAGTTCCAGTTCCTTGAGGACATCCTCCTTGAATCATAAAATCTTCGATTACTCGATGAAATTTCAATCCGTTATAATATGGAGTTCCTTGTGGTTTTACATCATTTTCTAGGCTTCCTTCTGAAAGCGCCACAAAGTTACCTACTGTTCCTGGAGTCTTTTCAAACTCTAAATTCACTAAAATTTCACCTTTTGTAGTGTTGAATTTTGCGTATAATCCGTTATTCATTTTCTGTCTTTTTTATTGAGTGTGCAAAGGTAGTATATTGAGGTATATCAAAAAATTAATGAGTGATATAATATTAGAATTTACCGAATGCTATACTTAATTGATAAATAATAGTTATTGTATGTCCTTATTTTTGTCATAAAGCCAAAACGTCACCCTGAATTTATTTCAGGGTCTCATTGTATGAGTTTGACTTGCAATAACATGGGATTCTGAATTCAAAGAATCATGAATACCTTTGACAATAGGAAAGCATGAACTAAACAGGTTCAGAATGACGCTACCTATAACTTTACACCACTTTATAGACATCCAATAAGTAATTTCTTATTTATCCAATTGTTCTAATTCTTTATAATTCCTCTTTAATCTTCTTAGTAGAATTCCATAGATAATTCTATAAACAAGAAGAATGAATCCTATAACTAATACCATAGATGCACTAAGGATAATAAGTAACGTTGTGTCTGAGAAGGCTTCAGGTATCTGACTTTTAAGTTTGTAAGTAGTGGTATTTTCTGAACTAGAGAATATTTTATTCAATAACATTGCAGATGATACTGCCATAAAACCTAGATTAAAATAGATATAATATTTAACGGTTTTTCTAGTGTTTAAAATGCTTTTCATTAAGGTTTTAGCATCTGTGCCTACATTGATCTTTCTGTAGTTTTTATAAAATAAATAAATAAATATGATCATGATCAAATATGAAATGACAGTAACAATTTGTATCATATTCTTCATTCCCATTTGAATATATAGATCCAAATACTTGTCATTGTCAATCAATAAGTTTAAAGCAATGACAACTAAAAATTCGATGATGCTTATGTAAAATATCCACTTTACATAAGATGTAGACTTTGCAAGTAACATCTTATAAATATCATTGGTAGATACTTTATGCTTAGAATAATCTTGGGATTTCCAAGCCTCTTTTAGTTTATCTAATTGATCCATAATTACGGATTTAGTATTGTTTTTAATTTTGTTTTAATCCTATTCACTTTTACACGAGCATTTACTTCAGTTATACCCATAGTTTCTGCAATTTCTTTATACGGTTTATCTTCTAAATACAATAAGATTAATGCTTTTTCAATATCACTTAATTGGTGGATCGCCTTATAGAGCAATTGCATTTGTTCTTCAATTTCTCCATCATACTCATCATACTCAAGTTTGTAATGAAAATCTGAAATGTCACTAGTTTGAATTCGTCTTTTAGACTTTCTATATAATGTTATTGCCGTATTCAATGCTACTCTATACATCCAAGTGCTGAACTTTGCGTCACCACGAAACTTAGGATATGCTTTCCACAGTTGAATAGTTACTTCTTGGAACAAATCTTTATGTGCATCAGAATTATTCGTGTACACGCGACATACCTTATGAATAATATTCTGGTTCTCGTCTAGTAATTTTACAAATTGTTTTTCTAATTCTTGAGTCAATTCTTATGCTGATTTATATATAAGTAGCACAAATATATCTTTTGTTACATAAAAACAAGAATTACCTGTTGAGGGTTTTTATAAATTCAGTCAATTCGATTGAGTTTTACGATTGAAATGAGTAAAAAGGTTTATTTCGACTCGGATAAGCAACAACCGTTCTGTTATCATTGCTCTGCAGAAATAATGAGAATAAGAATTATTTGTAATTTAATTAGTTTACGATATAATTTTTTTATCAAAAAAAATACTCGATCTGTAATCCAGGAGACTATTTTATTTCCGAAATATTTTTTAAAATCAAATTTTTATAAACTTCAGGAAGATCTGAGTCATCTATTTTTAGTTTTACAAATTTAATATCTGCTTCAATTTCTTTATCATAGCCTAAAAATTTCGGTATTTCAGACTGAACAAAAATTCGAATATAACGCGCTTCGATATTGTTAGGATTATTTTGAATAAAGGATTCAAGCATTTTTTTTCCCTTATTGAAATTTTTCAATTTTTTAGTAGGGAAAAAAGCGTATTTGGCACTTTGCATGATTGCAGAAGCTAGGTAAGGGAGGGCTTTTTCAGATTCTGATTTAGTTGTTAATTCAATAAAAATTTCTAATTTTTCTTTAGAACCAATAGTGTGGAAATCATTTCTAATACTTTGCATATCATCACATTTATTTTGAAGGGGAAAAAGAGAAATAATAATAAAAAGCAACTTCATAAAGAATCAATTTATCCGTTCAATCCAGATTTATAAGTTTCTAAACAGCGTATTCTAGCATATTTATGTTCTACGATAGGACTTGGATATGTCAATTCTTGAAAATCCGGAACCCATTGTTTTATATATTCTAAGTCTTTATCAAACTTTTTAACTTGTTCTGTAGGATTAAAAATCCTAAAATAAGGCGCTGAATCACAACCTGTTCCTGCTGTCCATTGCCAATTTCCAACGTTCTGTGCTAAATCAAAATCTAATAATTTTTTAGCAAAATAGGCTTCTCCCCATTTCCAGTCTATCAATAAATGCTTACATAGAAAACTCGCAGTAATCATTCGTACACGATTGTGCATATATCCTGTTTTATTTAACTCATTCATTCCAGCATCAACAATCGGATAACCAGTTTTTCCGTTGCACCAAGCATTAAATTCTGACTCATTATTTCTCCATTTTATAGAATTATATTTAGGCTTAAAATTGAATTGAGCAGATTTAGGAAAATGCCAAAGTATCTGGATAAAAAATTCTCTCCAAATAAGTTCTTTGACAAATGTAGGATCAGACGATTTTAAGGCCATCTGCACACATTTCCGAATACTTATCGACCCAAATCTTAAATGTGGACTTAGTTTAGATGTTTTATTAATTGCCGGAAAATTTCGTGTAGCATTATAATTTTCTATTAATGAATCTGTTGTATTATACGGTACTACTCTAATTTTAGATTCCGAAAAACCGATAGTATCCATTGATGGAAAAGTAAAATTTGACTTAAATAGTTTGTGCAATAAATTTTCCGATTGGTATTCTTTTAAGTGAGAATTATCGAGTGTAGATAGCCATTTTTTAGAATATGGAGTGTACACTTTATATGGAGTAGCATCTTGTTTTACGATTTCATTAGTTTCAAAAACAACATGATCTTTATAAGTATTGAATTCAATAGCATTATTATTTAATAATACCTCAATTTCTTTATCTCGTATGCTAGAATAGGGTTCATAATCTCTATTGGTATATACACTTTCAATCGAATAATTCTTTATAAGTTTAGCGAAAATTTCTATTGGATTTCCTTTTTTAATAAGAAGTGATGAATCGAATTTTTTTAAGGATTCGTTTATGCCATTTAGTAGTGAATATATAAACGTAATCCTCGAATCATCTTTTTCAAGTTCTTCAATAATTTCTGTATCGAAAATAAAAAGGGGAAGTACGTTGTTCTTAGAATTTAGCGCATTAAAAAATGCAGTATTATCTTCAATCCTTAAATCTCTTCTGAACCAAAAAAGAGTTACTTTACTGTTTTCCATTTATTCTTAAACATTTCAATTAATAGGATACTCATAAACAACATGTTGAAAGCGTATCCAATATCTTCTATCGGTATAGTAGCAATTCTTATGCCTAGATTTTCTGCATTATTATACCATACAACTTGACCTTCAATAAAACTTCCTGTTAAAATTCCATTAACAATAAAAAAAGGAATAAGGATGATCATAAAAGTTATATAGAATATTGGCAATTGTTTATTGTCAGTAAACAAACTATAAGATAAAATAAAGATCAATAATAGATAATTATAAAACGTATAGGCTTTATCATAATTAAAAACCAGCGTAATTATAAGAAGTATAATAAGAGCTATTGTAATAATTTTAGTTGTTGACTTTGACAATTTTTTATTAGGTGAAAAATACTGAAACGCATAGTGTATAAAGATACTTGCGTATGGAATACAAATAAAGAAAAGCCATTCTTCTATTGGTAAATTTAAGATATCAAATCCTATTAAATAAGTAGAATTAAATCCCCATACTCCTTGATTAGTAAAAATAATATCCCAAATAATAAAAAAAGCCGCAACAATAGAGATTGATAAAAAAACTTCTTTCCACCACTGAATAAACCTCATTTTTTTTTCAAAACTATACATTAGAGGAATACTTAAAGATGCTATATTTAAGATTAAGTATAGTGACATTTAAATTTTAAAATATTTAAAAGGAACGAATAGCATTCCAAAACATTCTCCATTTACTTTGCCTAGGTTCTTATGATGTACTTTATGCGCTTTTCTCAATCCAATTAAATATTTATTGCTAGTTTTTTTAAACCATTTAAAACGTTGATGTATCAAGACATCGTGAACAAGAAAGTAAGCAGTCCCATAAAATAATATTCCTAGTCCAATAAAAAACAAATAATTTAAGCCTCCTTGAAAACCGAAATAAAATAATAAGATACTTGGTATGGCAAAAATGACAAAGAAAATATCATTTTTTTCAAAGGTATCAGGATATTTTGGCTGATGATGATCTCCATGGAAATACCACATAAATTTATGCATTACATACTTGTGCGTTAGCCAAGTAACACCTTCCATTATCGAGAAAGTAACTATTGTTATAAGAATAAATTGTAGCATATAAACTCTAAATTAATTTAGCTTTGTAAGTTATAAAAGATTTTATGAGTAAAAGCATTTTGAATGTATTAGAAATTCTAATTCTAGTTTTTATAATTTCTTCTGCAGGAGTTCGTTTTAATTTTTTTAACAATGATAAGTAATAAATATATGCCGTATAAACTCCAAATTTAGCATCTTTAGGTAGCTTTTTTATTCCGATAAGGGCATCTTTAAAATCTTTTTCAATTTCTTGAATAATCATTTTTTTAGATTCGTTATTTAGGTTTTTCACATCGATATTTGGAAAATAACTTCTATTTAATTCTTCGTAATCATCTTTTAAATCTCTAAGAAAATTTACTTTTTGAAAAGCAGAACCTAACTTCATTGCCGATTCTTCTAATGAATCATATTCTTCTTGATTACCTTTAACAAATACCTTTAGGCACATTAAACCAACAACATCAGCAGAGCCATAAATATATTCATTATATTCGGTATCAGTATATTCACTTTTCTTTAAATCTAATTTCATGCTAGTTAAAAAAGCCTGAATTAAATCATTATCAATCTCATACTCTTTTACAGTGTGCTGAAATGAATTTAAGATAGGATTTAGACTTATTCTAGATTCTAATGCCCTATAGTAATCTTTTTCAAAATCATTAATTAATGCTTCTTTATCATACTCATGGAAAGAGTCAACGATTTCATCAGAAAATCTAACAAATCCATAAATGCTATAAATTGCATTTCTTATAGATTTATCAAGCATTTTTACTGCCAATGAGAATGAAGTGCTATATTGTTTTGTAACTATCTTACTGCACTTTATTGAAACTTCATCAAATGCTTCTTTCATTTAATTAATTTTTGTTGAATTGTTTTTCAATTAAATCTGCTGCTAGTTTTCCTGATATTAAAGCAGGTGGAACTCCAGGACCAGGAACTGTTAATTGCCCCGTAAAGAATAAGTTTTTCACTTTCTTACTCTTTATTTTTGGTCTTAAAAAAGCAGTTTGCGTTAATATATTTGCCAATCCATATGCGTTCCCTTTATATGAGTTGTAATCTTTTATAAAATCATTAACACAATAGGATTCTTTAAATAGAATATGTTTTCTAAAGTTTTGATTTGTTAGTTTCTCAAAGCGATCAATGATCTGATTAAAGTATTTTTCTCTTATTTCAGGAGTATCTTCAATTCCTGGAGCAATAGGAATTAAAAAAACACATGCTTCATTTCCTTCAGGTGCAAAAGAGTCATCACTTATACTTGGGAAACTACCATAAAACAAGGGCTTTTCTGGCCATTTTGGGTTGTCATAAATATCCTTAGCATGGGTATCAAAGCTTGTGTCAAAAAACAAGTTATGATGAGAAACATTATTTAATTTTTTATCTAATCCTATGTAAAATAGGAGCGAAGATGGAGCAAACGTTTTTTTCGCCCAATATTTTTGTGAATATTGACGGTATTCTACATCCAATAAACTTTCGGAATGATGATAGTCAGCACCAGATAAAACTATATCAGCTTTTAAAAACTTGTAATCACATGTTACCCCTGTTATTTTAGAGTTCTCAACATTTATCTTAGTAACATTTCGATTAGTTTCAATTTTTACACCAAGGCTTATTGCTAGACTAGCTATTGCTTTTATAACTTCATACATTCCTCCTTTAGGATGCCATGTTCCCATGCCAAAGTCTGCATAGTTCATGAAATTATAAAAAGAGGGTGTGTCACTTGGTTTGGCACCAAGAAATAAAACAGGAAACTCAAGGATTTGAATTAATTTTTGACTTTTTATTTTTTTTCTAACAATAGAACTAATACTTGAAAAAAATTGAGAAATTCTAGCAATAGTTACAGGAGTTACTAATTCGGTTATTGAAACTCCAGGCCTATAGACAAGATCTTTAATTGCAACATCATAATTTGACTTTGCTGAATTTAAAAACTTTTTTAAAATTTTCGCACTCCCTTTTTCTTCGTTCTCGAAAATAGTATATATATCCTCTAAATTATCTGGAATTGTGATGGAGTCGCCTTTATCAAAAACAACTTTATAGGCAGGATTTAATTTATTCAAATTATAAAAATCAGAAGGCTTTTTATCAAAATCATTGAAAAAACGCTCAAAAACATCTGGCATCCAATACCAACTTGGACCAATATCAAACTTGAAACCATCTTTTTTTAACACTCTTGCTCTACCACCTATAGTCTTATTCTTTTCTAGTATTGTTACATCATAGCCTTTCTTTGCTAGGTAGCATGATGCTGCAAGCGATGAAAATCCAGAACCAATTAGTATAATTTTATTTTTCATATTTGTTCAACAAAAATAAATAAAAAGTTATACAAAAACTAATTTATGTTTAAATATTATCAAAATATATAATTTATTAATTTACGATAAAGATAAGTAAATATTAGATGTTTTTCTTGAGAAAATTGTTTTGTTACAAGCATTTTTATTACTACTGTTTAAACATGATATATCATATTTCAATTCATCATCGATAAATGACAGTTCGGTGTGAAAGAGTTTTATACAGAATATAATTAGATGACTTTTGTCCTGTAATTACAAACAAACAATTTTAAATAAATGATTATGATAAAAATAATATTAATCCTACTTATAATTTTAGTTTCCTATTTAGGTTAATTCGAAAATAATTGAAGTTTCAGGTACAAACCTTACATTTGAAATAAAACTATTTAACTAATTTTAGTAATTAAATTACACAAATGAATTCAATCATAAAAAACATCTTAATTCTCTTTGTTATAGGTACAATAATATTCGTTATAGGAAATATATTTTATGGAGGATTCCAATTTGATAGCCTTAATGACTTCTTAATTAAATTTGGATTCAATCAATTATATTCCTTTGTGATTGGAATATCAAACATGGTTTTTTTTAATTATCTAAACAATAGAGAATGGAAAGATAATGAAAGTGTTAAACGAATAATCATAGGTATGGTAGGATCGGTAATTATTTCTTTAATTGCCTTGTTTTTTCTTAAAATGTTTCAATCAGTTGTCTATTTCGAAGGTTCCTATAATGATTTCATTGCCAATGAAAGTTACCGTAATTACACTTTTGGATTATGGATTACTTTAACAATTGTAATAGTGTTTCATGCAGTTTATTTTTTCAAAAAAAATCAAGAAAATAAAGTAAAGGAATCTCAAATAGTTGCTAAAAATCAGACAGCAAAATTTGAATCACTTAAAAATCAATTAGATCCACACTTTTTATTCAATAGTTTAAATGTATTGACTTCTTTGATTAGCGAAAATCCTAATCAAGCAGAAAAATTCACTACCAAATTATCTAAAGTTTATAGATATGTATTAGAGCAAAAAGACAAAGATTTAATTCCTCTTGCAGAAGAATTGAAATTTGCCAATTCGTATATGGAATTATTAAAAATGAGGTTTGAAGACGGAATCAATTTTAATATTACAGAAACGGTAAGCAATCCTGAATTAAAAATAGTTCCGTTATCGTTACAATTACTTTTAGAAAACGCAGTAAAGCACAATGTGATAACATCAAAGAGTCCTTTAAAAATCAATATTTATGAAGATAAAGGATATTTAATAGTAGAAAACAATATCAATTTAAAACAGTCACTTGAAAAGAGTACTAAAGTTGGATTGAAAAACATAAATCAACGTTATAGTTTAATCTCTAAAGAGAAGGTTGTAATAACAGATAGCAATAATATTTTCAGGGTAAAATTACCCTTATTAACACAAAAAATTAAAATAATGAGAACAGATTATATAAATGAAAGTAGTAGATACATAAGAGCAAAAGAAAGGGTTGATGAATTAAAGGGGTTTTATGGGAGTTTACTATCCTATGTGATCGTAATGCCATTTTTAATCTACATTAATTATAGAACTTCTTGGAACTTTCAATGGTTTTGGTTTCCAATGTTTGGTTGGGGATTAGGTTTGGTTATTCAAAGTTTTAAAGCATTTGGATACGGATCAAATTGGGAAGAGCGTAAGATTAGAGAGATCATGGAGAATGATAATAATTTATAAAATTGATAAAAATGAGAACAGATAATAATATTGATAATACGTATAACAAAGCAAAAAAACGTGTAAAAAAGTTAAAAGATTTATATTCTCACATTTTGGCTTATATCGTTTTAATACCTTTTTGGATATTTATAAATTATAAAACGTATTGGGACTTTAAATGGTTTTGGATTCCTGTATTAATAATGGGGATTAGTATTATAGCCCATGCTTTTATAGTGTTTAGATATAATAATGAATGGGAAGAACGTAAGTTGAAAGAGTTTATGGATAAGGATAATTTTTAAAACAAGAAAATGGAGACCGAATATATAGAAGAGAAGCGTTATTTAAAAGCTCAGAAAAGGTTAAAAGAGATAAAAGGGTTTTACATGAATTTATTTTGGTATTTAATTGTAAACATAATATGGTTTATAGTTGTAATGA
>Ga0307488_10005875_pt1 | contig 10129 bp, 8 predicted proteins | sample SB02metaG_FD_202248 | JGI IMG/M metagenome (GOLD analysis project Ga0307488, IMG submission 202248) | Sea-ice brine microbial communities from Beaufort Sea near Barrow, Alaska, United States - SB 0.2 | ecosystem: Environmental > Aquatic > Marine > Coastal | place: USA: Alaska | collected 2017-05-06
AAACTGACAGGGTCGCCGCAATGTCAGGCACATACGCCTTTAGAAATTCGTCAGCAATTGTTACTCCGGTGGCGATAATCAACATCTCGAGGATCAACCGGATACTGTGAGGCAGCTGATGTCTTAGAGCGCTGACAATAACGTTCGACATCACAAGAATTAGGGTCAATGTGATACTCATAATGATTGCGGGGATCAAGGTTCGGGTGACAGCAAGCGCCGAACAGACCCCCAGGATTTGTACCGTGACGGGGTTTTGACGAACCACGGGATCGCTGATCAGACGGCTTGAGTACCTCATCATCTGCCTTCCTCTCGTCGCCTGGCAATATACGGACCATAGCCATCATCGCCCAGCCAGTACTGTGTATGCAAAATGACCGCGGCGGACGTCACTGTGGCACCACTAATAGCATCAATCTGGTATTCGTCTGTGTCGTTGCGTATTTTTTTACCTACCCATTGTTTACGCCACTCCGGGCTTTCTATCTGATCACCTATTCCCGGTGTTTCGCCATGCTGATAAAAATAGATGTTCGCAATAGTATTGTAATCACCTTCCAACACAATATAACCGGCTATGCGTGACCACATACCTGGCCCATAAATCGGCAGGCCAACTCGCTGAAGCGTCACACCCTCATAAAGCCGGTAAACTGGTGCGTGTGTTGGTCTGTGCACCAGTCCAGCGACATCCATTAACGGTGGAATTTTATATTGCAGTTCAGGGTTTTCTGCGGCCGTAAAAAAATTATACAACAGCGGGTCCGCCGCACTTGAGCGCTCCCCTGTTTTCAGGTCGATCAGCAAAATATCCAGTTGACTAAACCGCTCAACAACTTCTGTTGGGGTTAGAACATCACCTGCTACAAACGATAGTTCCATCGCGGTTACAATTGAACGGTTCATTTCAATTGCCAACCAGGCGAGTTGCCTGGGCTTCAGTAGGCTGGATACCGCAACCACGAGAAAGGCACAGACCGTTGTGACGAACAGCGTAACAATGATGGTGCGCGTGTTCGACAATATTCGTTCAGCCATGGTGTCGCTTGCTCCTGCGCCAGACTGCTATCCGAACGACAGCGGCATCGACAACCGGACTACAAAGCGACACCAGCAGTAAAGCCATAAACGAGCTTTCAGGATGTGCGGGATCCAGAACCCGAAGCAGTATCGTGAGGCTGCCGAACGCAAATCCCGCAAACCAGCGTGCTGGCCTGGTTAAGGGCTGGCATGCTGGGTCAGAACCAAGAAAGACCAGTACAAACAAAAAGTTGCCAACCAACAAATGCCCTGACCAAACACCAAGTGCCTCATGACTGCCGGGCAACGAGGTCAGCAGCAGCGAGGCCACCGCGGCACCTGCAATACCGCCAAACAACATCCTGTGTGACGCTACCCCCATGAGCATCAGCAGTAATCCACCAAGCATCACTAGAGCCGGTGACATTGCCCCAGGGTTTCCTGTCTGCAATGACAGAATACCGAAATCAACCCCCTCACTTACGCGACTGTTTAAAGCTGAATACCAACTGGACACCACAAATGTATCTGGCGCTACCTCAATGGACTGTCCGGTGTCGCCAAATGCAACATTTACAAAGATAACGGCGCCGAGCGCGGGATGAAAGGGTGCCATTCCTTGCCCACCGAACACAAAGAGCACAAAGACTAGCCCAAACGTTAACGCCAGCATCATAGGAATAAAATCAATCGCCGGAGGCAATAACAAAAAGAAAAACCAGCTAACGGCAAGCCAGCCTAAATCAGTTCGCCGATTACGTATCTTTTCATAAAGTTTCGACAACCCAAATCCGAGTCCAAGCAACACAATCAATCTTGGCCCCACCAGCAGGAGTCCGGCGGCCAGAACGTCAGTTACCGATGCATCCACACCTGCCCATCTGCTACCAGCCTGCCATATACCCAACATCAAACATGGGAGTGAAGCAGCGATGTAGAGCAGCACAATGCCATTGACTGACAAGCTGTTTCGGCAATGTGGAGCACCTGGTGTTCGCTTTAAACTCGACAGCTGTAACGGGAGAGAATCAGTCATGCCATATCCAACTGAATACGATCTAGGAACGCCCGTAGTGCCTGCCCATAATCATACTTACCCGGACAAGCCCAGGTAACGAGCGACATATCTTCCTCAACAAAAGCAAGGGCACCAAGGTTCAGGGCAGTATCATCATCTTCCGTGACCAGAGCTCGTAGTAAGGGGATGACAGGGACCCTGTGAGGCCACACGCGTTCCATTGATTCTGCGGGCACCATGCTCGCAATGGCGCCATTCATATGACTTCCAGTACGGGCAAAGATATCTCTCAAACCAATTCTCCCGAGGACGCCGGTACGGTCAAATACAGGTAAACCTCTCAAACCTCTAGAACCTCTTAATGGTGTTTCGTTAAGAACCTGTAACTGATGCTCAAAAACGCCCAAAAAGGCATTGTTAAGACCAATCTGTCTGCCATCAAGCACTGACCCAGCGATCACACGAATATTCGGAAGGTCAATACCGCCTCCTGCCTGTTCAAGTAACTTTCCGATGGACGCACCCGGTGCCGCTGTATAGATGCCTGGCCGTGATAGGCCTTCACCCGAAACGTTAACGGTGCGATCTGCTGTCGCGGTCACGCCACAAAGCAATTGTCCCAGCTCAATGACAGTTCGAGCATCTACTGCCAAGACCGGATTGTCCGGTGTGGGGCTGGACAGTAAATGGATATGTGTTCCCGGTAAGCCGTTAGGGTGTTTACTCGGAAATGCAATCTGCCTGAGCAGCCCTTTTTTCATTGCTAGAAGGGGAAGTGGTTTCCGTAGACATAAGACCGTTTCTTGCGTTGGTAACAGACAAAATGCCGCCAGTCCCAGCTTGAACGCTGCCATTTCTGTCTGCACAAGCGGGATCGGGTCGGCTGCACCTGGCCCTGACTCCAGCGCAGCGACGAAAAGCTTTCGAGGTCGAATGCTGGTCAGGGGGACAGTACCAAAAGGCCGCTGTCGTAACCTCGTCCACAAACCAGAGATAAGCAACACAGAGGTTAAGGCGTCTCTATCTTCCGGAACCGCGTGGTTGGCGTAGGGAATACCTTGCTCGACTAACTCTTCTTGAGCAATAGCAATTGAGGTGAGTGTTCTGCCTGCCCCTCTATGAATTTGTAGAACCTGGCCTGAGACGGGAGCGAATGCACAAATCTGCGAATCACGCTTGTCGTGGAACAGAACGTCGCCTGCAGATACGCTGTCACCTTCACGCACGTTCAAGGCAGGCTTTACGCCAGGAAAATCACTGCCAAGAATTCCCACGGTAGTCAAATCCGATTTCAATCATTACTCCCCAAACCGTACACAATCATCAATTAGTCATGATCTGTATTGGTTAAACTCCAACCGGTTAGAATAGGACCTACAAGTTCGAAAACGATGGTAGCGCCGATAGTAATACCGACAACCTGTTGGGCCACTTCGGGGAATTCTCGTTGCGCGTATACGGCAATAGCTAACGCTACACCGGCCTGCGGTAACAGGCTGAGCCCCAAAAAGGTTCGTTCGCGAAAATTTAATAACGTGGTTCGATAGTACAATTGTGCGCCTATAATTCTGCCCGCCATTCGAAGGCCGATGTAGGACAAGCCAATCAAGGACATGACGGCCCAATTCCCAGGTCTAAACGATGCGCCGAGCAAGATCAGGAAAAGCATAAGAAAGGGCATCTCAACATGCTCAATTTCATGGAAGTAGAATTTGTGGTGGCTTGCAAACAGGCTAACGGTTAAGCCCATGGAAATTCCCGCTAACAGATAAGACAGATCAAATAGCAAAGAAATGCCGCCGCACACCATCACCATGCCAAGTGCCTCGATGAATGTCGGTTCCCCTTCTTTGATTCGACCTGACAGCTTTGCCATCGGATACCCAAGCGCTATGCCAAGCAGGATTGAACCAAAGAGCTCAATACCTGCATCGAATACTAGCTCAATGCCACTGCCGTAACCGTTTGCCAGTGTTAACAGAGCCATCACCACGGCGAACAGAAGCAATCCAAAAACGTCATCCAATGCGACAATGCCCGGAAGCACAAACTTTAATCGCGAGCGACTGGTAGAATTATTGAGCACATCCAGTGTTGCGATAGGGTCAGTTGCGAGGCTAATGCAGGCAAATACCGCAGCCAAGGCCGAGGACAGACCAATCAATTTGAGACCAACAAAAACGACGAGAAATGTGCCAATAGTCACCAGTAGTGAAAACACCAGCGCGGTATGGCCATGCTCCTTTAGCGAGTCCTGATTGAGTTTGCCACCGAGCAAGAAACCAATCATCGTCAAGGCGATCGTTGTAATATAGTCAAGGCTTTCATGCGTTCCACCTGAAATGAAATCAAGGCCAAATTCACCCATCAACATCCCCAGCAGAATCAACATGGTTACCCTGGGAATCTTTGATCGTTGCCCTATGACTTCCGCTAACAGTCCAAGTAACAACAACGCGCCCAGCGTTGTAAGTGTTATGGCAACGGTTGATTCCATCTTTGAGCACGCAGCAAACAAATAGTTTGTTCGCCATTATAGTTTATATTGATCGACGAACAGTACGACACGCGACGCTACTAAAACGCGACATCCTAAAGCGCAACACGCACGTTCCATCCATACCACTCGAATTCTAACGTCGATCTCCAATATCGTGATACAAGTATCCTAACAAAACCCCTAAAACGCGACACGCACGTTCCATCCAAAGCCCAAAAACTCTGATGTCGATCATCCAAAACAGTAATATCCTAAAACGTGATGGTAGGTTACCAGCAAATCTGGCGACACGCTGACCCATACCGTCAGAGTCGAAGATGGGATCATTGATCTTATGCACATCATGTGGCGCCCCGGCGAAGCTTTTATATTGATTAAAATCCGTATCATCAACATATTCGTGATGGGGCACTGATGAATAGCCGTGCAGTGCCAAAAAACCTGTTAATATAGCCAACAGCGAAAAACAGGTTTTGTGAGCGGGCTCATCGTCGAAACCCTTGCGTCAATAATAGGTAAGTATCACAGTTGCCACTGCGATGAACATTGTGACAAGCGGCTTCGGCAAGAACTCCCCGCCTGACCTGTAGGTACCTTGATGCATTTCAGGCAGGCAAGTCACGGCACAGGAAAACATACATGGCTATCACTGATAATCTGGAAAAAATGCTGGCTGCTGGCCGTGACAGTGCCATGTTGCGCTTTGGCCTGGGCAGCGCCTATTTCAACCAGCAACAATACGCTGAGGCGACGCCGCACCTGCAAGCCTGCATTGACCAGGACCCGGCTTATACCGCCGCTTACAAACTACTGGGTAAGAACCATCTGAAGCTCGACAACAAGGCAGCCGCGAAAAAAACCTTCACCCTGGGCCTGCCCATCGCCCAGGACCAGGGCGACAAACAGGCTGAGCGCGAGATGCTGTCCTTCCTGAAGAAACTGGAGCGCCAGCAGGACTGATTATTATTCAGGCCTAATTTGTAGCACGGGGCAAACCACTAAATCTCTGCTACCGATACAGGACAGCTTCGATATGCCACTTGTTGAAAAGATCAGAGACAAGACCAGGACATCCAGCATTTCGATTCAAACCAAGACACAAGAGAAAGACTAAAAATAGATCCTGCCCTTTTTTTGACACCCCCCCTACCGGCTCACTACTCGAGTGCGAACCAGCGCTGCTCATCAGTGTCTGCCGCCACTTCTAAATAGTTCATTGTCGATTCCACCACCCGCGCTGATGCCTGACGAAAGTATTCAGCCGACATCACATCATCCGGTGCTTCCAGAATAATATGGATACCGGCAGATGAGAACGGTAACAGACTGGAAATCAAGTACTCGTGGTAACTCCTCAGCAGTCGCCCTTCGTGGATAAAAAATTCTGCCATCCACTTGCCTTCGCCCGCGTACACGCCATTGGAGCTATCAACTTCTTCGAGCGTGACCCCCCGAAATTTCATGCATGACACCAGAGAATGATGGCGTCCGTCACCAAATGGGCCAAACCAGAATGCCGCAACGTCTGGCGCCTGGCCGATTGATTGAATCTGGTAGCTGTTGAACGCCACTTTTCTTGAATTCATCCCCGAAGGTGGAGGAGACACCTCGTGATTACGATCAAGCCAGGCCGGCACGGTAAAGGGTAATGCCAACAATATGCCAATGCCGAATGCGGTTATCGGTCGGATTGATAATGACGGCCCCGCGCTGGAGAACTCTCGCGTTCGAACGAACTGACCTAACATCCAGGCAGCCGCAACAAGCAGTATCGGCTGAGCTTGTGGTGTCATCGCGATAATCGAAACCGTGCCACTCAATACAACCCAACCAACAAACGACCTTAGACGTGCGGCGCTGACAAAGCCGGGCGCAAGCAGCAGCCAGGGTAACCAAAGGCTCTCACTGTAGGAAGCGCCAATAATAAGGCCGCCAACCATCCAGGGGAGATAAACCAGGTTCGCCCGACCTTTCAATGCCGTAAACGTGTTATCCAAAAGGTACAGCAATGTGCATGTCACCAGCACTAATCCACCAGGATTAAACGTTGCCGGTGCAACAAGCGACAGCACAATAGCAAGATATGCAGTATTGAGCCAGAAAGCGGCTGGTTTGCAGCGCGCATTTGACACAAGAAAAGGAATACAGGGCACTAACCAAAGGAACCCAATAAAATAGTGCAATTGCGGTGTTTCCCAGTCGGGATAAAACACGTATCGATATAGCGCAATTGTCAGCACTCTCGCAAGATTCACCACAAGCGCAAGAGGTATGCACATGGCAATGCGCAGCATTGCCTGCCAAGACAGCAGCGAGTCCTTATGCATCCAAATACATAACACCAGCAACAGGGTCAATGCATTGATACCGGAACAATCCTGAGACCAGGGTAACCTCACGCCTTCGATAATGACGGCATGCCCCAGATCTTGCGCCGACAACCCGACCCACTCAACCACGGTCACTACCAGATATCGCGACGCATCAGATACGATAAGGGTCTGCTCTAGAAGCCCCACCAGGCCGACGGCAATGACGACGGCAATCAGGACAGCAACGACACCTAACTGTTTTTTCTGAGATTCACGATCCATTGCTCCGTCTCCTCATCAGGGAATCGGCGTTTGAGTTCCTGCCCCCATTTATCGGCTTCTACAGATTCGGCAGACGCCACCGCAGACACAAACACGAGCAAGTTGGTTTCATCCGATACCGTATTGGCAAGCCTAGTTTTGAAAGCGGCAGTAATAGCGGAATACTCCTGCCTGACAAACCGCAAACGCAATGCATTGATGTCACCCATTGCGGCCTGTCCCAAATCACTTTCCAGCATTTCAAACGATGGCGGCACAGGCGGTGCCACCAAAACATCCTTCAAGGAAGATGCCAACGTAGATTTCATACGACCACCTATGATTGCCGCGTTGGCAAACGTTATCGCATCGCCAGACAAACCGTCGTGCCTAAGAAATATTTCAAAGCTGGCAAGATCGTATTGCGCCCAGCGAGATGGATCAGTCATGGCGTACTTTTGGAGCGCCTGCTCCAGCACGCCAGCCCGCACCAGCAACCTGGCGTGGACCAGCTTTGGCAGTTTGCCTTCCTCACCCGCGGTGATGAGCGGCAGGAGATAAGGATTCTCTTTCGCATCCCCGCCCTCGCGCACTCGAAACGGTGCATATAACAGGGTGACCGGAATCTGATCTAATGGAATCTCCGCAAAAAGCCGATCAGCTTCACCTGCGTGACCCTGCGCTAATCGAAGCAGTGCTTTGAGGTAGTGGGCTGCATCGCTTGAGCCAGGACCGATATGCGCCATTAGCTGCGATTGGCGCAGTCTGCTGCCACTGGACAGCGAAATCGCTTGCGGAAGATCTACCCAGCTAAGCTGCTGGAGCTGTTCAGGTTGCAGTGAAAACTGACGTTCGGTTTGTACGGTCTCAGGCGATTCACTTTGGAAAAGCACCAGGCCACACACCAACGTCGCCGCCAGCAACGCAACTATCAACATTATCGTTTTCATCTCAGTTCACCGCACGTGCTGGAGACTTGCGCAGCCAATGTATTATGGGAATCAGAAGCCCAAGGAACCACCAGGGCTCCGGTGTACCCGTTGGTCCTGCCACGGAAAAACTGATTTGAGCTGGAGCATTGGCAACGGATGGGCTCGCCGCATCCGCGGCTGCCCCTTCAGATGCCAGAATAATGGCAAATTCTTCTGCGCCGCCGGTGTAATCGAAGAATGTTTCATTGCTTCCGGAACCGGATGTGTCGACGAAACTAATATCCAGTCCAGCGGAGAGAATGCCACCTTCAAAGGCTACGTTGTCTATAATGATGACATCGTCAACACCACTGAAATCAGTTGTACCACCGTTAATCTCGCTGGATCCAGCTGAACCGAATAGCGTGTAAAACTCACTTTCGACACCGGTGGCAGCATCCAAAATATTTGCCGTGGTGTTGGTATAAAAGTCACTGAACGAATAACTGCCTGCGGTGGTCTGGAGCGACAATATGATGTTTTTGATGGCAACGCCAACTGATGTGGATGACTCCAATCCGTTTGCCGATTCGTTTAAATCAACACCCAGAGTAAGACTGCCGCTGCTGGACAGGTAGTTCGCCAGCTCAAGTGACGAGACATCTTTGAAGACATCAATGTACCCCGAACCTTTAGCAATACGGTCTTTGAGGGCCGTGGGCAAATCCGCAAAAACCGGACTGGCCATGACAAGGGAAGCAACTAAAAGTACAGAGGTTGGTTTCATGATGACGCCACAAGTGTGTTAAGTCTCCATAGGCAAAGCATTTTTTATGCCAACAGGGTAATCCCTAGAAAAACCGAACCTTAAGGTTGTCGCCAGTGACAATATCGGAAGCAATTTGCAAATGAAATTGCACATTGCAAATTGGGAGGGCAAGTCAAGATCAGGACACCCAGCATTTCCATTCAAGCCAAGGGTCAGATCAACTAGACGTATCACGCGCCAGGCTAACCAAGCCCACTTCGCCATATAAAAAGTATTGGTACACGCTGCATTATAGCCAACGGGACGAAAGGCTCACGGTGTCGCTAATGACTGATTCGACGACCAATAGATTGTTACGTGTTTTTGGTGTAAGTGAGGCTTACTTATATAGTAACGTTTGGCGTTACTGTTTAGCGGGGTTACAATTCCACTATGACCCTATCGTGAGCGCCAACAAAACAGGGCCTTTTACCAGCACGTGAACCCTACCATGCTGATGTTCCCATTCAATGTATCAAGGAACAATGATGGACCAAGTAGATCAAACGACTCTACATCGCCACTGGCGAGAACACGTTCAAGTCTGGCGAGCTTCCGGTTTGACGTAGATAGATTATTGCAAGCTTCACTCTCTGGCTTACCATCAGATCGGTTACTGGTCGCGTAAACTGAGCTCAAGACAAGCATCCATGTCGGGATCCACCAGAGTCTAACAACGCCCAGCGGCTTCTCAAGATCTGACCCTTTTGTTGCCTAATGGCATTGAAATTCGAGGTGTTAACGAGGAATTCGGGGCATCCACGATATGGGCCTTTTCCTACATTCACTATCGTCATCGATGGGATGGTCAGCCTACTGTTTCCAAGCTGGTACGAAAAGGCAGAGCTGTAAGCCCGGCGAGATCAGATCACACTATCATCCTTGGAGAACTGCCCTTAAGTCATTATGGACTCGGTGTCCCCCGTCCCCCAAGCCATACCGCTTCCTGTTCCAGTGCCAGCCCCTGCGATTGCATGGCATTGATGAGGCGTTGTACCTCGGGCTCTGCCGCCAATACCGGCGCCAGTAGCTCGATTGCCGCGTTGAAGTCAAGGGTGGTTTTCTGCCAGAGTTGGTTATTACCGTAGTGGCTTAAACAGCTTTCCCAGTCGGGCATCATCCATAAACTGACGCTGTCACCAAGGCGGGATTTGATGCGTGCGTAGTTGTGCAGGCCCACCCCGTCGTAGTCAGGGAAGAACCTGATACTGGTGGCTCGCGGCTTGGCTGCTAACCAATCGATGAGGTTTTTACGCACATGGCCACCATAGTAGGCGATGGCCTGCGGAGACTCAT
>Ga0307488_10005876_pt1 | contig 10128 bp, 12 predicted proteins | sample SB02metaG_FD_202248 | JGI IMG/M metagenome (GOLD analysis project Ga0307488, IMG submission 202248) | Sea-ice brine microbial communities from Beaufort Sea near Barrow, Alaska, United States - SB 0.2 | ecosystem: Environmental > Aquatic > Marine > Coastal | place: USA: Alaska | collected...
CTTCAACTAAATTGAATTCCCATGCAAAGTCTTTTAAATAGCCTTGATACCCATTTGCATTCAAATATCTCTCAGATGCAGTAACAATTTTCTGACCTACATTTTTCACCATTCTAGCTTCAGAGGTACCTGTTATTACTTTATTTTCAGATAGAAATTTATCGTATTGAGCAAAGGCGGTTGGAAAGATTTGTTCGTTTGAAACAAAGTTCAAATTTTTCTCTCCTGTAAAGGGGTTGGTTTTACAACCAAGCATTATTAACAGAGCAAAAACTGCTATAAATAAATTTCTAATTCTCATTATTTTTGGTTTAGGATGATAAAAATACAAAAGATGTAAGCTCGACAAATAAGGTTTGTGTTTGCTTTAACAGTTATCAATTTTCAAAAATGATACCAATATTAAAATGATAGCATTATTAAAATTCTTCGGTTTATAAAACACTAAACTTTATATCTTCGCATTTTATTAAACTTTCCACATTTAATTTATTTTTATGCCTCAACCAATCAACAAAAAGAAACCTGTACAAGTCTTATTAATTCCTAAATACTTACTTGCAACCGGAAAGATCCTTACAGCAATTTCCCCCTTTTTTGCCAGCAGGTTTGCAGCAAGATTATTTCTAACTCCTTTTAGATTTAAAATTCCGGAGAGGGAAAAAGAAATGGAGGAAAAATCAACTCAAGAAGTGGTTCATGTCCCTAGTATTAATAGAGACATAGTAGTCTACCATTATGGAAGTAATTCCAAAAAGAAAATATTATTAATTCACGGTTGGAGTGGAACCGGTACTCAAATGGCTATTATCGCCAAACGACTTGTTGAGCAAGGCTATAGCATTATAAGTTTTGATGCTCCCGGACATGGTAAGGCCCCGGGAAAAATTAGTATGATGCCATTCTTTATAAAGTCCATTCATCATTTGGAAAAAGAATTTGGTCCCTTTCATGCGGCCATTGGGCATTCTTTGGGTGGAATGTCTATTCTTAAAGTAGTAAAAGACGGAGTTAAACTAGATAAATTGGTGGTTATTGGTACTGCAAACAGTGTTACGCACATCACTGAGGATTTCGCTCAAAACATGAAACTGAATAATAAAGTAGCTGGGAAAATGAAAGCATATTTGGACTCGAAGTTTGGAGAAGATATGGATAATTATTCCGGAGCGATCTCTGCTGAAAAAGTAACTGTCCCTACTCTGGTTATTCATGATGAAGATGATGTAGATATACCGGTGAACTGTGCATATGAGATTAATAAAAGTTTAATAAATGGTGAGTTATTAATTACTGAAGGACTGGGTCATCGAAAGATTTTAGGAGATCCTGAAGTAATTAACAAAATAACAACATTCATAGCGGTATAATCTTTGTAGTTTTAAAAATAAAAAGATGAAAAATTTATTTTTGACCCTATTAGCAATCATAACTTTAAGCTGTAATGGTACCGCTCAAAAGAAAGATTCTGATACCAATTCAAAAGAGGTCGCATCAAAATTTGAAGTAACAAAATCTGATGCCGAGTGGAAAGAGATCCTAAGTCCGGCACAATATCAAATTCTTCGAAAAGCGGGAACTGAGAGAGCTTTTTCCAGTGAATTGAATGATATTAAGGAACCCGGAACTTTTGTTTGTGCTGCTTGTGGAACTGAATTATATGAAACCAAGCATAAATTTGATAGCGGAACGGGATGGCCGAGTTTTGATAGAGCTATTGAAGGTGGAATAGAAATGGGATCCGATTCCAAATTAGGATATTCCAGAGATGAAATTCACTGCGCTACCTGTGGCGGGCATTTGGGTCACTTATTTAACGATGGACCTCGTGAAACAACTGGAAAAAGACACTGTATAAATGGAGCTGCAATGAAGTTTATTGCAGACGCAAAATAAAAATTCGATTATGACAAAATACAATATAGAAAAGACGGAAGAGGAATGGAAAAAAGAACTTTCTGAAGATCAATACCGAGTTTTAAGACAAAAAGGTACTGAAGCCCCAAATTCTGGAAAATATAATCTTCATTTTGATAATGGAGAATACCAATGCGCAGCCTGTAAAGCGAAGCTTTTTGAAAGCAACAGCAAATTTGAAAGCGGATGTGGCTGGCCAAGTTTTGATAATGCAATTGAAGGAACTATCGAGTATATTCAGGATAAAACTTTTGGAATGTTACGTACCGAGGTTCTTTGCGCCAATTGCGGAAGTCATTTAGGTCATTTATTTGACGATGGCCCTACCCCAACGGGTCAAAGATTCTGTGTGAATTCAGCAAGTATAGATTTCAATAAAAATTCTTAAACCTTAAAAATTTAATTATGAAAAAAATAGCTACACTCTTAATATGTGCGATTTTTGCACTTACCTCCTGTACCTCAGATAGTGTTCAAGGGCCTCAAGGACCTCCAGGAGCAGATGGAATTGATGGACTTGATGGACTAGGTTACACCTTTGAAGAAACCATAACATTCGATTATTTCTTTAATTCTAATACCTATTCTACATTTATTACAATTCCAAATTCCGTTGCTACTGTGAATCCAGATGCTGATGCAGTTTTGGTCTATAGACTAGAAATTGTTCAAGATGGTTCAGGTAATGATATAGATTCTTGGAGCCTTATTCCTCAGAATTTTTTCCTAGAGGAAGGAATTATTCAATATGTTTATAATCATACTGCAGTAGACGTGGAAGTAATTATTGACGGTAATTTTGATCTTAGTAATTTAGATAGTTTTTTTGTCGAAAATCAAACATTTCGAATTGTAGTTCTTCCATCTGATACTTTCGCCAAAGACACAGGCGTTGATGTATCAAGCTTAAATGCAGTGATGAATACATTAAATATTAAAGAATCTGATGTGATCAAGTCTAATTAGACTTAAATCAAGAAGTTCGAGGCCTGCCGGACAGGCAGATTAAACCCTCAATATGGGATCAAACCCTATTTTAGAATGGCTCTTTCAGTTTGAAAGAGCCATTCTTTTTTTAAAAATAAAAAATTTGTATAATTCTTATTCTTTCAGTTTAAGCTTATATTCCTTAAATTCGCAACTTCTAAAAACGTCATAAAAATTTCGAAATATGAGTAAATACGATATCATTGTTCTAGGAAGTGGGCCGGGAGGTTACGTTACCGCTATTCGCGCATCACAACTTGGTCTTAAAACAGCCATCATCGAGAAAGAAAATCTAGGTGGAGTATGCCTTAACTGGGGTTGTATCCCAACAAAAGCTTTACTTAAAAGTGCGCAGGTATTCGATTATTTAAAACATGCCGAAGACTACGGACTTACACTTCAAAATGCTGATAAAGATTTTGGAGCTGTAATAAAACGAAGTCGAGATGTTGCAGATGGAATGAGCAAAGGTGTTCAATTCTTAATGAAAAAGAACAAGATTGACGTACTAGAAGGTTTTGGAAAGCTTAAAGGCGGAAAAAAGGTTCAGGTTACAGATAAAGATAACAAGACCAAAGATGTTGAGGCAGATCATATAATTGTTGCAACCGGAGCCAGATCCAGAGAATTACCAAATCTTAAACAAGATGGTAAAAAAGTGATCGGTTACCGTGAAGCAATGACTTTAAAGAAGCAACCTAAATCTATGATCGTAGTTGGATCTGGAGCGATCGGGGTTGAATTTGCACACTTTTATAATGCAATGGGAACAGATGTTACTATAGTAGAATTCCTTCCTAATTTAGTGCCATTAGAAGATGAAGAGGTTTCTAAACAGTTTGAAAGAAGTGTGAAAAAAGCAGGGATTAAGGTAATGACCAATTCTTCTGTAGAGAGTGTAGATACTTCAGGTAAGACTATAAAAGCTAAAGTTAAGACCAAAAAAGGGGAAGAAACCTTAGAAGCAGAGATCGTACTTTCTGCCGTTGGAATTAAATCCAATATTGAAAATATAGGTTTAGAAGAACTTGGTATTAAAACAGATAAAGATAAGATTCTTGTAAACGAATGGTATCAAACCAACGTTGCTGGCATTTACGCCATTGGTGATGTTGTAGATGGTCCTGCACTTGCTCACGTAGCATCTGCTGAAGGGATTACTTGTGTAGAGAAGATCGCAGGACTTCATGTAGAAGCGATAGATTATGGAAACATCCCTGGTTGTACCTATGCAACTCCGGAAATTGCATCTGTTGGAATGACAGAAAAGCAAGCTAAAGAAGCTGGTTATGAGCTGAAGATCGGTAAATTTCCTTTCTCTGCATCTGGAAAAGCAAAAGCAGCCGGAACTCCGGATGGTTTCGTAAAAGTTATTTTTGATGCTAAATATGGCGAATGGTTAGGTTGCCATATGATTGGTACCGGAGTAACCGATATGATCGCCGAAGCAGTTCTAGGAAGAAAACTAGAAACTACAGGCCATGAAGTATTAAAAACTATTCACCCCCACCCAACTATGAGTGAAGCGGTAATGGAAGCTGTTGCAGCTGCCTACGGCGAAGTGATACATTTATAAAAATATATTGATTATAATAAAAAAGCTCCGAAATTTCGGAGCTTTTTTTATTGTATTATTTTGGAATAAGATCACAATACCAGAAAGCTGTATCCCAGGATTGAGGTTTATCCTTAAAACAATCCTTATCGGATTTTGATGCGGTATATGTTCTTTCAATAATTTCTCCTACTTCAAATTTTACAGGCTCTTTAAAATTTGGCCCATCATATACAAAAGTGTGAAATTCTCCGTTTTCTCCACAGGGATCAACATTTGCAGGCAAGCTCTCAATAAATTCCAGATCTATTTCCCTACCACAAAAAGATTTATCCAGAACCTTTGCATTTATACAAACTGTGATTGCCTTAAACCCAAGTTTGATAAATTCGAGAATTAATTCCTTTGTATCCTTTTTCCATAGAGGGAAAACAGCTGTTATTCCTACAGTTTCTAACTGCTCCTCACGATACTTTTTGAGATCTTCTAAAAAGATATCTCCAAAAACACTGTGAGTAAACCCTTCCACAACCAACTGGCTAACACTTTTTTTCATTACAGAGTTGTACTCCTCCATGGAAACGGTTCCGTCTAATTCTATAAGTTGTAATGGAATTTCCAAACTTTGTGCCTGTTGGATCAACAAGTCTTTTCTTAAACCATGCATGGAAACTCTGTCTACTTCAGAATTAACCGTAGTCACTAGTTTTTCTATAGTATATTCCTTGTTGTTTTGAAGAAGATATAATGCCAAAGCTGCATCCTTTCCACTACTCCAATTCAAATATGTTTTAAACATAAGATCTATTCTTTTATAAAACTCGAGATAGCCAGATCGTAACTTTGTAATCCAAAACCTATGATAACTCCTTTAGCATTAGGAGAAATATAGGATTTATGACGGAACTTTTCTCTGGAAAATGTGTTTGAGATATGAACTTCCACCACCGGTGTCGCTATTGCCTTCACGGCATCCCCTATTCCTATTGATGTGTGAGTATATGCTGCGGCATTTAAGATAATACCATCAAAGTCTTTATCGGCTTTTTGGATCTCATCGATCAACTCCCCTTCAATATTGCTTTGAAAGTGAGATAATTCTATATCCCTAAACTGAAACTGCAACTTCGAAAAATATTCTTCAAAGCTCTTCTTCCCATAAGTATCAGGTTCCCGTGTCCCAAGTAGATTAAGGTTTGGACCATTTATAATAATTAATTTCATAATTTGAAGGTATATAAAAATCGATCTTTTCCTGGTATAAATTCACTTAAAGTCGATCTACAGGGCTTAATCTATAACCAATCCCAATCATTATATTATTAAATTTAAAATCTTGTGAAGGCTGCCCAAGAAAATCATTCACTTTTCTTCTGCTCACTTCATAGGTATATCTCCCTTGAATAAAAATAGATTTAGTTATATCCATACCCAATCCTGCACCTAACTCCCATCCAAACTGATCTTTAGTACCTGTATCATCTTCACTTCCCAACAAATAGGTCACTTGGGTTCCAGCCTGTACATTAAATCCTTTATCACCAATTTGATATTTAAGCATCAGAGGTAAATAAATGATTTTGAATTCGTTTACATATGCAAAATTCACTGCCGGTTGTAGATGAAACTTTTCATTTATATAAATATCTACAAAAGCACCTGCGTATCCACCAGAACCGTAGTCGTTCCATTTTGCATTATCTCTTTCTCCATTTACCTCAGCATAAACATAGCCAGCCATAAAACCCACTTTGGTATCCTTAGATCTTCTGGACTGTGCATTTAGAAATGAAGAGAAACATAGAATTAGTATTAAGCTAAAGATGCTTTTTATCATACAGTGTTTTTAAAAAAATAAAAGTACCATAAATATCAATTTTGAACCTAATAAAATTGAAGCAATAAAAAAGCAGGTGCATAACACCCCTTTTTTATTGCTATTTAATTATGGAAAATCTATAAACCGAATTCTATTCCAAGGTTGATGGAGTTAAAACTTCCTCCATCCATACTTACCCCTTCATAAGAAGCCGCTATTCCCAATTTCCCGATCTGATAACCTATTAATGGTCTATAATAGAAACCTCCATCATTTCCATCATTTATTCCTATAGCATAACCAAGATCTGCACCTAAATACAATGAAGAAAGACCAAAACGCCCGGATGCAGCAATAGGCAAGAATTGGACATCGTCTGTTTCTATTTTCTCACTCCCAATCGTGAGATCTTCGGAAAAATAATGAGAATATCCCAGCATTGGACCTACATCTAAAACTTCAACAACATTAAACATATAGGCGACATCTGTCCCCAAGTGGAAATTCGAGAAATCCTCCACATCTCCAACAGGAATTCCTCCATTAACACCAAATCTGAAATTACCCTGACTATAAACGAAATTTAGTCCCATAAATGGAACTAAAAATAGAATTAGTAATTTTTTCATAATTGTTATTTTAACGATTAGTTAATTAAATTTATCAAAAAAACCCGAACAATTTGTTGATAGATCGGGAATTAAAGTATTTATTAACACTAACAATCAGTGGATTACGCTGTGTTAAAAATAAAAAGGCGGAACTTAAGAGTTCCGCCTTTTTCTATAAAAAATAATTGAATTTCTAAAACAGAAACCCAATCCCTCCCTGTAATACAGAATGTTTTACATCGCTATTTTTAAATAAACTTGAATAAGAATCATCATAGACATCAGATAATCCATAATTATAACGTGCATTTACGAAAAATCCTCCTCTAAATTTATAAGAAGCCCCAAGTCCTAAACTAAGATCCACTTTATTAAATTGATCTTCGTTCAAAGGAACATCTCCAATATCCTGACTTGGATTAGAATCTATCTCACTGTTCACTAAAAATCCAACTTGTGGACCAGCTTCCAAAGAAAGACCCTCAACAAGGTAAAATTTCGCTAATACAGGAACATTGATATAATCCAACTGATACTCTACATCATTGGTGTTATTTCTACTTGCAATGTCATATCCCTGCCCAGAATATAAGACCTCTGGCTGTATAGAAAATTTGTCTGAAATCGGGATCTCTGCCAGGAGACCTAAATTAAAAGAAGTTCTGGAATTGGGATTATCAAAATCTCCAAATCCGTCCCCACTAAAAGTACTGGAGTTAACACCACCTTTAACCCCAAACTTCACATATTCCTGAGCGCTTAAACCACCCATACTCAACAAAGCTATTCCTATTAATAAAATTGACTTTTTCATTTGTTTCTATTTTAAGTTCACAAGCGAAATTAGTCCTACATTTGTTAAGGAAGTGTTATTCAAACCTAAAGTATTGCTAATTGTAATATCCCTTTTTGTTAATAATCATAAATATGACTTGGAAACAAGGTTTACAGGATTATAGAAATTATTTATTGATAGAACGGGGGCTTTCCGAGAATTCTGTAGTCAGTTATTCTTTAGATATTCATAAACTTATGAACTATCTTGAGGAACATAAGATCTCGATCTCTCCAATAAATATCTCTGCTGAAATACTCCAACAATTTATTTTTGAAATTGCGAAGTCTTTAAATCCCAGATCTCAATCCAGAGTGATCTCCGGTTTAAAAAGCTTTTTTGATTACCTGATCTTTGAGGATTATCGAGATAACAACCCATTGGAAATTATAGAATCTCCAAAAACCGGAAGAAAACTTCCCGATGTACTTTCACTTTCCGAGATCGATAAAATGATACTGGATCTAGATCTTAGTCAGGCACAGGGAGAACGAAATAGAGCGATCATAGAAACATTATATGGATGTGGTCTTAGAGTTACTGAATTGCTGGATCTAAAACTTTCTGATCTCTTTTTTAAAGAAGGTTTTATTATGGTAACAGGGAAAGGAGAAAAACAACGCTTTGTTCCCATTGGAGAAATTACACAGAAGTACATAACAGAGTATTTACAAAATTCAAGAAATCATAATCCCATAAATCCAAAATCTTCAGATATCATTTTCTTAAACAGAAGGGGAAATTCGCTAACCCGCGCAATGATCTTTACCATTGTTCGCAATCTGGCCAAACAGTCAGGAATTCAGAAGAAAATTAGTCCGCATACATTTCGTCATTCCTTTGCCACCCACCTTCTTGAGAATGGAGCCGATCTAAGAGCCATACAGCTTATGCTGGGTCATGAAAGCATTACAACTACCGAGATATATATGCATGTGGATAAAAGCCACTTAAAACAGGTGATAAATAGTTTTCATCCCAGAAGCAAATATTAATGTTTTGCTAAACCTCCATTTTAATTTTTTATTGAGCTATCTGCTGAGTAACTTCAATGAAAATTGAGAAAAATGAAATATTTAAAATTTAATAACGGAGACCAAATGCCGGCCATTGGACTTGGTACCTGGAAATCTGATAAAGGGGAAGTAGGAAAGGCTGTAAAGATCGCTATAAAAAATGGCTACAGGCATATAGATTGTGCAGCCACTTATGGGAATGAAGCTGAAATTGGAGAAGCACTTTCTGAAGTTTTAAAAGAAGGACTTGTAAAGAGAGAAGATCTTTGGATCACTTCGAAACTTTGGAATAATGCTCATAAATCTGAAGATGTAATTCCAGCATTAAAGCAAACATTAAAGGATCTGCAATTAGATTATTTGGATCTATATCTTATTCACTGGCCAGTTGCCTTTAAACCCGGAGTCGCATTCCCGCAAAACGATGACGACTATTTATCGCTCGAGGAAGCACCTATCATAGAAACATGGAATAAGCTGCTGGAGGCCAAAAAAGAAGGTCTTACAAGACATGTGGGAGTTTCTAATTTTAGCGCAACCAAATTAGAAGATCTCTTATCTAAGACTGATGATGGCCCGGAAGTGAATCAGGTAGAATTACATCCATACCTGCAACAAAACGAATTAATTGAATTTTGCAGTAAGAACAAAATACATTTAACTGCCTACTCTCCATTAGGAAGCGGAGACAGAATTGATGCGATGAAAGCGCCCGATGAACCTTCCCTGTTAGAAAATAAGGTGATAAAGAAAATAGCTAAGAAACATGGAGCATCTCCCGCCCAGGTTATAATTAATTGGGAAACCTTACGTGGAACTGCTGTAATTCCGAAGTCTACTAATAAAGGTAGAATAATTGAGAATATGGAAAGTACGGGAGTGAATTTAGATAAAGAAGACCTTGAACAGATCGCCTCTTTAGATGACCACTTTAGATATGTTACAGGCGAATTCTTTGTGACCAAAGGAAATAGCTATAGTGATATTTACGACGAAAAATAGCTTTTACATAATTTCTAAAAATAACCATCGGGAAATTGCAATCTTTTTGAACCCTTTTTCGAAGAATAAGTGCTAGAAATTTTCGAGATTCAGGAGGAACGATTTTTTTCTATCGTTCCTCCGCGGAAATTTTAGCACGGTTTTTGGCTTTATTGCCAAAAAATTCCCTGAAAAAGGCGTCTTTTTCTTTGCTTCGTTTCTTTTGGACGAGCAAAAGAAATGAAGGCTGATAAAAAACCCTAAGAGATAAGGTTTACAGTCTAAAAAACGGACTTATTTTCTTTGATTTTTTTAGAATAGGATAGAATTGCTGGATCTTTATCCACCTCAGTATTTTAGGATCTTTCGGTGGTAGTGACTCCTTAAACAACAAAAATCCCGCTAAG
>Ga0307488_10005878_pt1 | contig 10127 bp, 9 predicted proteins | sample SB02metaG_FD_202248 | JGI IMG/M metagenome (GOLD analysis project Ga0307488, IMG submission 202248) | Sea-ice brine microbial communities from Beaufort Sea near Barrow, Alaska, United States - SB 0.2 | ecosystem: Environmental > Aquatic > Marine > Coastal | place: USA: Alaska | collected 2017-05-06
TCATTTTGATGAATAATAAAGAGGATTACTATTAAAAACCCGATAAAAATATATGTATTATCTTTTTTCATTTATATTAATAAACATATTAATATCCCAAACGATCTATTATTTTATCAATTAAATCATCTTGCTTTTTCTTTTTTCTGGTGGTTTTACGTTTTCGGTTAGTTTTACGTTTTCGGCTGGTTTTATTGGTCGTTCTTCTTTTCTTTTTAGAATACTTTTGCTTTTTTAAATTACCCTGCTTTTTTAAATTACCCTGCTTTTTTAAATTACCCTGCTTTTTTAAATTACCCTGCTTTTTAGTTTTCTTTTTTTTTTTTCCACTGACTTTACCATCATGGGCTATATTTTCAATTTCATTATACATTCTTTCAGGTAATACCATATCATAATCATTGTCCATACAAGAAATATAACATATAAAACTGTTATTTAATTCATTTACTTCATCTTCTAATAATTGTCTACAGTCTTCTTCACTACCGAAAAGATCTATATCAGCTTCATTGGGACAATATCCTTCAAATAAATTTAATAATTGTAATAAATCACTTTCATTCATTCTAAGATTCATTAAATCTAAGAATGTAGACAATTTTTCAGAGTCATATGATTTCATTTCGGTGTATTCACTTAAAAGTGTATCATAATCTTTTTCCATAAGGGGTGAGATTTCTTCCATCTCTTTCTGTGGATCATCCGGATCGATTAGTATTTCAGTGTGAGTACCGACCATCGTGGAAGCGCGCTTTGGACCTTGCCAGGCCTCATCGTCAAACGGCTGCGTGTGTTCGTCTGCTTCGTCTGAGTCTACATCGTCTGAGTCAGTTTCCAAGGCATGTTCGGAACCACTGGAACCACCGACCTGCACACGGATATTATCTATATTTGACCCGACACTAGTTACTAAATCACTTATTGTGAGATCTCGCATTTCTAAATAATTCTTAGAAGCAGCATTATTTTTACATTTGCTTCTCATATCATTTACTTGGGTTTCAATATGTACTGTATATAATGGTTCTAATATTTTCATACAATTAACTTTTAAAAAGGCTAATGCTTTCTCTGCCCATATAGATAATTCGGGAACCATGTGAGTTTCAGTTTCTAATTCTACATAAGTGGAATCCATAACAACTGTCATTACTAAAACGGAAGATGCTAAGCAAATACCACTAAGTAAATTACCCATTTCTGGTTCTCCTGTAAACATTGAATTGTAAGTTTCAATGATTGTGTCACACTGCTCATTCAATATTGCTTCTTTCTGATAAATGGGTTTAGCCCCCCATACCTTAGCTTCCTCTACCGCTTTATCTATTTGATTACTGAAATCAGGTCTCCCCGCATAATCAGAATAACTATGTTCATAATATTGTTTTAATTTTGCTTCATTAACAGGATTATAAGCACTATCTGCGTTATTAATACCGACCATATTACAAGGTCCCAATGTTCCAGAATTTCCTACCATTAGCCCCAGTGCTTTTTTTATTAAAACAGTATTCTTCTTCATTTTGAAACCAAACCACTCATCTATATCATTAAATTCAAAATATAATAAATCAGCATCACATTTTACCTGATTAAATAAACTCATACTAGGTAAACCATTCACAACTTGCTGTCTTCTTAACATGAGCATTATATAGTAAACCATCCTAATAATAATATCTTCACTCACACCAACCCCACCAACCCCACCAACCCCTTGCTCTTTAAATATTTCTATTAAAATACGATGATATTTTCTAAATTTATTTGGTTCATCATCTTTTAAATTCATTTGTTGCGCCAATAAATTTCCAAAAGCCTGTTTTACACACTTAATGCAGTGTTCCATTTCATGATTTAATCCAGAACCTGCATTTATATATGGCTTGCCGCCTAATTTAAATCCACAAGGGACTTTGGTCCCCCAACATCTAACAAGGAAATCTTCACTGGGTGCCTGCGGTACACACCATACCCCAGCATTCTCTGGTCGCAACTTTGTTCCAGTACCACAACCATATAAAGCAGGTCCTTGGTATGCTCCAGCATCATCTCTCTCTATCATTTTACGGACTAAACCGACCCCTTTTCTTTTTAATCCAAATAATATTTCTTTATTAACTTCAAAGAAATTCTTTTGCATTGTAGCAGTGATATTCAATGATCCTTTTATACCGCCTACTAATCTTGCAATTGCTACTGAAATATATCTATTGTCCGTCCCTGTAAAACTCCCTAATTTTTTTAGAGCATTCTTAGTGGTATCTTTTGATAAATGTACAACCTTAGATTTTAATGCTCTTGCTCCTTTTTTAGCTTTTACCGCCACCCTCTTTGTTTTTTTAATAGGGGTGCCCGGAGGTAAAGTAGCAACAAAATTTTCTTTCTTTTTTCTAATACGAGTACCTTTTCTTACAGGATTACTTTCTACACCTGGACCCGTAAGTGCCTGCATATTAGAGTCGTCCACCATCGGTACTTGTTCAGGTTCAACTGATGCCATCGGTACTTGTTCAGGTTCAACTGATTGGTTTTTTTTTGGTGGGGGGGGGGGGGGGGGGGGGGGGGGGGGGGGGGGGGGGGGGGGGGGGGGGGGGGGGGGGGGGGGGGGGGGGGGGGGGGGGGGGGGGGGGGGGGGGGGTGGTGGATCAGGTTCAGTTTGGTACATGACCACTTGATCCTCACCACTATCACCGTCTAGGATTCTTGCCTTTTTCTGTGGTGGTTCTTGTGGTTCTTGTGGTTCTTGTGGTTCTGGTGGTTCTGGTGGTTCTTCCATTTTATATTAATAACATATTTAATTTATTTAATTTATTAAATTTGATATAAAGATTTATTCATCTTTATTAAATATACAGACATGAAATTTAATATTATTGTTTCCGTAAATAATAATAATCTGATCGGTGAGGGCGATGACTTACTTATTCAGTCAAAAAAAGATTTAAAAAATTTTCAAATGATTACTACTGGTTCAGGTGGCAAAGGATGTAAAGGACCAGAAGGAGATTATCAAAATATAGTCATCATGGGTCACAAAACCTGGCTAAGTATTCCCGAATCAAGGAGACCTCTTAGAGATCGTTATAATATTGTATTGAGTAAAAATCATAGTTTAGAGGAAAATAGTAATACCAAACTATGTCGCTCTTTAGACGAAGCATTCTATTCTTGTAAGGATTTCAACGGTGAAATATTTGTAATCGGTGGTACGCAGATATTTAATGAATGCTTAAATTATAAGGACGATTTACATAATATTTATGTAACTAAGTTTGATGATAATTATCATCCGAGAGATACAACGCATAGTTTTCCTATTCGCTTATTTGATAATATGAAACTCATTCATAAATCCGATAAGATGCACGAGATGTGTAGCAGACCTCATATTGATAATCGGGAAAAAGGTTTTCTTCAGGAGTACCTAAGTGAAACTTATACGAAATCAATTTCCTTCACATTTGATACTTATCAGAATAAGAATGAAATCAACGAAGAAGAATATCAATATTTAAATTTATTAAAAAAAGTCTTCGAAGAAGGGTTAGAAACCGAGAGTCGGAATAGTAAAGTCTTTTCATTGTTTGGGGAACGGATGGTATACGATTTAAGTAAAGGTTTCCCCTTACTAACTACGAAAAGAGTAGGTTATAAAACAGTTCTACGTGAATTATTATGGTTTATCAATGGCTCAACGTCCAACCAAGAATTAGTTGATCAAAATGTTCATATCTGGACAGCGAATTCATCTCGTGAGTTTTTGGATAGCAGAGGGTTAGATTACGAAGAAGGTGATTTAGGACCTGTTTATGGATTTCAGTGGCGACACTTTGGAGCAGAATATATTTCCCACGATACAAATTATCGTGGTAAGGGTATTGATCAGTTACAGAATGTAATTGATTTGATTAAGACAGAACCGAATTCACGGAGAATTATTATGAATTCTTGGTCGCCACCGGATTTAGATAAGATGGCTCTACCGCCTTGTCACGTGATGTGTCAATTCAATGTAGATACAAAAAATAATAAATTAGATTGTCAGTTATATCAGAGATCGGGTGATATGTTTTTAGGAGTTCCTTTTAATATCGCTTCCTATGCCTTATTAACGCATATAATTGCGAAATTAACTGGATACCAAGTCGGTAAACTTATTCATGTAATAGGTGATACTCATATTTATGAATCACATGTTGAAGCGGTAAAGACACAGATAAAAAGAATTCCTTATCAATTTCCAGAACTTAACATTTCTAATCAATTAACCGATATCAATACGATTAAAGAACAATATTTTACTTTACAAAATTATAAATACCATGATAGAATTAGTGCTCCGATGATTGCTTAGATAATCATCATCTCATTGGATTTTTCTCACATTTTTTCTTACATTTTGTTGTGTTATTAAACCGTGAATTACAATTGTGTTTATTTTCACAGCGTCTTATGTTTTCTTGGGCGATACCTTGGACGAGTTTCTTCTCTGCCTCCTCTGCGATAGCGCGATCTTCTGATAAAATTGTAGGATCCGCATATGCTTTAGCAACGGGTACACCTTTCGATTGCTCTAAGTCTGATTGCTCTAAGTCTGATTTATCTAAGTCTGATTTATCTAAGTCTGATTTATATGATTGCTCTAATCCTGATTGCTCGGGATTCTCTAGTTGATCAGACGCTATCCCACCTACTTCCAATCCCTTGTCGGAAACCTCTAATATTTGTTCATCCGAAGCATCTGATTTACGTTTTAATTTTTCAATGTGTTCATCTATATCCATGACAGTAAATACCCCTGTTAAGGGGATATATTTACCATCGCTCTCGCTATTAATATCTTTCTTTATGTTTATCCCCAGTGTATTTCCGTTATATTCTAACCTGATATACCTACCACTTTCATCAATTAAGTTTTCGTATATAAAATATATGATTTTAAATATAAATAATATCTGTAGTGTATTAATTAATCCCTTACCTAAAGAAAATACACTTGATGTTTTCGTCGACGCCGACTCTTTCCTTTTTCCCATGCTATCTTTTATATTAATTGACTTTAAAAAGTTTATAAAACGCCCACCACCTTCTTGTCCATCATTAACAAGTTTCGGGAAATCTGTTTGCCCTAAGACACGACCTTTAATTTCATTTTCTTTATCTTTTAGATCGCTTACTACCCTATCTAAAAAATCTTCTTCACTTGTTGTTTTACCTTCCTCCTCCAAAATCTCTCTAATTCGAGGACTACCCCATGCTGCTTTTATTAAAAGTGGTATAAAGAGCATGACGTAATCCTTAATATTAGCATATATCGCTAAACTTTTATTATTTTTAAAATTTAAGTTATATACTTCATTATTATCTAGAGTATAAATTCCTATATAACAATTATCACCTTTCTGTCTATGTTTAAATATTATTTTACCATTGAATGAATCTAACACTTTTGTTAAATTGGGTTGTCCGAAAAAATACCAAATCGTATGTATCAAAGCACCGATTGTGACACCCGTGATTAATTTTTTTAATTTTTTTAGAGCCACCATGAAAATCATACCCCCCCCTCCCTGCCCGACAGGTGCGGGAACAGGTGCGGGTACAGGTGCGGGTACAGGTGCGGGTACAGGTACAGACCCTGTATGTCTACTCGGAAGCAATTTTAGAACCTTTTCTCTTATACTATCACCAGCACCTTTCAGTTTTTCTGAAATCCACGATGATGATCCTAACCATGTATCTATAGTGGTTGTATATTTAACCCCAAATTCACTCAGGATGCTTGTAACAATACCAATGTCAAATTTAATTAATCCATGGGTTCCATCACTACCCCCACCAATCTTATGAAAGTGTGATTTTCTATATGTCCGCTTTCTTCTTTTACTTCTATCTACCTTTCTCTTCATTGTTCGACGTTTTGATACTTTACGTCGCGTCCTTTTATTCGGTTTCCGAATGGTTCTTTTCTTAATAGCCATTTATAATATTAAATATATTTTTTTATTAGCTTATTGATTGAACCGCTAATTTATCGGCCATTTCATTTCCTAAAGAATGAATATCATTTAATCCCGTATGTGCTCTTATATGAATCAATTCCACATCTAATATCTGATAAAGATTATTGATTTTATGTAAAATATCTATATTCTTTTTATCCTGGCATTTATTATTTTTTGACCACTCTGGATACCATATCGTTATACATTTTATACTATATTCTGAATCCGTATAGAGATATATTCTTTCTTTGACTGAGGACACATGACATAATTCTAAACATTTTAAGATCGCCATTAGTTCCGCAGCATTATTAGTTTGTTTCGTATAGATTAATTTTTCAGAAACATCTTCTATTTGTATCGTATTCGTTTCCGAAAAATGAATACCTATACCAGCCATCGCTTTTTTTTTGCCATTGTTTTTACACGCGCCATCCGTATAAACTATAAATGAATTCTCTGTCCTAGGCTGAATTGTTTTTTCTAAAGGATCATTTAATTCTTTTATCAGATAACCATACATATCAGCATGTTTTATTGAGAACCAGGGTTGACTAATTAACCATCTTGAATATTGTTTATCTTTGGATACTACTTCAACCGTCTTACCACTATATTTACCAAATGTTAAATACATCTTTATTGATAAAAGATTATTATAAAAATCAAATTTAGTTATTTATTTATTTCATTGTTATTTATTTCATTGACGCTCTCAAGCCCGCTAACGTCTTTCTCTTTTTACTATGTTTTTTGCTGTTCTTTTTACTACACGAACAAGGATTACAATCACATATTTGGCAGGCACACCTCTTAGACCTCTTACCTCTCTTTCTCATCTTTTTCGTGGATCTTTTTTTGCGGTTTGTTTTCTTGCTCCGTTTCTTACGTTTCCCACCGCCGCCTTGCGGATCAAGTAGAGACGAATTATCCATAGCAGTACCATAAAGAGGTCCCGAAGCCACTTGTTCAAAAACTAAATGTGGACCGATACCCGCAACCATTAATTATATTATAACCGTAGAAAATAATATTCTTAAATATCATCTAAATCTACTTCATCATGTCCATCGGGTCCATTAGACCCATCGTGCCCATCGGGTCCATCTTCTGTATAATTATCTTCGTTGTCTTCAGTTGAAAACTGAAAATCATTATCATCTTCACCTAAATCCTCTTCTAACTTAATGAAATCAGGAAATTCACCTTCTCTCTGTAACTTTCGCGACTCATCTAAATCATATTTATGAATAATACTACACTTATCATCACCTGTTGTAAATTCCCACTTACTAAAGAGGACTATATCATCTTTATTAATCCAAACTCGTTTCCTCATGTTACCCGCTACAATTCCCATTCGCATTTTTCCATCAAAGCATTGTATCTCGAAGCGACCTGAACCCATCGCCCTACAAACTTTACCATATTCTTGATCCTCCGTAGGATCTTTATAAATCAAGCGTTTTTCATGACCACCTGTTTTTTTACCCCTCTTAAATTTTTTACCTCCTTTCGCATTCGGCATATTTTTATACTAACAAGTTTATTTAAACCTAATTTTTTAAATACTTTAATTAACTATGAATCTAGATGAATTAAGTGAAAAACTGAATAGTATTAGTTATTCATTAAAAACCGATAACTCTTATGAAACTCTTCTCAAGAAGTTAAAAGATGAACCTGAGATAAAACAGGAATATTATGATTCATTGGATCCTTTGGAACGCGATTATCAAAAGAAGAACGATGAATATAAAAAACTCGTATCAGGATTTTCCCAAGCCTATTTAGAATTATGTGAGTGGTATGTGGGACCCGAGTTACCTATGAACGACGCTACTTTTTTAGATGACAGGGATAGTATTAATACTCTTTATTTTATGTTTCTCATGAGTATGTTTATAAAATCTAACTAATATATATAATGAAAACTGTTAAAATATCTAAGAAGTATATCACATCCTATTTTGAGAAAGAAGATTTAGATATCTTTAAAACCGAACTCTTTATCTACTTATTGGGTCAACAAAAGAAGATAGGATTTATCCCGAAACTTATAGATTATGACTGTTCAAAGTTAGTATTAAAAACCGAAAATGTAGGTATCACCTTAGAAGAATATTGCGAAAGCGAGGACAATTTAGATGATTTCTTACCTCAGATTAAAAAGATATATAATAAATTTATTAAAGTAGGATATTATCACAATGATCTACGTTATAAAAATATAATTATTAATCCAGAGTCTAAAAAATTATATTTAATAGATTTTGAATTTACAGATACGAAATATAATGATGTAGATGATGAAAATATCGTAAAAAAACTCAAGAGGAAATCAAAGACTCAATCTAAATAATAATTTGTCGTAATTTGTCGTAATTTGTCGTCTTGTTCATAAATTTGTCGTCTTGTTCATAAATTTGATTTCACGAGATTAATTTAATCTTATTAAAAAATTGAATACAAACGCCGTCTAACCGACAACAGCGTCTACCAAACGTCTGCCTGCCATCATGTCGGGAAAGTGCAACAAGTCTTGTGCCGTGTGCGGCATCCGCGTGCGCTCCGCGACACCGACCTCCGCGACACCGACCTCCGCGACACCGACCTCCGCGACACCGACCTCTGTAGTGTGCCGTGCTTGTCTCTATAAAAGAAGAGCGAATGAGGTGTGTGATTTTATGAACGAACATCCCGAATGCTACAAGGGGTATGGGCGAAATATCCAAGGGATCGTCATGACCAAAGCACTGAATGATCTGAAGAAAAGTAGTCCACGACTATCCCCCACCCTCACACACATTGCTGAGAAAATCTATAAGAAAAAGACGTGGTTCAAGTTCCCCATCATTGAAAAGGATGGGCGTTACGAAGTCGGTACCATATCTACTGATCCGACATACAAGAAGGGAGGTAAACCTGTGATGTTTCTAACCAAAGAAGTGGCAATCCAAACTATCAAGAACGTCTTAGCCAGTAACGTCTTAGCCAAGAATCGCAAACACGACCTCATCCATGACCTTGTGTTAGAAGATGGTATGGGAAAGACCAAGACTTACAGTCTCAGGTTCCCACCTCAAGTGACCCCAACGACTCGTGATACAATGGATGTTTCGGATGTTGCGTATGTTGAGGATGTTGAGGATGGTGCGGATGTTTCGGATGTTGCGTATGTTGAGGATGTTGCGGATGAAGTGGTGGAGACGGATATATACCCCTGGAAACCTTCCATCAGTTGTTTTGAACTTAACCGTGACCCAAGACCAATTGTATTTACAGATGAATCGCGCCATCACATTCCATATCATCATCGTGGGAGGGAATGTATGATGTGTCATAAAAAAGCGGCTTGTCCGTCAACATATATCGGTCATAATTTTCAGTGCCATGGGTGTCGGAAGTACAAGAAATAAGCGCCTATAAATTACAAAATACATTGTCAGATAATAAATTAAAATTCCAATAAATTATTTTTTATCTTAACCAACTCTACCAAATTTGATATTCAATTCTTATCGTTTCTTTAAAACTCAATATGAATTCTATTTATGATTTCCAGGCCTTCTGGACTATCAAGAGAAAATATATAGGATACACTTGTATATTATTTTCTCTTTATCTATTTCACCGCGTCCTTTGTCATAAGAATTTATAATGAATACCCAGTCGGTTCACTGGAGCCCATCATGGATCCGAAACCATTAGACATCGAGCTGGATTGATTCGTCATTTTAGGGAGAGTGAATTCCTGAGGGGGGGGAGGCGGAGCTTCCTGAGTAGAGATCTGAGGAGGACTCGGACCCTGCCCCCCTAGAAGAGGAGCATTCATACCGACAGCATACTGCTGCTGCATTGGAGATTCGGCAGGTGCGTTCTGTAAGGCAGATGACACATGAACAAATAATAATGTATTCTGAAGAATAATATAGATGATCGGGAAGATCAAGAATATCCATGCTAATTCCGTTTTATTGTATTGACATAGACCATACATAATGATACCGAGGGTTAATAAGAATTTTAATTCTTGTGCCGAATACATATTATATAAATTCTCCATCTTTAAAGTATTATATCTACCTAATCGCTGTCTCGTGAAATAAATACAAA
>Ga0307488_10005879_pt1 | contig 10127 bp, 6 predicted proteins | sample SB02metaG_FD_202248 | JGI IMG/M metagenome (GOLD analysis project Ga0307488, IMG submission 202248) | Sea-ice brine microbial communities from Beaufort Sea near Barrow, Alaska, United States - SB 0.2 | ecosystem: Environmental > Aquatic > Marine > Coastal | place: USA: Alaska | collected 2017-05-06
ATTAAAGACATCACTTAATGATCATGAGCTCGCCGGGCCTGTTCCTTGAGTAGTGGGGTCAGAGGAGTAGTGGGGTCAGAGGAGTAGTGGGGTCAGAGTAAAGTGCCAGAGTAAATTCCAGCAGTACCGGAATTTACTCTGGCACTTTACTCTGACCCCATAACTACACCACCCCAGGCGGCCAGCCATCATATTGAGGCAATTCGTCTAAAATTGAATACCAGCTGACCCTATCTTTAATAAAGATGTGATTCGTCACCTTAACCGGCGGATCACCATCCAACGTACCCACGGGCACCGCGACGGAGCCATCAGCGACCTGGCCATGTACCAATATATGCGTCCCGCAGTCCGGACAGTATTCACGCCGACCGTTCAGCGATGACTTATACGTTTTCAGCTCACCTTTGAGTATTTGAAACTGATCCCGGCGCATCGGAATATGGGTGGAAAACGGACCACCATGAGCTTTTCGGCACATAGCGCACGGCACCACATAGACAACCGCCTTCTAGCATGCTTTAGATCCTCAGTTTTGTTTGGCAGGTGACCCCTGCTCACCGACACCGTTCCTAGCGAAATCCGGCTACTAGCTCGACGAACATCTTCGGACGGAAGAACAACGAGCCATGGCCTGTCATCTCCATCAGATGAAATTCGCTACCTGGGATGGCGGCGGCGATGCGTTGCGCTTCGGTCAGATTCATGTCTTGTCGCCCACAAACAATCAGCGATGGCACTTTGATATGGCCTAATAACGTCGACGTATCTGGCTCATGCTCGTGTGCTGTGTGCGCCAGCAGTGCAGCATCTCTGTTTTCGTAGAAGCGCCAGTACTTTTGTCGTTCGGGCAGCTCTTCACCGGCCTCAGCAAGCAGCACCCGGGCTTGCTCCCCCAGTGCATGTTGGCCGGTCTGCACGACGGGCGGCGTCAGCGCGACGTCAAACAGGCCCAGTGCGCTGAGCTTGTCTTCATGCCGCAGGGCAAACTGCGCGGCTGTTCTTGCGCCATAGGCAACACCTAGCACGAATGCCTTGGATAGACCCAGGCTGTCCATCAATGCCGCCAGGTCGTCAGCGTACTGACTAAAAGTAAACGCATCAGCCGCGCCCCAACCGCTTTTACCCGTACCACGGATGTCGAAGCGCAGCACTTGGAAGTGCTTGAGCAGATCATCGAGCACGACCTCCCAACAGGTTAAGTTTTGGCTGGCCGGGTTCACCAAGGCGAGCAACGGTTTCCCCGCGTCGCCCTGCAGCGCGTAGTGAAACATGATGCCATCGATATCTTGTAACTGAGCACTGGACTCATAAGGGTTCATTATGACGGCAACTCCAAATTTTTAGGTTGAGGGACCAGGGGCCCACCTTGATAAGTAAACGCCCGAGTCACCGGCTGAATGAAAATAAACGCGTCACTAATGCTATTCTCCACACAGGCCATTTTTATGGCTTCTTTGACTTTCTCAGCATCGGTTTCGCTGAGAATACAGCGCACAAAACCACTCTCGTGATTAAGACGCCGACCGGCGGCCGTGGTCTCCGATTCAGCTTCAATAAATCGCGCGAAGCTAACATTAGCGCCCGTCGCACCAGCTGACAACATGGCGTCAAGCAACAGGTCTGTATGTTTGCGCGCAACAATGCAGCCAAGGCACACCTGCTCCTTCAGCCAGGTACGCTTCTTAATTTGATTGAACAGGTTAAGCCCGGCCCCTTTACCTGCCGAGCCCAATTCAATCACACTCTCGTCGCGCCAGTTCGTTGAGCCCTTGATGTTGTCGATCGCTGCGACAATCTGCTGCATGCTGGCCGAGTTACCCCGATTGCCAACGATGGAAGGCAGGTTGATCAAGCCTTTCTGAACAGGCATCCGATACAAGAAACCGCGACCCGGCAAGTCGAGCCTGCCCGCCTCAATGATCGCCTCGGTGACGGCAATTTTGTCGACGTTATCGACAATTAATACAATGACTTCTTTGACACCCTTCTTCGTAATTTTTAGCCAGCCAAGGCGATCTCTGAGCCCTCGCCCTTCGCTATAGAATATCGCCGGTCCATGAGCACCGGCATTCATCGCAGCACGTGATATCGCGTCAACCTGGGCGGATTGCACGATGCAAAAAATAGCAGTGAGATTTTCCTTCAAATCCATCGACTCATTGATATCCTGCGCCTCATCGACCTTCGCCCACAACGTAAAGTCACTGCCATATTCCACTTCATCGCAGGGCACAGAGAAGACGGCGCCGGCGCTGGAAAGTTGCAACTGACCGTGGGTGACAATGCACTCGATGATCGCGTCTACTTCCGGGTCGGGCACCAAAAACTGCAGGTATTCCAGTTCAGGACTGATCACCGGCATAAAACTTTGATACCAGCGATCACGAATCACCGTGCCTCTGGCATTGAATAAAAGCGCGTTTTGTTCGCCTAACTCAAACAGTCCTTCAATCACCTGAGCCGCTTTCGCCACCGGCAAAATGGCGGTGACAATGGATACGTTGGCGCGCTTAAGAAACTCCATCAGACAGCGCCCACATACTGACTGGATTTTCTTGCGCGCCTGACTAACAGGCCCACCAACAACACCACAATAATTGGCCCCACCGATGCCAATGCCAACACCCCAAACCCATCTATCACGCCAGGCACATTCGCACCAATACCTAGACCCATAGCCAAGACTAACGGCACAGTAATGGGGCCGGTTGTGACGCCAGCGCTATCCCACGCAATATTGACGAAAACTTCATCCGAGATCATCGTCAGCGCCAACAGTGCGACGTAGGGTGGAATCAACAGATACGCGAGGGGAATGTTAAACGATATCTTGGCAACACCCGCGGCAATGCCCAGGGCAACGCCGGTGGCGACTGAATGCATGAGTAGCTTCTTTCGAAACGCACCGACGGTGATTTTCTCGACGGTTTCACCCAGCGCATTCAACGCAGGCTCAGCCAGCGTTGCGCCGTAACCCAAAAATAGACCAAACAGCATGGCGACATATTTGCCCGTATTGCCGCCCTCAAACAGCGGACCCGCCATGCCTGTCAAACCCCAGGGCGTAATCAGCGTAAAGGTGGCCGGGACATTACTACCCAGTTGCGAGCCCAACGGTGAGAGACCAATAAGAATGCCGCCCAAGAATAACGCCATACCCACCACCGCAAGGCCGATACCGATAACGATTTCGTCAAGATTGCGGATACGGTCACGTAACACCAGTTTCAACGATATCAGCAAAAACAGGCACAAAGGAATGATCGCGCGCAGCGAATCCAAAACGGATTGCTTAATGGTCTGCAGAATATCCATGTCTGGGTCCCAGGCATTACCGCTGACGACATCCGACACACGAGCCTGGGTCTTTTTAAGCACAATGGTCGTGTCGCTGAGTAAAATATTACCGTCTTGCAGGGATTGCTCGCCCCCTTCAAAGAAGAGTTCGACGTTATCTGGCAGCTTTTTTTGCGCCAAAAACTCGCGAAACTCTGATTCAGTGATGCCGCCGGTGACAGCCACTGGCGCCAGGGGTTCAGCCTTATCTGCCAACACGACGGTCTGCCCCTGGTAGTTGGCAGCGCCATAGTAATCTTCCGCCCCCGCGTGGTAGAACGCCAGCAGCAGTACCGCCATGATAGGAAACAACGACGCTAGGGTGACAATGCCAAAACCCGCATCTTTCACATCTCCGCCACCAACAATACGACAAACACCCACCCCAAGCGCCAAGACTAAAGGCACCGTCACCGGACCTGTTGTCACCGCGCCACAATCCCACGCCAGCCCTAAAATGGGCTGCAGCACTGGATCAAGATTGGCGACTATCGTCAAAGCTATCAGGCTGGCGACACCGGGAATGATGAGATATTTGAGCGGCCAGCCGTAGAAAAACCGCAGCACGCCCAGCAATACAGCACAGCCGACACCGACGCCGACGCTGGCGACCAATTGATCAGAAAAATCGTTTAGCAAACTGTACAGTAAAGGGGCGTCTGCCGGGTGCACACCTGCACCGGCGGCACGCAGTACGGCAATGGCCGGCTCTGCGAAGGTGGCGCCGAGACCCAGCACAAAGGAGAAACCAAGAATCACTGGCAAACTTGAGTTACGAGGCAACACCGCGCCCAGCGTTTCGCCAAGGGGCATCAACCCAACCCGCAAGCCTTCCATGAAAAACGTCAGGCCAATGGCCACCACCGCGATACCTGCCGCGATGGTGCTGGCATGGACGATAGGAAAACCGAGCACAACGATCTGGAAGAACAACAGGTAAAAGACAATGAACCAGATGGATTTGACCTGCTCGAAAAACTTCTCCCGCAGGTAGGGCAACAATATTGCCCAGCTACCACGGAATCCAAGCTGAACAGTTTTCGATGAGGGGTTAACCAAAGGCATAGCGGAGGAACTTAACTTGTGTGATGAAGTATCGGCTGATCATACGCTGTGGCGGCTCAAGAGAATATACCAACGAAAGAATCAACGCCTCGAGGTGAGGCCTTGATTGGGTGTCGTTAGGCTGATCTGCCGTAACAAGCCAGATCGTCACTGGCTAGCGAATGAACAACATCTCCTGATACTTCGGTAGGGGCCATAGCGAATCGGCAACCAGTCCCTCCAACTCATCAGCAAATGTGCGCACATCGAGCATCAGTCCACAGAGGGTGCCTGCGCAGAAGTTCATGTGCGCCTCTACCGTATCGAAGTCATGCTTTGCCAAGGCCTTTGACAGTATCGATACCGCCTTCATCATGCCATTAGAGCTGGCCGTAACAGCCGAGGCAATCGAGATATCAACATCAAGGCCCATCTCCTTCAAGCTGATCGTCGTGGTGGCAATTTCAGCAAGATACCCAATAGCGGCGGGATATATGAGCGTCGTTGCCATATCGACCACGAGCTTGGCCTCGACCTCGATAGACAGCAGGTATTGTTCAGCGTAGACCTCGAATCGACTGGCCAGTTCAACCTCTGACAACACACCCGTGTCCTTGAAGAGCTTGATGATGTAGTCGTCTTTAAAGGCCGGCAGGGCATCAGCCGTGGTCGGAATGTTCTGCAGGCCACGCTCTTCTACCGCCATGGTATGCCATTCCGAGGAATAACCGTCGCCGCCGAAGACAACGTTGCCATGGGCTTCCATCAGAGTTTTCAATACCTTGATCACAGCTTCTGCCTGACTTGTCCCTGACGTCAACTCGGCTTGTAGTTGTTCGGCTATCCAGTTCAACGAGTCGGCGAGCATAGTGTTCATCGCCACCAGCGGCCCGGAAACAGACTGGGAAGAGCCCACGGCACGGAATTCGAAGCGATTGCCTGTAAAGGCAAACGGTGAGGTTCGGTTACGGTCGCCTGGATCGCGGCTGAATTTTAGAATCTGGGACAGACCAAGATCCATTTCACCACCGCTTGTTGAGCCCGTCAGCTTGCCTTGCTTGATATCATCAAAAACGGCTTCAAGCTGGTCGCCCAGATAGACTGAAAGAATGGCCGGTGGAGCCTCGTTGGCACCGAGGCGATGGTCATTGGCAGCCGATGCGATCACCGCGCGCAACAATGGCCCATAAAGGTGAACCCCACGAATCACCGCACCACAAAAGAGCAAAAAGTTTAGGTTGTCATGGGGCGTCTCGCCGGGGTCAAGCAAATTGCCCTGAGTTGAGTTACCCACCGACCAGTTCACGTGCTTACCTGAGCCGTTAAGGCCAGCGAAGGGCTTTTCATGCAGCAGACACATAAAGCCGTGGCGTTTTGCCGTAGTCTTCATAATCGTCATCATTAGCTGCTGGTGATCAGCGGCGACATTGGCCGCTTCAAAGTAAGGGGCAATTTCGAACTGGCCGGGTGCCACTTCATTATGATGCGTTTTGGCAGGAATGCCGAGTCGGTACAACTGGTCTTCAAAGTCCTGCATAAAGACCTGAACCCGCTCGGGAATAGCGCCGAAATAATGGTCGTCAAACTGCTGGCCTTTGGCGGGGGCCGCACCGAAGAGTGTGCGCCCGGTCAACAGCAGGTCGGGCCTGGCATTAGCGAAGTTCAGGTCCACCAAGAAGTACTCTTGCTCTGCGCCACAGCTTGAGTTAAGAGTGGATATGTCTGTTTCGCCCATTAACCCGAGGACTTTCTGGGCGGCGTCATTCATGGCTGAATTAGAGCGCAGCAAGGGGATCTTTTTGTCCAGCGACTCGCCGGTCCAGGCCATAAAAACACTGGGAATCATCAGCGTTGAACCGTTCGCGGTTTGCATGATGTAGGCAGGACTGGTGGGGTCCCAGGCGGTGTAACCGCGCGCCGCATTGGTAGTACGCAGACTGCCATTCGGGAAGGATGAGCCGTCGGGCTCGCCCTTGATCAACAAGCTACCGGTGAATGTGCTGATGGCCCCGCCGTCGGAATTGGTGATAATGAATGCGTCATGCTTCTCGGCGGTGGCATTGGTCATGGGGTAAAAAATGTGTGAGAAGAACTTGACGCCCTTCGACATGGCCCAGGCTTTCATGGCGGCTGCGACCATATCTGCGGTGACGGCATCCAGTGGTGAGCCTGTATGCATGGTCTTCTTAAGCTCTTTAAAAGCCGATTTGGCGAGGGATTCTTCCATCTTCGCCAGGTTAAACACGTCGCACGCCCAAAGATCACTCAACTGCTCTGGGGATAGGAGCTCCATGGGCTCTCGATTGGTAATTTGATAGATCGCCTGCAGGCGTGCTTCGTTTCCACTCACGGTCGTTTCCTTCTGGTAGCGTTTAGGGTTTGGTTACAATCTTAAAGACGTAAAACTAAACGCAAAAATCAGACCATGTTGATGCGATTATTGGGATCAGCGCATTATACCCTAGCACTTTACGCTGACCCCAGAGCTTTCCTGCGAAGGTAGACGGCGTCGGACTATCTGCGTCTAGAACCTAGCTCCAATATACTTTCCTGGCATATAAAAGGCGCCGCCACCTCTAGCAGCTCACAATAAAATATCGCGCTTCCTGTTTGAAACAGACATAGGTCACACTACTGCAGGGGGGTACATTGTCTTGTTTAGATCACTCGCTGTTTTGCTATCGAGGGAATCTCCCGCAAGCACCGAGGCACCTAGCCTCAAGAAGTCGAAGGGCCGGCAAAGTGTGGTCAAATCAACAGTCCCTTTTGTGCCTCTGGGGCCTGCGCAAAAACGCGCTTTGTAATGACAAAAGGCCTGTACATGTCAGCGTCTATGTACCTCGATACTGACATGAACACCGCACGTGCCGACGCCTGTTTCGCCATCCGAGGCAGCTGGGCCAGTTAACAACGATTAATAAGATATTACCTTAATATTATATAGTAACCTGCAGAACGTTAAGGTAGCATCCATCTACAATTAGCGCTTGAGGCTTCTATACACATAACTGAATACGACGGCTCGAACGCGGTAATCCAGTTATATTCAATGGAAATAATCTAGCTATATCGTCAGTCAAAATAGACGTTTATTGAGGGTTTGAGCTTTTTTTGATCAGACTAAAAGGCTGTATGGTGGTTCAGAATCTACCGGTGTTTGTACGTCAGGCGGCACTAGCCGCGCTATTAGTTTTGAGTTTAGGGCTGGCATCACCGAGTTCCGGCCAGTCTGTCTCGTCAATCAACCCGCAACAACTCTATGAATTGGCTAGGCAATTGCTGCGCGGGCAACGCGCTGACAAAGCTTTTTTGTTGCTAGAACCTCATGAAGCCGAACTAGCCGGCGACAAAGAGTACGACTATCTGTTGGGTGTCACCGCACTAGACAGCAAGCGGCCTGGCCGAGCTATTTTTAGTTTGCAGCGATTGGTGGCTGGCGAACCGAATTTTCCCGGCGGGCACTTAGAATTGGCCCGCGCCTACTTCAACATCGGCGACAATGAACTGGCTCGTACCGAGTTCGACCGCGTTCTGGCGCAGAACCCTCCTGCCAATGTCGTAGCGCTCGTCAGCAGTTACCAGAAAGCCATCCTTGCCCGTGCGGCCTCCTATACGACGACATCGGAATATTTTCTCGAGTTTGGCGGCGGCTATGATACCAATGCGCCGGCGGCAACCGATGAACAACTGTTTTTGGGGTTCTTGCTAGATGAGAGAAACCTTGAACAAAGCTCCGCACTGACTAATCTCGCAGTAGGAGGCGCCTACAACCGGCCACTGACACCCCACTCGCAACTTCAAATCGCCGGTAGTCTCGGTCACCGCAGCAATGCATCAGCGCATTTCGTCGATACAACCAACCTGAATCTTGCCGTCGCGTGGAACTGGCGTAAAAAGGACAATGGATTTTCAATAGGCGCCAATAACGTATTGTCGGCACTGAATCAAAAATACAATCGGCGCGATACCGAGCTGGCCACCAGCTATCTGCGACAAATCAACAAAGAACTTCAACTGACTGGTTTCTTGCGTTATGGCGTCAGTCGATTTGAAGCTGCTGCATTGCGTGTGCGTGACATCGATCAGGTCAGCGTTGGCGCCGCGTTAACGCATTCATCTGCGAGTGATCAGTTGAAGCTGATGCTGACGAGCAATAACGAAGATGCGACACAAAATGCCTCCCCTTTTTCATCAGAGGGCTATGGTCTTCGCCTGACAAAGACCTGGTTCAGACCCAGAGGGGTCCAGTACTTCGCTGAGATGAGTTATCAAGACATTGAGTTTAGCCAGCCGTTTTTCGGTATCAATCGAGCGGATGAGATTGTAAGCCTAACCGTCGGCACAGCCTGGCCAGGCTTCCCGTTTAGAAACTGGATGACCAGCGCATGGGTGGGTTACAGCGAGAAGCATTCCTCCGTAAACCTCTTTGAGTATGAACGTACCGAAGCGCTAGTGTCTTTTCGCCGGCTGTTTAAATAGAGATGGTTAGCATGAATAGGACAACCTCGTGGTTAGTATCTCTGGTGACGTTGCTACTAACAGCCGTCATGTTTTTTACTGGGTCAATCGCCCAAGCGACAGTCGGTACAGTGATCGAAGCACTCAATAACCCCACGGTCGAAACACCGACCACACAACCGCTGCAAAAAGGCAGAAGGGTCAACGCTGGGGACACCATCGTCACAGGTCCCAACGCCCGCGTACAACTATTGCTGGATGATGGAACACGTATAGCGATCAAACAGAGCTCACGCTTTCTCATTGAAGAATTGGAAATGCCAGCAGATAAGCTAGGACCGGCGATTGGCAAAGGCCAGCAACTCAGAGCGCGTTTTGCCTTGCGCCAAGGTGGGTTTCGCACGATGACAGGCCGAATTTCTTCCCGCGATAGGAGCGCTTATCGGGTGAGCACGCCCTCGGCCGTTATCGGGATACGAGGCACCAACTATGTGGCGCGAATCTGTCAACAGGACTGCGATGCTCAAGACAAAGACGGCCTGTATGTTGGTGTATCTGAAGGCATCGTCACTCTGACTAATGATGCTGGAACGCTCGTACTAGAAAAGAACGAGTTTGGCTTTGCCGCTGACTTCCAGACCCCGCCAGAAAAGTTATTAATGCCGCCCAATCCACTGCAGAACGAAGGCTTGGAGATCTCCGAAGAAGCTCTGGTCCCATTGGTAAGTAGCGATCAAGCGCGCGCCGATAACAGCAGCAGAAGGATTGCCGCTGATGACGTAAGAACCGAGGAGCCAGACACTCAAGGGCTTCTTGGCGAAGAACCTGATACTCAAGAAATCTTTGGTAGAGAGCCTGAGAGGCAAATCGCGAGCCTAGAATTTATTAGTTCGAGAACGCAAATCGAAGACCCTCTCGCGTCTTTACAGACGGCAGCTGTCGCGGGTGTCGCGGGTATCGCGCCTGTCAGCTTGTCGCAGGTGGGCACCGGTACTATCGAAACAAGGAGCACAGCAACCACACCTAGGGTGGATACCGTGCCCCCGCAGGCATTTCTGGCGACCACCAGCTCAGGCGCACCACTGGACCTTACCGGCGGCACTGCCCCGGACGACATTGTGGCGCCAATCTATTTACCTCGTGGCCTGGCCTACGTGACAAACCAAAATACCCGCAGCCTCAATGCAGCGGATGAGTTGATGACATTTGATGCAGAAGAAAATTTGGTCGGCTTTACAGACAACTCACTGGAGGCTCTCCCTGCCTATTCACTATCGCCCGGGGTG
>Ga0307488_10005880_pt1 | contig 10126 bp, 12 predicted proteins | sample SB02metaG_FD_202248 | JGI IMG/M metagenome (GOLD analysis project Ga0307488, IMG submission 202248) | Sea-ice brine microbial communities from Beaufort Sea near Barrow, Alaska, United States - SB 0.2 | ecosystem: Environmental > Aquatic > Marine > Coastal | place: USA: Alaska | collected...
TGTCCGATCTCGGTTCGAGTGCTTGTTCTGAAGGACCCTGGCGCCCGCCGCCGAGGTGTGCACCTGCCCGGCGCTGCCGGACAACATGCCCGAGGTGGGCGACATCGTGTACTACCAGCTGGCGCACGACGACGACGGGCCGGATCCGCACCAATACCAGGGGAGCGTGGTGGCGGCGGGGCCCAGCACAGTTGTTGCTCGCCACGTCATAGAATGACACTTGACTTAAGGAACGAGGCATCAAGATGCGTGTCGGGGGTCGATGACGTGGCGGGCAATATCTAGCATCCCCCACCCCAACCCCACCCCACCCCTCTACGTCAATTCGCGTTGGGTGACGTGGCGAGCCATATGCTTCCGGCCGTAGGAAACACGTCCACTTCAACCTTGAAACGCGTCCACTTGAACCTCACATCTTGTCGGCTTTGAAAGCCCGACAGTGCTCACATCCTATCAGCCTGACCCTAGGAGGCGGTGGAGCCTGACTTTGGGGGTGACGGCGGCGGCGGCGTGCGTCTCGCGGTGGGGCGCCATCCGCTCTGACCTCACTCCCATGACCTAAGTCCTAAGTCCTACCTGAGCCCTAAGTCCACGCGCACTCTGTGCTCACAGTGTTCGTGTTCCGGTGTATCATACCCGTACACTCTGACCGCATCCTCCTCCAGGGCCTGGCCACTCGTTCCCTGACTGCTGGCTCACATCGTATCGGTGTATCATACCCCTTCACACTCACCGCATCCTCCTCCCTGACCTGGCCAATCGTTTCCTAACTGTCTGCTCATGATGGATGTACTGGTGCACCGGTACACATTTGCCGCCTGGCCTTTCACAGCGTCCCATATTCAGCTCAAGGCTGTTTTGTTTCATGGTTCACCGTGTATCAGTACTGAGGTAAGCCCCTGCAGTGCGGTGACCATAGCGCCGTGGCCGGAGGAGCGGCGGATGAGTGCGCTCATGCTGGCCGCAGGTAGGGACTGATGGATGGTGCTGGCCACGTCATATGATGCCATTGGACTCTATGAAGGAGGGTTCAAATTGCGTTTGATGACTCGGCGAGCACTATCCATGAGTCCCTGCGGTTGGGCCTGGCCGCCACACGCGCCGCCGCCGAGGCCGCCGACGACGGCGGCGGGGCGTGGGCGTGGGGCGCCGCGGCGCAGATCTCAGCCGCGGCGGCGGCGGCGGTGCGGCCTCACACCCCGCGCTGCCGCCATCCCTCATAACTTAACAAGTGTGTTTTAGGCATCATCTGGGAGAACTCTAGTGATGTCACGGATGGAGGGCGATTGAAATGATGAACACAATTCAGGCCAGGCCCTGCGTGAGACCCCTTGAGGGCGTTTGAGCGCTGCACTCAGCCTGTGCCGTGATACCCCCACTGCGAGGCCCTGCACGGCGGCGGCGGCGGCGGCGGCGGCGGTGGCGCCCCCGGCCCCCTTTGAGGAGGACTGCACCGTCACCGTGGGCATCGATGACCTGCTCGCGGCGCGGCTCATCGGCGGCCCCAGATTGACCGCGGCGTCACGTGCTGCCGCCCCCAACGCCCCTTCGCAGGCGGCTCCTCAAGCGGCACCGCAACCGACACCCGCACCGGCCCCGAAACAGGTGTCGAAGAATTCGATGAAACAGGTGCTTGCAGCGGCACCGGCGCTGCCGCTTCCGGCCGTTGCGGCACTCACGCCGCTGCGCGGCGGCGGCGGCGGCGGGGGCGGGCCCGGCGCGCCCCCCAGCGGCGCCGCGCTCGCCGCGCAGTGGAAGCATTCGGCCGGGGCGCTGGCGAGCCTGCGAAGCGGGGCCGGTGGCGGGGCGGGGGGTGGCACGCCGCCGGTTGCAGCCGCTGCCAAGAGTGCCGGCGGGGCCGGAGCCGGGGCCGGGGCCGGGGGTGGCGGGGCCTTTGGGCGTCAAGACGCAGTTCCGGCGGCGGCAGGAGAGCCTCCAGGCAGGGAGGTCATTGAGGACATGCACTCGACCGACCATGTGTTCCGACGAGCCGAGTCCGCCTGTCTGTGTGGGCCACTGGGCATTCACCCTGCCTGACGGTATAAGCATTCACCCTGACGGCAAGCCATGCTCCGATATGAGCTCGAGTGGTTTCTCTCGTTGACCCTCATGCCTGGTTCGGCGGTGCGACGCAGCGGCCGCGCAAAGACCGGAGCGGCGGCGGGGGGGGGGGCGGCGGCGGCGGCGGCGGCGACTCCGGCTCGGCTGACGCGGTCCGTGTCGCGGGGCGGCCCTGGTGACCCAGACTGCGGCGACGGTAGGGCCTGCCAGACACTGCCCGCCACGTTATCTGATGGCAACTTAACCAAGATGTGAGGGGTCACAATGAATGCGCTGGATGATTCGATGGCGTGGCGAGCACTATCTGGCAGGCCCTCCTCAGTGGCGACGACGGGGCGGGCGCCGACGGCGGCGACAGCGGGTCGACCCCGACGGGGCAGCGGCGGGAGCAGGGCGTGGCCGGCCCGCGCGGGTCGATCCGCAAGGGGGCTATGGGGCCCATCCTTGCTATGTTGCGCAACGACAGAGCTTTCGGGGGGCGGTAAAGCGGTGTACAAGACACTGGTACACTGTGTGAGCCAGCAGAGAGGTTGAGCTGTGAAGGGAAGGAGAGGCCAGACCAGGGAGGAGATTACGACGAAAGCAGACCATCTGAGCCGATATTTGATCACCGCCTCGCGGAGCCGACCTGTGATGCTCTCAGCGTCGCCAGCAGCGGCGGCGCCGTTGAATGCCTGTATGGGCGGTAGACCGCCAGGGGCAGCGGCAGCTACGGCACGTTTTCCAGTTTGACGTTTAGATTGCATCATTGTTTGCTTGAATACCATTGTACTCGTGACTCGTTAGCTACTTCGCGGGGTGCACTCATTCGAGATAACCTCATCCGCCGCCGCCGTCAGAATCTCGTCGGAAACTGGACTCACGAGAAACATTTGGGTCCAAACTTTTCGATCCTTGCCGTGAAGCTGAGGGGACCTTTCGGGTAGAGCACCCACGCCGCGCGGAGCAGGAACCGCATGTACGGAGGTTGTACGGGGGCTGTACATGGGTTGGACAGGAGCCAAGCAAATGTTGGACGGAGTAATTTCTTTTGGACCGGGAAATGTTTTTGGACCGAGGTTGAACCAAGTGCTCGCAAATAGGTGAGACCGGGGTTGGACGGTGCATGGTTGGCTCGGGTTGGGCAGAGAGGATGCACGAAGGATGTACGTGGGTTGGACAGAGGGCAGGCAAATGTCGGATGTGTTGGAACCACGACGCCACGGAGCCACCACCCATAAAGAACCCCGTTCCAAAAAACCTGGGTCCTAAAACATTTTGGTCCAAAAACATTTTGTTCAACGGTTGTCCAGTTTAACTCCAACCACCGCCCAACTCCTTCCAACATCCCTCCAGCCTCCGCGATGTGCTCCCAACCTCCGACATGGACTCCGTACGGGTCCCCAAACAGCCCAGCCCAACCACGTCCATCCCAAAGATCCCCGTCCCCCAAAACCTGTGTCCGAAAACATCCTTTTGCCCTGTCGTTCAAAAGTCCTCCGACCACAGCGCAGCCTCCTTCCCACATCCTTCCATACTCCCTCAGTTTGACGTGCTCTCAACCTCCGTTCACCAATCCCCGCCCGCCCCATCAGGTAAGGCTGCGGTCGGAGCGATTTTGGACGACAGTGCAAAAGGATTTGAATCGGACACAGGTTTTCGGGGACGGGGATTTTGGGACGCACGTGGTTGGACTTGGCTGTTTGGGGACAGGTCGTGCGGAGTCCTTACATCGGAGGTTGGGAGCACATTGCGGAGGCTGGAAGGATGTTGGAAGGATTTGGGCGGTGGGTGGAGGGAAACTGAACGACATTGTGCTCCCAATCTCCGTTCAACTCCGGTCCACATTGGCCTGACTTCCGTCCAACCCGTTTACAGCTTCGTACATCATCCATCCGGCTCGAACCCACCACGCACCGTCCTACTTCGTCGCACAGTGTAGCGAGCTCTCTGAGCAACCTAGGTCCAAATGAAATAACTTGGCCCAACAGAAATAACTCCGGCTCATACTTCCGAGGCCTCCGTCTGCGTCCTTCTTTGGAATGCAACATCCACCCACCCTCACGTCGTTGAATCTCCTCCGTCCTCCGTTCAACATCTGTCCAGCCTCCTCCCACCGGGGTCAATCCAAGTCCGTGCAAAGCAACTCGTCATAAAAAACCCGTCCCCAGAATCCCCGTCCCAACAGTCTGGTCCCAGAAAGCTCAACAACCGTCAACTTTTGAGAGGGGGTAGCATTCAGGAGTAAAATCCGGAAATACCCATACGACGAAAACGTGTACGTGTCTGCGGCCACAACGCACGCGCGCGTCGCAAACGCACGCGCGAGCCCGCACCTCGAAAGTCGAGTGAAACTGATATATATGTCCCGAGCGGCGCGTTCATCTCGAGGCGCGGAGGCTCAAGAGCCTTGTATTTGATGCCCGGCCAGCCCCCTCTTGGCAGCACAGTCAGCACCTCATTTTTCCGATGGGAACTTGAAGGGCAACGAGGCATGCAATTTGGGATCTGACTGCGCTGTTCTGTACGGATACGGTCTGTGTTTTGTACGGATATGGCCGAAGATACGGACGTGTTGTCTATTATGACAAACAGAAGAAAGCTGTAAATTATAAGTTTTCGTGCAAAGCAACCCGTCATTAAAAACCCCGTTTCCAAAATCCCCGTCCCAATAATCCCGTCCAACAACCGTCAACCTTGAAATGCAACATTCGCCAATCATCACGTCCGTCGAGCATCCTCCCGTCCGTCCTCCGGACATCTGTCCAGTGAACTCGGTTCACCAGGCTCAATAGAAGTCCCTGCAAAGCAAACCGTCATAAACTTCCCGTCCCAAAAGTCTGGTCCCAAAAAGCTCCATGCAACATCCGTCAACTTTGGAATGCAACATCCACCCACCCTCACGTCCTTCGAAACTCCTTCCGACCTCCGTTCAACCTCTGCCCAGCCTGGAGCCAGTGACATGTTGGACGGGGTTATTTATTTTGGACCGAGTACATTCTTTTGGACCGTGAAATCTTTTTGGACCAAGGATGCACAAAATGGTCGCAAATAGGTGAGACGGGGGTTGAACGGTGCTTCGTGTGCTCGATCGAGGTGGACAGATGATGTACGGAGGCTCTACACGGGCTGCACAGAAGCCGGGCAAATGTTGGACGGAGTTGTTTCTTTCGGACCGGGTCCTTTTTTTAGGACCGTGATATATGGTTTGGACCAAGGATTGTCAAAATAGTCGCAAATTGGTGAGACGGGGGTTGGACGGTGCTTCATTGGCTGGAGGTGGGCAGATGATGTACGGAGGCTCTACACGGGCTGGACAGGAGCCAGGCAAATGTTGGATGGAGTTTCTTTCGGACCGAGTACTTTCTTTTGGACCGAGAAATGTTTCTGGACCAAGGGTGGACAATTAGTCGCAAATAGGTGAGACGGGGGTTGGACGGTGCTTCGTGGGCTCGAGGTGGATTTACTTTGTACGGAGGCTCTACACGGACTGGAAAGGGGAGAGGGCCGCGGGCAAATGTTGGACGGAGTTACTGCTTTTGGACCGAGGATGGACAAATTGCTCGCAAATCGGTACGCGAGAGGTGCTCGTGATCGTTCAATCATGTCCGGTCGCGTCGTTCTCCCACACATGGCATCACTTGGGATCATCTGGATCACTTGGGATCATATGGTACCGCTAACATTATTTTGGGATGACTTGGAATCACTTGGGACCAGTGGGATTTCTTTGGGAGCACTTGAGATCATCTTGTATCACTTTTTTGATCCCCTATCAACCTGGATGATCCACTTTCAACGTTGGGATCAAATGAATTTTTGGGATCACTTGGCATACTTGCTGGCAGTCCCTCGCATCGAAGAAATTAGGTCGATACGGCTCCCACTTTGCAGTCGTATGGGCAATTGACGCAGGGATCGGGCGAACGTGACTTGCCCATACGCAAGCTTTCGTACGAGCAATTCGTTTAGGGATCGGGACTGGCAGACTTGCCGAATTGGCCATATGAAAGTGGGAGCCTGTCTCGACCAAATTTCGTAGATTCGTGGGACTGCTTGGGATCATCTGGATCACTCGGGATCATATGGTACCGCTGGCATTTGGATGACCCACTATCAACGTGGATCACGTTTTGTTGATCCACTAGCAACTTGGATCACTTTGGATGATCCACTATCAACGTGGATCACTTTGGATGATCCACCATCAACCTGGATCACTTTGGATAATCCACTATCAACGTGGATCACAGTTTTTGATCCACTATCAACCTGGATCACTTTGGATGAGGCATCGCGGCATCTTCGTCGACGTCAACGCCAAGCGCGCGGTCATCCCCGACGAGACGCCATGTTTCCGGGCTTAGAACAGCTCTGTCACGACGGGTCTGGTTCTACGGGGTACGCGCTTTGCCGGCGCGATTCGGCTTAATGCAGCGCTCTTTGTATCTGTGTTCGCGAGTAATGCACCCGTCGTTACAAAGCTGTTCGCGGCCCAGAACTACGGCGTCTCGTTGGGGAAAACCGCGCGCTGGCGTCGACGTCGGCGAAGATGCCGCTAGAGTCCCTCTCGCCTCTTCATATGGCGAATCGACCGTCTAATAACTCGAGCCTGAGATTTCTAATACCCGTAGCTAGCGGGACAACTACACAATCCCCGCCCTACTGATCCTCATACCGACCGGAGCACTAGCGAATTCTTACCCGTTCATATTGCGATGCGGGGCATTAATAGATCACAGGATTTCCAAGGATCTCGTGGCGGGCACATGTCCCTACGGCGGCGTCCGCTTGAAATCGGCGAGTAGAAAGCACGGACAAATGGCGGACGGACCGCCGCTGCTGCCGCTCTAGTCTCTCACGCCGCTCATTTTGCCCAATCGTAAACAACCTTTGAACATATTTCCAAGCTCGGCTTGAATACTTCGGATGTCGTGGCGTGTAACTCATGGGCCTGCCGACAACGCCTAGCAATTGATGTGTCTCTGTACCCAGGCGCCTAGCAAAGACTTCTGAATATTTTCCAGCCCGAAACAAACCGCCGCCGAATTTAATAAACACAATATCCGCCAGTGAGTCCACGTTGTCCAAAACCCTGGGGTCCTCTACCACTATGTATCGGCGCAAGTTGAAATTGAAAGCAAAACTTGAAAGCAGTCTTACCATATTCCAGCTTCAAGCGCTGAGTTCCAAGCGCTGAGTTCCAAGCGCTTTCAACGTGGGTTGAGATAGGGTCAACCTGTACTGCCCTACCACTGCGTTTTGGCAATGTTGCAGTTTGCTGAGGAGCTCACCATCTTCCTTGATGTAGCGGCGCAAGCTGAATTTGAAAGCAAAAATTGAACGCAGTTCGTCAAATTCCAGTTTCAAGCGCATCGTTCCAGGCGATTTCAACGTGGGTTTGATAGGGTCAACCTGCACTGCCCTACCTTGGCGTGCACTTGGCTCCGATCATGTTGCGTGAAGTTGTGGAAGGAAGGATATAAACTTGCCAATGCGTACCCGCACCGAAGGATAGGGCCCGGCAGATGTTTGTCGCCGCGTCAGGGAATGCCCTTTACATCGAGAAACGACTGTTCAAAACGCGTTGTATATGACGTGGCGGGCAACATCTGCCGGGCCCTACCGAAGGATATCAGTTGATAGTGACACCTCGTTGTAGCGCCGGAAGATAAAATTGAATTCAAAGCTTGGCAACAAAGCCTGAAAGCAAAGCCTGAAAGCAAAGCCTGAAAGCAAATCTTGAAAGCAGTCTAGCAAAACTTGGTTTCAAGCGCGCTTAGTTCCAGACGTCAAGACGCGTTCAACACGGGTCTCGTGGGCTCAACCTGTACCGCCCCACCTCGTGGCCGATGGCGTCGACCCAACTCATCCCCGCCTCGCACGTCGCCTTGAAATGTTGCAATGCAATATCCAGCACTCTCCAGTCGATGAGCAAGACCGAGGATTGTACATGTGTGTCGACCTGACAGCTCAGCACCGACCCCACCAGACGGGCTTGTTTGTTTTGCACCATGAGTGTAAGATGCTTGGCTAGCCACAGCGGTACGTTTGCGAACGGTAATCGCTCCACGAGTGCCTTTGAGATGACTGCATCCACGAACGGCCCGCGCACGCCATCGTTCAGAGTGAACACATAATCGTACTCCCTCCCCTCATGATGCACTGCTCGCCACAACACGTCATAGTGGTGGCACAAGTCCGCAGCCCCGCGGGTGTGGACCGTTGAGTTGCGCACTATCACGTTACCCATCTGGTTCGTCAACATCCGCGTCAGCATCGTGCGGAGCCCACCGTGATCCGATAGGGGCTCGGCGCCAATCGAGTCTAGTATTTCGCCAACACTAGGTTTCAGCCCTGGAAACGTGATGTGGAAGTGAATGTTGAGGCCCGAGGTTGCAACTGCGAGCCTCAAAAACATAGCGAGGTTGGTACGCTTGTTGTTTCTCTCACACGCGCTCTGTCGCTCCGACTCGAAATAGATGAAACTCACTATGATTCTCACGTCGGGCTTTGGAGGGCTCTGCTGGCGACTCACCGAGCTTCCATTCGGGCTCGCCACCCCGTCTGGTAGTGTTGTTGACGCCAGGACAGTGGGCTTTATTGGAGAGCTTTGTGTGCTACCCAGGTATCTTCCATTCGTCAATGCCAGAACAGTTGTCAAGGCCAGCAGAGTAACTGCGATACACCTCCTCGATAGCCGCGAGTGAAGAAGGTGAGAGCTCTGGTTGCGCATCAGTGCAGTGCAACGACGAGACGGTCGGCAGCGCGAGCCGCGGCCGATCAGTCCTACCCCCTGCCTGTATAGGTACGCACCATGTCAGCCCGCGTGAGGGGGCTGTTGAAAAACATTGTTTGGGAGTGAGGCACGGGCGTGGCGCACCGCACCGTCTGAGAGCAGGAGACGCAGCACCACGCGGCCCGCGGCGGCGCCGTCAGCCGCGCCCCGATCCCGGAGCTCGGCCTCCTCGCGCTGCCGCCACGACCACGGCGTGCTGCTCGTTGGTGTGTGACGGCGGGCAGGGTGAAACCCCCCATCTGCAGCACGCGCGAGCTTCGGCTTCGGGGTGCCGACCTCAAGAGCCCAACGAAACCGGACCCCCTGTTGTGTAATTTTGGAAATGAAAAAGTAGTGGACACCGACGAAGTTCAAATGCAAAAGAACGGGCGCGGCGCGGGACGACGCCGCGGCGGGCCTCAGCCGTGAGCGCGAGACTGCTTCACCACATTGCGCCTCTCACCCTCCACGGCTACCCGGAGTCCCCCGTGCTGCACGCGGCGTGCCAGGGAGTACCACGCGACGCTCAAGGTGCCCGGCCCTCTCCTCTCATTCTCAACAGCCGGAGCGGAGCCGCTCACATCTGAACGCCCCCGGCGCCGCGCGCGATGGACGTCCGGGCCATTGCGCTCGCTGCCTCAGTCGCGGACGCAAAGGCGACAGCAGACGCAGAAGCAGCGGCAGCAGCGGCGGCGGCACGAGCGGCGGCGGTGGCGGCGGCCGCGGCGGCAGCCGAGGCAGGGATGGTTGTTGAGACCAAGCACTCGACCGACGTTATTGTGTTCCGACGAACCGAGGCCACGCGTCTGTATCAGCCTTCACCCTTGATGCTAAGTTATGCTGGAGCTCGGTTCGTGTGCCGGTTCTCAACTACCCTTCTACAAGGAGGCGGAGCAGGAGCGGGAGCGGGAGAAGGACCGGGTGAGGGACAGGGAGAGGCGCCTCCGCGAGTATAAGCAGGCACTCGGCTTTCGTCCTGCTGCGGACGCACCGGAGGAGGAGGACGATGGGGAGGAGGCGGAGGCGGAGGCTCCAGATACGGCGGAAGGGGATGAGCTGAAGAGAGCCCTTCTCAGCGCCAACGAGGCACGGACAGGCAAATTTCCCCAAACACGTCATCGGCACGCGTTGTGAACCCATGTTTTCTGAGTTGCAAGGCATTGTATAAACCCTAGCCCTAGCCCCTAACCCCTAACCCCTAAACCCTAGTCCCCCAGGCCCTAAGCCACGACAGAAGCCGCTGCCGGCGCCGAGCAAGGAGACGTTCCGCAAGCTGCTCCGCTGTGCGATGCCCGGCAGGGGGGGAGT
>Ga0307488_10005881_pt1 | contig 10126 bp, 10 predicted proteins | sample SB02metaG_FD_202248 | JGI IMG/M metagenome (GOLD analysis project Ga0307488, IMG submission 202248) | Sea-ice brine microbial communities from Beaufort Sea near Barrow, Alaska, United States - SB 0.2 | ecosystem: Environmental > Aquatic > Marine > Coastal | place: USA: Alaska | collected...
AAATCAGGTCTATGACATTCACTACCTTCGCTGGAGTGGTATTTCTTGGTTGGATAAAATTCTAGGTGTGGCAGGTTTACTCTTGCTAATATTCATGACTATTACGGGTATTCGCTTACTCCTCAAAAGCCCGGCTCACTAGATTGTCTATGGTGAGCCAACCGTTCACCTCAGAGGCTAGTATTCATGGCGGTTTTGGCTTGACACACCTATATGTAGATGGTTTCATCATCGTTACTTTAGGGACGTCATACTAATTAAAAAAAAGGTTGAACTATGAAGATTCATTGGCTGCTATTGGCAATCTCAGCACTAACGGTAAGTTGCTCTCCTTCCGAAACTACTACTGAATCGCAACCTATGCAGGTTGCACAAGCGGCAGAATCAGCAGGCAGTGATATTCCTCGCGGGCCAAACGGAAAGCCCGATTTTAATGGCATTTGGCAGGTCTTAATGAATGCCAATGATAATCTTGAACCAGCTCCTCCAAAAGCTGCTTATCATTTAGTTCCTGGTGACTTTGTGCCGGTTCCTGGGCCAGAAGTTGTTGCCATGGGTGCTATCGGTGCGGTGCCTGCTAGTTTTGGTGTTGTTGAAGGCGGTGCTATTCCGTATAAGCCAGAAGCTTTGGCTAGAAGAGACGAAAATCGAGAAGATTGGATAAATCGAGATCCAGAAATTAAATGCTACATGCCCGGTGTGCCTCGAGCTACTTACACGCCTCATCCCTTTCAGATTTTTCAAAGTGAAAGTGCTTTCTTCATAGCCTATTCATTTGCTGGCGCTGTAAGAAACGTGTTTTTGGAAGATCCGGGTCCTGCTCCACTGGATTCATGGATGGGTCAGTCTTTTGGCTACTGGGATGGCGATACATGGGTTGTCGAAGTGGTTGGGTTGAACGACCAAACTTGGTTCGATCGCTCAGGTAATTATCATACCTACCAGTTAAAGGTCACAGAGCGCTATACCCTTATTAGTGAAAATGTCATTGAGTATGAGGCTACAATGGAAGACCCGGACATTTTTGAGCGTCCTTGGACTATTAAAATGCCAATCTACAGACGTCTGGAAGCAGGCTACGAACTACCCCAGTTTAAGTGCGTAGAGTTCGTAGAAGAAATGATGTATGGCAAATATCGCAAGGGCCGTGAGTCAGAATTAGGCTTTTAGATCGGAGTTGGCCACGGTAAGCCAATAAAAATGGCTCGGTTTACCGTTTAGGGCTTGGATTTACGCCGGTGCCCTGTATAGAATGTGTACTTAGATTAGTTAGACAACAGATGAAGGCAGGCAAGTCCTGTGATCTGCTAAATTATTGCAATGAATTGCAACAAAAGGTGAATATTATGAAGATCAAATTACTCGCACTAGCTGCTGTAACCGCTATTGGGGTTGTCGCTATCAATCAGCCAACGACTGCACACCATGCCTTCTCTGCTGAATTTGATGCGAATCTGCCTGTTCGTTTGGGTGGTCCTATCACTCGCGTTGAGTGGATTAATCCACACACGTGGATTCACTTGGAAAACAGCGACCCTGAAGCGACTCGTGACGCAGGCCCTTGGATGGTAGAGGGTGGCACGCCAAATACATTGCTGCGTCGTGGTATTAACCGCAACACTTTAGTGCTTGGTACCGACATCGTTGTTACCGGCTACCAAAGTAAAGACCGTCTTTGTGCGCCAACATGTCGTGCTAACGGACGTGACATTACTTTCCCTGATGGACGTAAATTGTTCATGGGTTCATCTGGTACAGGCGCCCCGCGTGATGGCTCAGATGCTGGCGAAAAGTAGTAGAATAGCTCAGACTTGATTGATTTCAGGTTTCAAAAAAGCCCGCTTTAGCGGGCTTTTTTTTGATCTGATTTTTAGGTGTCACAGTGTTTCTATCAAAGGTTTTGAGTGTCTGGTGCTGCAGTTATTAATTAGTATTTGATTTTGGGGTAATTAGTCATTCATCTTCAAATTTTTCATGCAGGGAAAAGGCCCAACAAAAACTCCTAGGGATAAAAAAGGGGAAGCAAGTGTCGGTGTTGGTTATGAGAATAGCGAGCGAGAAAGCAGCAAGAATGCAAAAGTGCTAAGGGAGAGCCTGCCGTGAGCCTGGTATTGAAGTAACCCCTGCGCAGCCTTTATTTTATCGGCGCTTAAATTATCCGCCTTTGTTACTCTTTTTTCAGACGCTTTTCGGCTTCTGATCTTGCAAAGTAGCTTAATCAATAATTGAGTCTAGCTGGCGGTCGAAAGTTCCGCCGTCTCTAAAAACAGTAGAGCTTACGTAAAAGCCAGAGGTGTAAAGCCTCACCGTGACAGTGTCCAAACTTCGGTTTTCCCAGAACCAGCCGTGGATACCTGAGAATGGCGCATGAAAAGAGCCCATCTGGCGAGCGCTGTTTCCTTGTTCGAAACTCTCCGCGTACTCCTCATCGAAACCTGCCGGTTCTGCATGCATGTCGTAATAGACTTCTCCGTCTGCGACCCAGCTAAAGACCATGGCAGCTTCCAAATCCATCAAATATTTATATTCTACCGATTGAAAAGCGTCAAGTTCAAACTCGACAAAATCGGTTCGGTGGACTTCGAGCTGTTCTTCAAAGGGGTTTGCGTCTTTAGACAGCACGGTCAAACCAAGAGCCTCACCCGTGCCTAAAGGATCTGAACCAAATTCAGCGGGCAAGATCACAGTGATCGTAACAATTACTGCTACAACCAAGGCGATTGCAGAGGCTTTTAAAATTGATTTAGGGTCCGGAGCATTGACCGGTATATCGTTTGGCATGATTTTTCTCTATTACTAAATTTAGCTAAAGTACGATTTTACCAAGGAGCTAATACAAAGGCTGTAAAACATAGGCGCTTATTTGATATCCCGCGAGGAGAAAGCCGCCAGCCATCAATGCTGTGTTAGTGATGAAGGCATGGCGAAGATAGCTTATCGATGTGCGCCATAAGCTTAACAAAATGAAGACCGCCGAAAGCGCCAGTATCTGGCCTATCTCTACGCCGATGTTAAAGCCGATTATGTTGGTGACCAAGCCATTGTCAGAGAGATCGAATTCCTGCAGCTTCGTTGCTAAACCTAGGCCGTGGAAAAGCCCAAAAACGAACACTGCTATTTTAGTATTTGGTTCAAATCCGAACACTCGCTTGAAACCGTCAATATTCTCAAATGCCTTATAGACAATGGATAATCCAATGATGGCATCGATGAAATAGGCATTTACTTGCAAATCAGCAATTACACCAAATAGGAGTGTGATGCTGTGACCAATTGCAAAAAGCGTTACGTATTGAACGACGTGCTTAGGCCGATAAAGGAAAAAAATCACCCCAACCAAGAACAGTAAATGGTCATATCCGGTGACCATATGTTTGGCACCTAAGTACATAAAAGGGAATATTGCCGGGCCATCAGTCGCCTCTACGAAGCTCGCATCACTGCCTTCAATAGTATGGCCGAATGCGATCGTCGGCAGTGCTATTAGAAAAAGGGCTAAGCCTGCCTTGATCAGGTTGGAAAGGTTGAATTGGCTTTCGCTCATTTAATCGGCTTCACTTTCTGCATCCGCTTCAACGTCAAAGCGATTATTGATATCAGGATTGTAGGCTTGATGACAGGCTGTGCAAACGCTGTAGAGTTTGGCGCCGGCTTGGAAAAAATCATCTTTGTTCCGGCTTTCGGCGGCAGCCATTGCGTTAAGGCCAGCTTCGCTTAAACCCTCTGAATAGATCATCCAGGCGTCGTTATCTAGAGCGCGGCCGGGCAGGGCGAGCATGTTGCCAGTCTCTACAATTACAGCGGCTTGAGCGCGAACAAAGGCCCAGCCTTCATCGGTTGTTGGATACAATTCTTCGTAGCCTGAGGCATCAAGTACCCAACCACCGGAATCCCATAATGTGTCCGAAGCGGGTTCTAAAACTAAGGCCATGACCTCTTTTACACTTAAGGTGGTATTAAAAACGGCAGAAGATTGGGCAGATTCCTCGGAGCTCTCTGGTGCGGAACAAGCTGCGATAGAGGCAATAGTAAGAAGGGTTAAAAGGTGTTTTAAGCTGGGCATTAGAATCTCTCTCAGTATCAGCGAACGGTGAAGCCAAAAACAGCAGAATGCTGTACTACTAATTTTATTGCGCATGCTGCTATTATAAAGCCTAAGTCGCTTTAAATTAACAGCTTAAGTCTGCCTTAATATGCCTATTTTATCCATCGAATGCGGCGAAATCCCGCAACAAAAAGGACACCATGAGCTATTCAAATCTGCAGTTAGCCTCTACTTCGGTCGTTGCTAAAAGGCGTAACAGCTTTTTGAGCAACATTAGAATCTTGGGTGTGTTGGCAATCCTCATGGCAACCTTCTCCAGCGTGACCCTGGCCGAGACAAAGACGATGGCGTCGGACTCTTTGGTTAAAATCATGAAGACGCCAGATTCCGGTATTCAACCGAGAATGCTGACAGGCCCCAACGGTCAGGTGCATTTGCTGTATTTTAAAAAGCGGTTAAACCGGCCTGATGCCAGAGAGGGAAACCTTTACTACCGCCAATACGATGAGCAGCAGGGTGACTTTGGCCTTCCCGTTAAAGTCAGTAGCGGCGCATTTCCTGTGCAAACCGTTTCTATTTCTCGAGCGTCGATGGCGATTGATGGCGAGGGTCGAATACATGCCCTTTGGTATTTACCCAAAAACGCTCAATATTACTATGCACGCTCTAACGTCGAGCGAACCCAGTTTGAGGCTCAACGTGCGATGGTTAGCCAGCACACGCTAGGAATCGATGCAGGGGCGGATATTGCAGCTCGAGGCAATCAGGTAGCTATCTTTTGGGGGGCTGGCGATCTAAGTCGCGAGTATGAGCGGACTGTTTTTACGAGGCTATCCGGCGACTTTGGCGAAACCTTTGGGGCCGAACTGCAAATTGGAAACCCAGATATAGGTGCGTGTGGTTGTTGTTCATTGGCGGGTGATTTTATAGACGATGATAGTTTGCTAGTGGCTTACCGGTCAGCTCTGGCTGGGGTTGGTAGGCATATGCAGATGCTGACTGCACAAGGGTTAAGCGATGGCATTAGCAATGCTTATTACGGTGAAACTCACAAGTTGCAGCAATGGGAGGCTTCTTTTTGCCCATTGAGCACAAATGATATAAGCGCCGATAGTGATGATCAGCTGTGGTTGGTTTTCGAAACCCAAAGCCGGATCGTGCAGCTTGAATTTGCTGAAGGGGTGGTGCCAACTTCGGTGGCAGAACCTTTTACGGAAACACGACAGAAGAATCCGGCTATAGCTATTAACGGTTCAAATCAAAGGCTTGTTGTTTGGGCAGAGGCTATTAGTCATAGCCGCGGAGGCCGGTTAAATATGCGTTTATTTACGGCTGATAGCTCAGCTCCAGAAGTAGTGCTTAGCGAAGTAATTAATCTTGATGACTTTAGTTTTCCAGCGGCTACAACGCTTAGCAATGATGGGTTTTTGGTTGTTTATTAAGGCGTTGACAATCAGCTTAGCGAGGATTGGGTATTTGCTGTCTGATTAATTCTGTTTCTAGGCGCAGCATCTGCTGCCGAGTTGCTTCCTGCTGTAGTTGTCCCTGCTTTTGGATGGAGCTTTTTAGACTTTCCCCCTGAGACTCAATGAGTGATTGCTGCTCTAAATCTGCTAGCCTGCGATCTAGGGTTTGCGTGAGTGAGCGTTGAATTGATTGATTTAATAATGTGCCTCCTTCGAGCGTGTTGAAGGCTGAGACAACATATTCTGTTCGCTCTTTTAAGGCATTCTCACCGCAGCTGTATTCAACCCCGACCATAAGCGCTAAAAACTCTTTTGAGTTATCAGTCGAGATTTCTTCTAGATTTTGACCTGGTTTTCCATTGCTTGAGGAGGAGTTTTGAGCGGTGATAATGAAGTCTTCTCTCCATGTCTTTAGTTTCTTGCAGTGGCTGATATAGCTCGCCAATAGTTCGCCGTCTATAGCGCGGAGGAACTCGTCACACAGCAGGGCTGCCGCTTCGCCCAAATTCATGTTGAAGCTACTCATACAATTTAGCGCCTTAGCATCGAGATCAGTTAGGGCTGTGTTGGCTGATTCGAGATCTGCCTTGACAGACTGTATTGCCGCGCCCATCAATGGAGGTTGGGCCGAGCTGATGCGACTGGCTCCCGAGACGGCCACTAGGGTAACTATAAGTAGGTTGGTGATAAATGTGTTCATGGCAGTTTAGTCATAAAGTTCGAAGCGTTTTTCCCACTTTTTAAACCGTTTACGGCAATATTTATCCAGCTTTTTCGGTGTCGCAAAAAATAATTCGCTGGCATCTGCGATACTCTCATCAAACTCGCAAAAATCATTATCGTATTCTCTGCAAACCCATGGTCTTGTTTCGTAAATTCCGCACTCGCCACGATCCCCTAAATGCATGCAGCGTGAGCTGATGTGCAGGAACCAGCCGTCGGCATCTTTAAAAATATTGATGTTCTCGTGGGATACCTGCCAGATTAAATGATCGAAGTCTTCTTTGGATTTCGGGGTGGGAATTTTTTGATTGATTGAATTGCAGCAAATAGATTTTTTGCAATTCGTGCACTTTTTGTCGATGTCGATTTTGCCTGCATTGCTGACATCTTGAATTTGTATTGCATCTTTGGCGTTCATGAAATCCCCCGGCTCTGCTAACAATGACTCCCGTGACACTATTATCACCATCTAATGTAGGGAATGCAAAGCGCAACCACAATAATCTTAGGTTGCTATTACTCTGACTTTACAAGTTGCTTGCTCCTCTCCACAATAGAAATAGCCTAATCATTTAAATTAAGTCAGTCAGCTTGGGTGAGTTGTTGAATGATTAAAAATATAAATCACATAGAAATCCTAAAAAAGATTTCTTTTTACCGAGTCGTACTACCTATTCCCTGCCTGTATTATCGCTCCGTACTATTTTATTGGACAGTGCTATGAACTCTCATCACATCAAGCTCTCACTCTTTTGCGCGCTGAGCGCGCTGCTTAGTTCTTGTTCCACCGACGAGGCAGTGAGTACCTCTGGAATGTTGGCTCATGATTCTCCTGATACGGGTGTCAGCATTGCAGTCTTGTCTACAAAATCTTGGTTGGTGACCGGAGGTGATGCGCTGGTTGAGGTCTCGTTAGATGAGAGTGTGAATCCGCAGCCTTACACTGTGAAACTCAACGGAACAGATGTCAGTGCCCTTTTTGTTGCAGTATCTGCCCGCAAACGTCAGGCGTTACTGACTAATTTGCCGGAGGGTGAGAGTCAGTTGTCAGTTGAAATCGCAAGTAGGGGCGCTCAGGAGACTTTGGTACTTACAAATTACCCTAGCAGTGGGCCTATTATTTCCGGCCCTCACGAGGCTCCATTTATTTGTCAGAGCACAGAATTTAGATTGGTAACCGGGGAGCCGCTCGGGCCCTCGACAGATTTAAATTGCTCCGTGGAGCGTCGGATAGATTATGTTTATTGGTCGGTTCGAGATTTCCAATTCAAACCTTATCCGCTTTTGGAGGTATCTGTGCCGCCAGTGGATATGGGGTATGTAGGCGAAGGCATCGAGACGCCATTCATTGTTCGAGTTGAAACAGGGGTGGTAAATAGAGCAATTTATGAGATTTCGATGTTGCATGATCCTGTAGATGGTCCGCTTGATCCTTGGCGTAGAAGCGCTGCGTGGAATAATAAATTAGTTTACACCCATGGCGGGGGTTGCCGGGGCGGATGGCATCAGCAAGGGGTTGTCACCGGTGGGGTGTTGAAAAAAGGCTTGCTAGAACAGGGCTATGCCTTGAGCTCTTCGACCTTGAATGTGTTTGGTCAAAACTGCAATGACCTGCTAGCTTCTGAGACCCATATTATGTTGAAAGAAGTTTTTATAGAGCGCTATGGGGTGCCAACTTACACGTTGGCAACCGGCGTTTCCGGTGGATCCTATCAGTCCCAGCAAACAGCTGATAATTATCCTGGGGTTTTTGACGGCATTATTGTCGGCTTGAGCTTTCCCGATGTGACCTCTTCGACAATTTTCACTCTGGCAGATGCGCGGCTGCTAGATTACTACTTTAAAGAAGTGAATCCGGAGGGGTTCACCGTCGAGCAACAGCGAGCTGTTGCGGGGTTTGCTGAGCATGCAAGCATAGCGAATCTTAGCCGTGGTGCTGCTCGTCTGGATCCGTTGCTCACTCTCGGCGGCACCAGCGAAGAGCAAGGAAGTGAGTTGAGTGTGAGTGCGCTGGAGGATCTGCGCTACAGCACTTCTAACCCTGAAGGACTAAGAGCTACCGTTTATGACCATACGGTTAATGTTTACGGTGAATTAGAAAATGCATCAATTGCACAGCGACCTTTGGATAATGTAGGCGTTCAATACGGCCTCGCTGCCTTGAGAGAGGGGGAAATATCTGCTCAGCAGTTTATAGATTTAAACCGAGATATTGGTGGTTTCGATAGGGATATGGAGCACGTGGCACGCAGGCACTCAGCGGATGAATATGCCAGTAAGCGAGCTATAGAGTCAGGGCGTGTTTTATTTGGAGGTGCTGGGCTTAGTAGTACTCCGATAATTGACTATAGAAGCTATCTAGATCGGAGTGAGGGCGGTGATATTCATATGATTGTTCATCAATTCGCGACTAGAGAGAGATTGGTTAATGCCAATGGTCATGCAAGAAATCAAGTTATGCAAATTGGCGGAAGTTGGGGTTTTACTGAGGATTCTCCAGATCTAGGAGCGCTGTTTAACAGTATGGACCGTTGGCTATTAGCGGTACAGCAAGATGAATCAGATTTAAGCGAATCTGAAAAGGTGGTGATTAACAAACCAGCGGATTTGACGGATGGCTGCTGGGACAACAGCCGTTCGACCCGAGTCAAAATTAACCAAGAGATGAGTTATGACGGGGACAATGAGTGCGCTCAGTTGTACCCAGCGTATTCAACGCCAAGACAAGTGGCTGGTGCCCCTGTTGCCAATGACGTGATTAGCTGCCGACTACGGGGACTCAATGCGGCAGACTATTTAGTGGAATTCAGTCAAGAGCAACTCGCAGAATTGGTAAGTATCTTTGCGCGGGGTGTTTGTGACTGGAACGCCCCGGATAGCCACGGCGTTTTTCACCAAGGAACCTGGCTTTCATTCGGACCGTCACCAGTGAATCGGCTGCAATAAGATCAGATTTTTTCTGTGCTCTAGGGTTTGGGGTGGCCTAGCATCAGTATAATGGAGCTTTTTAGACGTTTTATTACGCCTAAGATTTCAAGTTTTTTTTGCTGCCAGCCGAGAATCTTAAAGATGGTGAGTATAAGAAGGCTAAGCATGATGCTTAGCAGCCATTCCAAGCTGGCCTTGATGTCAGTGCTTGCAAAAAGCTTTGTCGACATCCACGTGCCGGGGATAAAAGTGGCGAAGCCTAGGCTGTATATTGTGTATGTTAGCCATGCGTGTCGTACTAAGAAGGAGAGGGCGATTACGTCAAATAACCCTGCCTCTTAACCTGCCTCTTAACCTGCTTCGTCCAGTGCTTGCTGACTTTCTTTGGATAATGTCGGTTTTATACCCGTGTTCTTATTATTTATTAGTTTTCCTCGGTGATAGTGCAAGCTATTTTCGGTCGCAGCTTAAGTGACTCGTTACTATGGCTAGCGGCAGGTTTGCTACTTCCGCTGACTGGTAACACGGTGCTTACCTGATTTTATTTTGTTGAATTATTCCCTAAGACTTATCACATGTAAATTTATGGATAATAAGCTTGGCTATCCAGTCGCTTGGGCCTTGCTTTCATCTTGGCACAGGACTCGCTGCTCTTTTCATTATTCCGGTGGTTTCTCTAGCTATTGCTCTGAGTATTTTCGCTAATAGCGAATAACCAAGTATTCTGTTATGTGGTTTTTCCTTCGGTCTTTTTCTCTACCTTCTTCTCCACATTCCTTTTCATTTTTTCTCCGTCGTTCTTAGCAATCTCTGTGTTTCCCTCATGGGGTGGCTTGTTTTTCCTCTGTGACGCTGAATTACGATGCAATTCATGTCGTGTTGCCTTGGTAGTGTAGTCGCTGGCGTATTGAGTTTGAAAGTTGCTGGGAAAGTTGGTTTAAAGTGTAACAAATCCAGCTTTTTT
>Ga0307488_10005882_pt1 | contig 10124 bp, 9 predicted proteins | sample SB02metaG_FD_202248 | JGI IMG/M metagenome (GOLD analysis project Ga0307488, IMG submission 202248) | Sea-ice brine microbial communities from Beaufort Sea near Barrow, Alaska, United States - SB 0.2 | ecosystem: Environmental > Aquatic > Marine > Coastal | place: USA: Alaska | collected 2017-05-06
ATTTTGTTGTCCTTCTGTTAGCATATAAAGCGTTTCATGACCAATTCCAATAGTACCATAATTATTTACGGTTGAAATTAGCCTTCCAACATTAGTTCCAATTAATACAGATAGAAAATTATGAGTATTACCAGTATTGAATCCAATTGAGATATTACTACTACCATTTGAATTATCACCAGCTTGAGCTCCTATCGAAATATTTTTTTCGCCGCCGGTGTTAACACCGCCTGCAGCATAACCTATAAAAACATTATCATCTCCGCTGGTCAAAGCATCGCCAGCATTTGTTCCTATAATTACATTACTATCTGCACCATCTATTGCACTACTTTTAGAATTTTTTCCTATAAATGTATTATTAGCATTATCAAAATCAACAACACCACCATCAATACGAAGTGTTCCGAATGAACCGGTTGAGGTTGATGAGCCACTTACTCCGGTTTCAGTTATGTCCAATATCTCAACACCACCGATAGTAAATTTTACATTATCAGCCGATGACTCTTCAAAAAATGTGTTATAACCACCATCAAAATAAAATTTACCAGTAGCCTTCATACCGATGTCTTGATTTTTTGTTATAAAGAAACCCATTGTATTATTGGTTATAAACTGCATTTGATTATTACTACTATGAATGTATTTTATCGCACCAATATTATAATCATCTGCATCACCAAAATTTATAAATTGATTTGTACCCCCAAGTAAACTTATTTTTTCTTGACCTGCTCCACTTATTTTTAATTCACCAAACGAACCGGTTGAGGTTGATGAAGCACTTACACTTCCTTCTATGTTTATATCATCATTAAAATCAATCGTAGTACCACCGGCAACAGACTCAAATGCATCTGCTTTAATTGTTCCACTAGCAGTTACGTTACCAGTAAGTGTAATTGAATCTGCAATTAATTCTTGTGTTGAACCAGATATTATATATGAACCAGATAACTGTGTTGATACCTGTTGACCTCTTAATATTGCCATGTATATCCCTCTTTTCTAGCCTCAACAAATTGTGTAAAAGATAGGTTTGGTTTAGTTACTTCTAATAAATATCTATTATACGATCTTTTGTATTGTCCAATTGAAATTTTATTTTTATGGTCAATAGATTTTGGTTGTTTCATTTTTTGTATCGTATCCATAGTAAGTTTTCTGTCTACTTGTGCACAAGATTTGCAAACTGTATTGTTACCAACAGCTCTATCAAAAGAATCTTTTCTTGTATAATAAATCATTCTACTGCAATCAGGACACTTTCTGTTTTTTCTATTTAACCAATGTCGTTTTCTCATAATAATAAGTATCACGACCTAGTAAAAGAAAAGTGGTATTAAGAATTAAATTTTCCGAATGCCACCACTTCATCAGTTGACTCCATATCAAACCCAATGCTATCATTATCTACTTGTAAATGTAATAAAGAACCGATTTGCCGTATAGTCAAAGCATCGTGTTCCATCATTTGCCCATTTAAAAAGAATATAAAATCATTTTCAGATGTTGCAGTTAAATCACTTGGAGCTGAAGCAGTTACTGCTGAGAAACTTGATGTACTAATACTCACAAAAGTCCCCTTATGTGTAAAACACTTTCTCAAATAAGCTTGCTGTGAATTAGTTTGGTCATTTGTATACGTTTTTATTGCATTTTCTGTAGGTAATGTAGTTGTATTGGAATCTGATAAAGTTGTTTCATTTGAAAATTCTCTTATTGTATTACTATTGTCAAATAATATAGAACCAGATGTAATTACACTGCCACTAAACTGATGAATATCATCTGATGTGTTACCAAACCTTGTTGATCCACTATCAAATAAGGTAAATGATTCTGATACCTCAGAGTGTATATTTTTTGCAGTTAACCTACCTTGTATCGTTAGATTTCTATTGGTTGTTAAGTCTTGACCTACATTTAATGAACCACCTAATGTAAAGGAACCTGATATAATTGCTGTACTGAATGAACTTGATAAAAAACGAGTAGTATAGTCACTACCTGATAATATTAAACTACCACTATCTATTATCACTTTATTGGCAGTTACCACATCAAATACTACGTTTGAACCAGATGAAACCTCTTGACCAATTGAAAATATTGTTGTGTGGGATGCACTAACTCTTCCAAATAATTCTACACTATTTGGATCTAATGTGACGCCAGTACCTTGTTTAAGTACTACTGGTTTTCTAAAAATAAAAGCCATCTTATATCCTAAGAATTAAATTTGCCAATTGCTAATATCTCATCATCATCCTCTAAATCATAACCTATACCATCATTATTAATCATCAATTTAAAAGTTGTGGATGATTGTTGTATCGTTAAAGCGTCATGCTCCATATATTGACCATTTATAAAAAATATAAAATCATTTTCGGATGTTGCAGTTAAATCACTAGGAGCTGAAGCAGTTACTGCTGAGAAACTAGCAGTAGCCGGTATTGTTATTGAAGATGATTTTTTAACAAATTGTTTTCTCAGATAAGCCTGTTGTGTATCTGTTTGATTATCTACATATGTTTTAGCGGCGTTTTCGGTAACCAATGCCACGGTACTACCATCTGTTAATGCAGTATCATTTGAAATTTCATCTACGGAATAATTATTCAAACTAAAAGACCCTGATGTAAATATACTACCGCTAAATTGATGAGTATCGTCTACTGAGTTACCAAATACAGTTGAACCACTTTCAAATAATATAGAAGAACTTACAAATTCGGTGTGAAACTCTTGTACGGTTAATGTGCCTGATACTGATGCGTCACCTTCAATCGTCATACTACCAGTTACAATAACTGAACCAGTTATGTTTAAACTTCCACTAATACCATTTGAGTTATATGTATTAGAACCAATAACAAGTGAACTAGCAGATATTTCATTAAACGTAACATCATCTGTTACAGCAACAGGTTGACCAATAGATATTGTTTGATCTAATCGTACACTTCCATCAAATTCAAAACTATTGTTAGATAATGTGACTCCAGTTCCAGCTGTAAATACTAATGGATTAGATACATTTACTGGTATGTCAATTTGAGATGGTTTATCGGGATTTGATGCACCACCCGCTAAATTATTTATAAATTGACCACTTTTTCCAATAACATTATTTATTGTTGCATCGGATTCCATTCCAAATATAAGTTTTTTAGGGGTAATAAATTTTTGTGTAGTTGACCTGTGATCAAAGTTACCTTTGGGTAGTAAATAACCTTTTAATGTTACTGTAAAATTAGTTCTCACTAACCTTTCAGCATCTCCAATTTCAGTAGCATCGGTAAATGTTTCTACAGCACTTCTAAATCTTAGTTTTTTAGGATCACCCCAATACGCTCCATCTGAATATACTACCCGTTCAACAATCTTATTCATCTGTTGTATATATGATGTCCATATAATAAAATCATATGTCAATGTAACATAATCTGGCATCATCACATTATAATATTCTCGTTGTGGTATTGTTCCTATTTGTGTTGAAAAATTATCATATTTATTTACAGTTGAAAACTTTTTTTCAAATGTATAAAAATGTTTGGGATCATTAGCATCTAATTTATCAATTGGTAATGTTTCATCTTTTTCAATAGATGTTCTGCGATATACAATAACTGGAGTGATGGTTTGTCTTTTTTTATCACGCATAAACCCATCACGTTGTATTGACTTCCACCTTTCAGGTGAAGCATACATTATTGGAACTTTTATATTCTCTCCATTATCTTCTACTGAAGGTTTTATAACTTGATCGAAATAAAACTGAATAGCACTATCCATATCCATAAGAGTTATTTCGGTATTTTTTACATTTTCATCTTTTCGTGAATATAAATACCCTCTATTTACAACTCTTTGTTTTCTTGGTAATGGTTTATTTGATTCGCTTCTATTTGACATTATATACTTCTCACCCTTTCAATATTTAAGTTAGATATTCTAACCAAGAACGCATTACATGCAACAGAATGATTAAAATCTGTTTGACCACCTAATAGCTGATTTTCGTTAATAGATGATATTTCCCAATATCCACTATTCCAATTAATCACATCTCCGATCTCTACGACATAACTTACATCTACCAATGATTGTCTGATAAAAGAAAATAAAGCACTTTGTTGTAAATCGGGCCCAAATTCATCTGTGGTAGTTGTTTGATCATCTGCAGTAACTAGTGATGAGACTTGAACTCCTGCTTTAAAAGTTTTTCCATTTGCAGTTTCACCATACATATTGATTTCGGTATCATACGCAGATACTTTATATATCACTACTGGTTGATAAATTATACCATCTTTACCTGTAGATAAATCCCCTACTAATTCTTTATTGAATTTATCAAAGGTATCTATGTCTTTTTGTGAATAAAAACGACTACCCATTATATTATCCTATGAAAATTGGAATTGGAACTTTGTTTAATTTCTCATTTAGAAATTCAGCTTCATCTTTGTCAGCTTCTAAAAGAGCTTTTCTACTCATTTGGTCTAACATTTCTCTTAATTGTGTTACCAGAGCTTCTTTTTCAGCAGCTGCTTCACTTCGTAATGCATCTCCATCTAATGTTGTCTCAGCACCAGGTATTGGGAGTGACGCATACTTAGATCTAATTATTCCAAGTAGCTCCTTAGTTAAAGCTAAACCATACTTACGAATCCATTGCTTACCCACATCATTAATAAACTGATATTCCATATTATCATATGGTACATTTGAATAATCAGATACCACATCAACTGAACCACTATATTCAGTAAATAAAGGATTATCCCTATCAGATGTATTCACATAATCAAAATAAATAGTGCTATCTGATGTTGGGTTGGGAAAAATTCGTAGTTTATTGTTAACCAATGTAAAAGTATAAGCAGATTTTCGTATTGAATCATTTAATTCGATTGCCTGTACTCTTAATAAATCTTCAAATATAGGCATCAATGTAAATGATACAGCTGGAGAGCTATTTCCAAAACCAAACCCCTCAACCATATTTATAGTTCCATATCCAGTTGTAGCATATGGATCAAAAAATCTTTGCATTGCGGGAGTGCCCTCATAATAAACTCTTTTTACTTCAATTGAACCACTTCCACTACCATCAACAAATAAAGAATTTAAATCATATTCTTGAGTACCGCTTGTTATTGATATAGAACCTTTTTTGATATCAACATTACCACCCACACTAGCTTCTGTACCATATTGTCTTGATATAAAAACACTACTACCCATCGTAGGTGTAACTCTTTTATGTGTGACATTTGAACCAGTAGCTTGACCAGTAAGGTGTAAAAGGTTATCTTTTATATTGAATTGATTTACTTGTGCAGAATATTCTGTTGTAGATTCTTCAAAACAAGCATAAAAAGAACCAGATTGTAGTTCAACAGACATGATTGGATATCCCAACCTACGAGCACACCAATCTGCAAATTTATCTACATCAGCCGTAAAACTAGAATCTGAATCGTATAATCCCCAGGGTGTTTGTCCAGTAGCAAAGGAACTACTTCCTTGCCAAATTACTTCTTGTGCCATAGAAAAATCTCCTAATTTATGTACATTTATTCATTAATAAATATAAGAAGAGATAATATTGGATAAAAAAAAGGGGAACAATAAAGCTCCCCTTTTAGTTTTGTACTTAAAAAGTACAGTCTTAGTTGTTGTACACTATTTAGACATAGTTTACATCAGCAACAATGACTTTTCCGTAGAATTCAGGTCTAACCATCTTCTTCGCGTAACGAGTCATAACACCTTTACGTGGAGTAAAGTTCTTAGGATCGTATACAAGAGGAGTCATGATTAACGGAACATACGGAGCATACACAGCACCTGTTTCTAGGAAGTTACTTCCACGGAAACCAACCAATATCGTGTTTTCAAACTGATAAGGGTTTTTGTACACTGTGTAACGGTTGTTCAATAAACCAGCTTTTTGAACGCCCATTGCATATGTTGTTTGAGTTGCATTACCATCAGAAGTAGTTGCGTATCCAGGAATAGATTCAAGGATTGTTGCAACTTCAGGACTTACTACGATGAAGTTTGCACCACCACGTAGAGTTTTCTGATGAATTGCATTGGAAACAGACTGTATCTTGTTACCAAGAGTCTGGAACCAATCGCCTTTAGTGTAAGCATTAGAAGCACCCGATGACTCAGCAAATAGCCTAGTTACATTATTAAACTCATGTCCAACTCTCGCTGACCATCTTTCTGTTTTAGCATTGGCATTCATGTTAAGCATATCAAGTATCTCTAAGTCAATTTCCATTGCAACATACTCACTTAATAGTGATGTAAGTTCAGCTTCAGCGTCAACACTATGATAAGCATTAAGATCTTGAGCTAACTCAGGAGTCCAAACAGCTTTCAATTTACGTGTTTTAGCGACGATAGCGACTGAACGCATTGCGATGTCAATCTCTGGGATATCAATATCAGTTTCAGGATTAGCATCAATCTGAGTTCCAGTAGCTTCAAAATCACCACGTGTTGTATCACTAGGTTGCTTATGGTAACTAACAGTTACTTTAAGATTGACTGCGGCTACTTCATCTACGATAAAACGTACATGAGAAGCTGCATCACTTGAAGGATCTACTTCAGTACCATTGATACCATTAAGTAGTTTTGTGTAAGCTGGGTAGTATGCATCAAACGCAGTTGATCCAGAAATTTCCCATGCTTTTGCACCTTCTTTATCAGGATTAGACAGATTTGAAAGAGCTACATCAAAGTACTTTAAGCTACTTAAAGATGATGATAAACCTGGTTCAAAGTCAACATCTTCCCATGTAATTGATCCAGTTGAAAGAGCACCAGCTGCAGAAGCTAGTCCAATATTAACTGATGTTGATGGGAAATCATTGATAGAGTATCCAGACCTACCTGCACCATATAAACCCTGTGAAGGATCTGCATTAGATCCAGAAGTGATACCAAAAATTTGGTCACCATCTCCGAATCCTGGTTGTGCTGTTCCATATTTGAAATCAAGATAGAAAATTAGACCAGATGGAAGATTCATAGGTTGAACAGATACGAACTCTTGTGCTGCTAATTCACCAAAGATTTTTCTTACCAATGGTAACGCGACACCAGACCACTCTTCAGAATTTGCTGATGTACCAGTTGAACTAGCTTCGTCAATTAACTGACGTGCTTGATTCTCAAGTAGAACAGCCATTCCGTTGACTTTCTGATCATCCTGTAGACCTTCTAACAATCCGGTAGGCTCCCACTTCTTAATTAGTCCGCGGGTTTCTTCCTTTCTTTGACGGTGTGGGTTAAACCCATCCATCAATTTCTCGACTGTAGAAAGATTTTTAAAATTTGACATTATATTTTCTCCAATATCATGTTAAGAATTAAAGAATACCAGCCAACTTCTTAAATCTGTCTCTCATCTCATGTCCTTCTGCAATGACTTCTTGCTTTTTAGACTTAGTTGAGGCAACAACTTTGGAAGCTGAACCTTTTGATTCTTTAATTACATTTTTAGTTTGTTTTGAACTAAACGATTCAGCTAAAGTGGAATAAACCAATTTAACTTCACGAAGGTTAGCTGCTCTATCAAAAGTTTCTACAACTTTCATCTTCTGTTCATTGGTTAAACCATTTGAACGGAAAAGTTTGTTTGTAAAAAGTAGTTTTGCATTAAGCAAGTTAACTTCGTTCAGTTTAGAACGTAAGTATTTAACGACATTGCGATGCTCATCAAGATCAGATTGTAGTTTTGCAACTTCATTCTTATCTTCTTCTTCATCTTCGTGCTCATCTTCAGAAAGTGCTTTAAGTACTTCTTCGAGGTCGATATCTTCTTCAACTTCGTCGCCATCTTCGTCTTTTTCTTCAGTTACTTCAACTGATTCAAATTTGGCTTTGTCTTTAGTACCGATAGCAGAAGATTTATCAGCAGATCCAGATTTATTATCAGAAGAACCGATACCAGATGTCTGGTCAACTTCTTCTTCAACTTCTTCTTTATCTTCATCATCTTCTTCAGCTTCATCAAGTTCAGATTCAAGTTCTTTGATCACAGCTTCAAGGTCAAGATCAGTATCTTCTTCCTCTTCGTGTTCACCTTCTTCAACTTCATCTTCTTCATGTTCCTCTTCAGAAACTACAGGGGCATACTTTACACCATCGATTTCAATGATACCTTCTTCTTTCGCTTCAGGTTCATCTTCATCTTCTTCCATGTCCATTTCAGGTTCAGCTGGAGCTTCATCAGATGGATCTTCATCATTTTCATGATATCCTTCTTCTTCAACTTCATCATCACCATCATGCTCACCTTCTTCGACTTCATCATCTTCAATTTCAGATTGAATCTTCTTTGAAAGCATAGATTGTAGTCTTGGGGTAAACGCTTCTTCGAGAGCTATCTTTGCATTTTCTAAAGCTGTTTCACGAACTGCTTTAGCATCCGCAATGGCATCTTTTAAAAGATCATCCATTACTTTTCTCCATTTAGGATTTAATATAGTTATTGGGAACTATAATAGAATTATTATATTTTGATTACACCGTATGCGATAGGAACGGTGTGTTTAGTTTTGATATATATAAATATACAACTATTAAAAAATAACTACTTTTTTAATACTTTTTATTTCTAAGTCTAGCTTTTGCGTTTCTTTCTTTTTTCAATAGAGATGGTTTTTTATAGAACTCACGTTCTCTTAAATCTAACATCAATTTACTTTCTTTTACTTTCTTCTTAAATAAGCTTATAGCTTTTTCTACATTGTTCTTATGAACCTTTATAAAAATCAAGTGTCCTCCTAATCAGCTTCGTTGTCACCCTGCCAATTTTTATCTACATAGTTAAAAAAATCTTTTTTCTTTTCATCGTCTAATTCATCTGGAGATGAAACACCATACTTTTTCAATGCACCATTGAAAAATTTCTGATATTCCTCTTTACCACCAGATTCTTCTTTTACCACTTCACCAATTTCATAGTATCTACCTAAGATATTACCCATATCTTCATATAGAGCACCCATTCTTTGCTGTAGTGATTTGGATTCTGAAGAAATCTTACTGAACTGCTTAGACAATCCAGTAAGTTCCTTCATATTACGATTTACAGTTATTTTATCAAACCAAGAATCTGTCTCTTGAAGAGTATGAGATTTGGCTTGACTTGCAATCCGACTTAATTTCTCAGAAATTTTAGTTATATTAGATTTACCGAAGATAGCTTCACCAATTTCATTAAATTGTGCTATTTCAGTAGTTAATCCTTCGACATCAACAGTTTGATCATCAACATCTCCGTATTTTTCTTTTACCATTTTAGATAAGCTTGTGTCAGTATCGAAAGCACTTCGTGATACCAAACCACCCATCATAGCTCCACTAAAATTTTCATTTAGTAAATCTTTTAACTTTATTTTCTTTGACATAGTAAGTCCTCTTTATTTATTTATTATGCAGCAGTTACTGGTAACTCACCACTAAACCATTGAACAGCATCCTGTGCTATACATATGAGCATAGTGTCTGCAGCTATTGTAACAGCACCATTGTCACTTACTGGATTTATAGCATCACCCGATCCAGGATATATTTCCAATGTTTTGTTTGAAAGGTTATTCATAATTATATACACCTCACCCACAGTTGAAGCGGATAGTAATGGTAATCTAATACCCTTTGTGTTATCTGCAGTTGAACACAATACGACTGCTCCACCTTGAGCGACGATAGCTCCTGCACCAGCTTGGTCTGAACCAGCTGCTACTACAGTTTGTAATCCTAGTACAAATCCTGCATTTGCAACTAAATTTCCACTAAGTGTTTGGATTCCTGAAAGTGTATTATTATCTGTTAGTGTAACTACACTTTCTGCTAAATCTTGTAACTCACCACCAAATTTTCCTATTAGGTCTGATCCTATGTCTGCTCTTTTTCCCATTATTACTCTCCTAATTTAATTTAAGTTCTACTTAAATTAGTTATTATTAATTATTGTTGAATTTTGTATGTTAAGACATTGATGAACTACTGATCTTAACGATTCAACTTAGTTTCATCTTATATAAATATAACATCAATAAGTTTATCGTTAATTATTT
>Ga0307488_10005884_pt1 | contig 10124 bp, 5 predicted proteins | sample SB02metaG_FD_202248 | JGI IMG/M metagenome (GOLD analysis project Ga0307488, IMG submission 202248) | Sea-ice brine microbial communities from Beaufort Sea near Barrow, Alaska, United States - SB 0.2 | ecosystem: Environmental > Aquatic > Marine > Coastal | place: USA: Alaska | collected 2017-05-06
TATGCGTAGCAAATACGGCATGACAACTAGCGCACGACTCATTCATTTCAGAAAAATAAAAATTTATTAGCTCTGGCTTTTTACTTTGTGCAGCATGTTCTAGCATTCCTGCCAGATAATGAAACCTCTGATCTTTTTCAATAAATTCAGCTGGTAATACTGAATGCAATTCTTTTACTTGGCTTTCCGTTAGGCTTTGTTTCAATATATAACTATTCTTTATTTTTTTTGCCGTAGTTTCGATTTCGCTCCAGTTTCCAGAAATGTATGCGGGGATGATAGACATCATTCCATCCTGTAATGCTTTCATTTCTTCAGATAATAGATTGCGCAAATCAGGAGAAAGCGCCTCTACTCCAGAAGCCTTTACGTGTTCTTTATGTTTATGTACATCTTCTGCATAACTCATTGCTGGTAATAGGATGGCTAAGAGTGCGATGCTAATAAATATTTTCATATGAGTCTCTGTTCAAGTTGATTGTATAACGCCTGCCACACTAGAAAAATAGGAGCGTAGCGAGTGGCTTTCTGAGTGCTGGCGTTTGTTCTGTGGCACAGATTAACTTACGCTCTGACTTCTTTGCAAGGCTAATGCGGATAATACAAGGTCACCCAGAGCGTGGCCACTGAATATAAATGCAGTTCGGTCACTATCACTCTCGCGCCCACTAAACTGACCCAAAACCAGTCCAGACTTCACACCCGTTATATATTCAGATGGAGCCAATTCATTCGGTAGCGATGCTTCCTGTTTCAAGTCGTCAATGACGATTCGATTAATAGCAGAGAGCTGCTCTTTATCCCAAGGAGCGCCTTTGTCAGTAATAGCTGAGAATGATCCGGGCTTTAAGCAGTTTGCATCCAGAAACGGCACTAAGCCAGCCGAGTAGGTAACGGAACTCACGATTAAGTCTGCACCTTTTATCGCCTCTTCGCCTGTCGCACATCGTGTAGGTTTAAGCGACATGCTTTCGGCTAATTCGCAGAGACTATCCATGTTGGCTTGGCCTCGACCGAATACTCGAACCTTCTCAAGAGGAAACATATCAGCAAAAGCCCTCAAATGGCTTTTAGCTTGCACCCCACATCCAATAAAAGCAGCAACAGTTGAATCTTTTCGGGCCATATGTTTTGCGGCGACTGCACTCAATCCATCAGTTCGCAAGGCGGTTATCCAATTTCCATCGAGAATCGCGACGGGAAGACCCGTTTCACTATCCAGCATTGTTACTAGCCCTTTATTTGAGGCAGATTTTTCTCAGAATTACGAGGATTTAATATGACGGTCTTAACAGCCAGATATGGTGGTTCATCGGCCGCTGCTAATGGGGCCATCATGTATCGGCCATCCTCGGGTAATATCACGGCTTTTGGCGCACTCCATGTCGACTTATTTTCACAGCCAATAATTAATTTTTCGATACTATCAATCACATCGGTAGTTGAAATATTTAGTCCGGAGAGCATATCTTCTGATAGGTTAGGAATATATTTATTTGTATTCATAGCGATTGATTTCCTGTTTCTTAGCGAATTTCAGGTGGTTGTGCCATATAGACATAATGACTCCCCACGAGGTGCTAGCCTCCTATCGTGGTTTAGCTTGAAAAGCCAGTGCCATAATTAGTGTGTCAAACAACTAAAGCGAAGGCTAGCATGAATAACCATAGCATAATTTTTATTGGATTATATACTCATAAAAAATTTACACAACTTGCTGTTTTAAAGCTAAATTAGGGAAAATAAACACCAACAAATCAGCCTTTCTTAAACTCGCTCGACAACTACAATCAAAATACCCTATAGCAACACTGCATTATATTGATGAAGCAGGAACCTGTGGCTACTGGATTTATCGACTGCTCACTAGCCTAGGTCATTGTTGTTATATCTTTGCCCCCTTCCCTTATCCCTAAAAAGGCAGGTGACCGCGTTAAGACCGATCAGCGTGATGCCGCTGAACTTGCGCCTTATTTAAAGCGGAAACGTTAACAACCATCTATGTGCCGAAGTCGAAGATGAAACGATACGTGATTTATTGCGCGCCCATGAAACCGCAATGAACGATTAAAGGACGCAAAGTTTCAACTTAAAGGACCGTTTTTAAAGTACAACATAAAGTGTGCTGTGAAAGATAACTGGTCAAATAAGCATTTACGCTGGTTAACTGAGCTTATTTTACCTGACCATAGCCAACAAATCGTTTTACAAGAAATGATACAAACCATCACGGAACGAACAAGACGCGTGGCGCGGTTAGTGAATGAACTTGAGCACCGAGTGAAACAGTGGCGCTATTATCCCGTTTTTAAAGCTATTCAAGCCATGCGTGGCGTAAGAATATTAGTTGCTGTGGGGACGATTGCCGAATTAGGGGATCTTATACCAATCTCAATAATTATCTGATCATTTTTACTGGTTAAAATAACCAACTACTGCGTTATTTATTTAATAATTAGAACAACTAGTTATTAAATAAATGCCTTATATTTGGCCATTTTTCCTGCGTATAAAGTTGACCTCCTAATTAATGAAATTGGTATTAGACGTTTTAATTATCACAGAAAATTAATGGACTATTTGGATTTAGTGCCCAGTGCAAGTTCAAGTGGTGATAAACGACGACTAGGGGAAATCAGCGTCTCTGCCCCCGCAGACCCACCCCGCAGACCCAGTAATATTTTGGGATCTGCACATTGTGCGTGAGGTGTTTAAGCGAGCAGAGTATCAGTGTTAGCGATAATGACTTTTGGCTGTCTTGATTTGGATAGGAAAATCTAAATCTTTGAGCGATCATGCATCTCCCGCAATCGCCAATGCACAAGTGGAATCTTTCTGATTGCAGAAGCTGGGATAAAATAGACCATTGCATCCTGTACTGCGGTAAAGGAAATACTCATTGGTTCTGAGGCCTTCAGGTTCTCATCACCGAAATAGTCTCCTGAGGAAAATGAAGCTTCTGGAATGCCATTATTTCCCTCAACGCTAAACTCCCCATGATCCACCAGATAGAGTCCAAGCGCAGGGTCAGGCGTCACAGTATCGCCTTTGGATACGACTATTGCGACCATTTCACGTGCAATATCATTCTTGACCAAAGTACTAATACCGTCATCAAATAGCCAGCTTTTTTTCAGTGCTAATATCGGTTTTTGTAAGGCTTTAATCAAAGGGCCTATGCCACTTTTTTCCAGAAATATGTGGCAAATTTCATGTGAAAATCGAAACAACACCACATGTGAAATGCTGCGATAGGTAGCCGAGGAGGCTTCGCCGGTAAACAAATTTTCCTCGCCAACAAACGACCCGCTCGATATATGTGAAACTTTTCCGTGCTCAATTTTCTCCATGCTGCCGGTGACTAACAAAAATAGTATCGAAGTACTCTCGCCGGTTGCCAAGATTGTTTCTCCTGGGTTGTTGGACTGCATTTCACTATTTAAGAACGCCTTTAGATGGGCAGGTGTTACTTCAGGAAAATAACTGGTAAGGCTTTGCATCGCCTTGGCACGAAGATAATCTTCTTGGTTTTCTATGAGGACGTCAACCGCTGCGAAGGCAGCATTATGACCGACTTCTTTCTCGTTAGCGGTTAAGGTTCGGGCTGTGTGGGACAGTACAATTAGATTTGATTGATCCTCCTTAAAGTCTTCTGCCATGCCATGGATCATGCCTCCACCAATGTCTATTTTCTTCAAATCTACCTTGGTCAAGTAGGCTTCCTGAATTTGGCGATTCCACTCAGCAGAAATACCTGGTGCATTGTTGTCCTCGGTGACCATCGAATTGAGGACCTTACAGGAGGTTAAATCAGCCCAATGCCCATAGGTTTTGTAGCCCTTACCGCCCACAGCCCTGAATATAAAAATATTGTTTTCAACGGGATGCGGTGAGAATATCGGTTTCACTTCCAGACCAGCGATATCATTCCACTCGTCAAATTTGAGATCATGTTCCTCGAAGTAATCTGAGAAACATGATTCTGGCATTGACATCAATGCAGAGAGCTTTTTACGAACCGCGGCACGTACCAAAGGCGTTGCATAGTGACGAATTTGATGATCCGATTGCATCAGCGCCGGCAAGCCAGCAAAATGATCGTCATGACAATGGGTATGAAAGATGCCTTTGATTTCGCTGATATCAATGCCTACTGATAGCAGGATATTAAATATATTGGGCCCTGCATCGATAAGAAACACATCCCCCTGGTGCAGCACAACACTGCACATTGCGGGTCGTTTTGTATCCCAACCATCGCCTTGACCCACATGCAATATGGCAAAATACTCTCGGGCAATCGCATGAAAGCCCAGTTGGTACGGAGATTCATATATCTCATCTTCAGCGAGATTCAGATCCACCTCAATACAATGATCTTTATATTGAATTTCGTACAGATTAAATTTTTTGCGCCGAATTTTGACGCCATTTCGAATTGATGTCCATGAATCACCGTCAGCAACAGGGCAAGTATCTAACAAGGTATCTGATGTCTTAATTTCACCAAAGGCGAAGGCTAGCTTAAGGCGCATCAAACGTGTCGCTTCTTCCTCGGTAACACCTGTCTGCATAATTTCTTCGAGGCTAGTCAAACCATAATTGCCACGATAAATATATTCCAACTGAGCATTTACTTGATCTTCCCGACCAATAAGAATTGGTTTGAGACCAAGGTTACCTGGATGACCGGGCACAATCATGCCTTGCAAATAAAGCATTTGCAAAATGGGAAACTCTGCCAGATTTGAAAACTCTTCCTGCTGAATCAGACTATCTGACAAAAGAATTGCATTGGGCCCGGTTTCGCCTTTATCGGTTTCGGCAATATATTGCATCTGTTTTAGATGTTTAACCACATCTGCTGGACAACCACATAAGATGTTAAGACTCGCCTCTGGAATTTGTAACCAGTAAACCCCTGGGCAGACCTTGGACAGTTGCAAGTTATTGATTACCTTACTCAAAGTAATCTTATCTTGGTGTAACTGCTGATTTTTTTGTTCGAGTGCATGAATAATGCTCGCATTTTTTTTCTGTTCATGAAAAACACTCAACTCGTGGCTTACTCTGTGTTCTAGGTCTTCAGTCCCCGTCAACTCAATTAAATAAGCATCAATAGAAGCATCGAGGATCAAAGACCTGAGCACATCAGCATCGTCGGGCGTAGAGGTCAACATTCTCATCGCTTTGGGTACAATTGCTTTTAGGTCATCAAGCAACTGCAAGCCTTGTTCGGTGTCGTCGGCCAAGTGATACTGAGCTAGAATTAGTTGTACATCTTCAGGATTCGGTAAGGAACTCACGATTGACAGTGCCTCGCTCGCCCCTCTGGCAATGAGCAATTCATATTGGCCGCTAAGCACTTCCTGCGCCAAACTCAATCGTTTGCGATCGTCGTCAACCAAAAGCATGCAAGGCTTTTTTGCCAGAATTGGCGTTGGGGCATCTAAGTCATGGTTTCTAAGAGTCATAAACTATCCTTTTTCTTTCTTTATAACACAACTAAAAATTGAAGCGAAGGCCTCAAAGTTTTTTTTTGCCACTTTTTTGCCACTCAGGCTAGTCAAATTGACACTTTTCCAGAAAAATAACAAACTTTTATTCTTTTACATGCCTCTCCATTTCATTCAGGTATAGACTAAACTGTATAGTAAAGCAGTGATTTCAAGGCGATATTGCAATGAATACTCCACAAGCAAGTTTTTTAGTTTGGTAAAGACAGTTTCAAAGTAATGATAATTGTGTCCAACACATTGAAAAATGAAATGGCCTAACAGATTTATTTATTCTCGTTGTGGTCACGATAAAGGCATTAAATTAAGGTGTAGAGAAGTCACGAATGTAGTCAATGCCATAAGCAAATATCAGTAATTTCAGGCAAATTACTTCATGGTAGTCACTTGCCTATTTTGAAATGATTTTAGGCGCTGTACTTTATAGACTCAGACATAGGCAGTATTTTGGCACTCAGGTTGAGTAAATTGATTGAGGTCAACAGGAAGACAGCTAGGAAGATATTAAGTAAAGTGACGGAAGCTTTAGGGCACAGAGATAGTATTTACCGTTTGGAGGGTTATAGAACTAAATGATGCTTTATCGGTGGAAGAAAAAGTGGTAAACGAGGACGAGGAGCAGAGGGAAAAGCTCCAGTGATTTTTGCCTGTGGGCATTGTAATGGCATGGCAGGTTTTATTGCGATGAAAGCAGTAAAAAATGTATATTTTAAAACCGTTGAAGCGTTTGTAAAGCACCAACTTCTAATCAACCAAAATGTAAGAACTGAGGCCTTCAAAGGGCTTAGAATAATAGACAAAACACAAAGGCATGAACCACGAGTGACTCCAAGCCTTTTGCTCGATGAGTGGTTACCATGGGTTCATATTGCAATAAGTCATTTAAAGACATTTTTGTTAGATACTGTTCATGGTGTAAACAAAAAATACTGACAAGAATACCTGGATGAGTTCTGTTATCGGTTTAATAGGCGGTTTGTAGAAAAAAACACCTCATCGTTTGCTAAACTTAGCAATGGTTCATATGCCTATTAAATCAACCTGAGCCAAGTGGATAGGCATGTAACTTTTTATGATGTAAAGAGATTAAACCCACCGAGTCTGTGCCTTAGCAATTGACGATAACACCGTCAGACCGAGAGTAAAAAAGCCTGTTTAATCGAGAAGCAATAAAAGGCTATCTAACGAATGAGACATTGCTCAATGCTCAAATCATCAGGGCGTTAGCGTAGTAAAGCTAATAAACGCCGAATGTAGGGCTGCTGTCAAATCTTCTTGTTATAAGAGATGCTACTGATTGACAAATGGGAGTCCATGTAGCACTACTAAGGGGAGAGTTTACAATTGGCTAAAATATTGAACGGAGTGAAAATAGCAAACTGTAAATTGTGATCTTCACCCCAATAAGAAACTGGAAAACGGCCTTGAATCATTTATGATTGAATTCGAAGACCGTTTAAAGGACTTTATTTAAAATTGGCAGTTACACAAAGTCTGTTATAGGCTCCATTAAAAGAATGAAACTTTAACTTCTGCACCAATAAAACGCTCTTCATTTACAATAGCTGTATTATTAGAAAAGTCTACTGCGCCAATGGCTTGTTGCTCATCGGTAATATTGCGTACGAATAATGCTACTTCGTACTCTCTATCACCACCATCCCACATGTAACCAGTGCGAATGCCACCTTCAAATAATGACTCGCCATTAAACTCGTTAGACTCATATAAGAAGAAGTTAATATCATCACGATAGCTCCAGTCGGTGTAAACGTAGAATTCACCGCCCGCTACTTCCTTGGTGTAACGAGCAGTTAATGCATAAATCCACTCAGGTGCATGGGGCAAACTGTTGCCGTCTACATAAGCAAATCTATTACCAAAATCATCGGAATAATTTGGATCGGTAATAGTACAAGCTTTACAACCTGCTACTGCTAAACCACTATCATTGATTTCCGTGTTGTTATAACTGACACTCATAGTTACAGAAAATTCATCCGTTAACATAAACTCTGAATTAACTTCAAAACCGTAACCAACCGTTTCATCTGCATTTAATAAACGCGCGGTATTATTACCACCACCAACTGAAGTGAGTTGTTGATCATCCATGGTAAAATAAAACACAGAGGCATTTAAACGGCCAAAACCATCCATAATGTCAGATTTAACACCAGTTTCAAAAGACAAAATAGTTTCAGAGTCGGCGATTGAAATACCGTTACCAAAAGCAAATAATGAACGACCTTGTATACTTGGCGCTCTAAACGTATCGGCAACGCGTGCGTAAAGGTTCACATCACTGGTCAGTTTGTGGCTAACACTCAAATCCCAACTCACATGTGAATCGCTAGGGTTTGCCTGGCCAGAAGCTTCGTCTGGGAAATCTAAGAAAAACAATGGCGTTTGTGTACGCTTATTCGTATATTCTTTATCGTCATCAGAGTAACGCAAGCCTAGTGTTACCGATGTTTGCTTCGATAACTCATAGTCAAAAGAGCCAAATATTGCCCAAGCTGTTGTCTCTTGATTTTGTATAACGTAACCGGTTTGCGCACCGTTACTGAATATAGGATCAAAAGCAAAACTTTCAATAGTCAGATCTTCACTAAAATAAAACGCACCAATCTGGTAGTTAAAAGCACCATTAAAGTTACTGCTTAAACGAATTTCTTGGGTCAATTGTTCATGGTCTGGAATAGCATCAGCTGTTTCAGAATCCAGCGCAATAACACCTGGTCCCATCGTTGGGCCAAAAACATTGCCATAACCGCCATCGACATCAGCACGAGAATATAGCTCTGCACTTTCGTAACCCGTTATTGATGTAAAGGTATACTCACCAAGATCAAACTCAAGCTTTAAGCTTGCGCCTTCGGTTTCAACTTGTTGCGTGGCGCGCGAAGCTGAGTCATGAAAAACGGTATCGCGTTCAAATCCACTGACAAGTGAACTATTAGCAGGTTTAAAAGCATTTGCATAAAAAGTGACCGGCTTACCATCTAAATCGCGCATGTGATAATTAAACAAGGCGTAATAGTCATCACCTTCATATAAAAATTGTAATCGCATAGCTTGGTCAGTGTAGCCACCTAGCACGTCTGACTGCTCGAATCCTGGTGCTTTATTGCTAATATAATCATCGCGATCTTGGCGTAAGACTGAGATCCGTGCAGATAATTTATCAGTTAAACCACCACCAACGGCTGCTCGTAAATCACTAGTACCTTTGCTACCGTATGATAACGAAGCGAAACCATCAAAACTTTGACTCGGTTTTACAGAATCAAACTTCACTAATCCGGCAGGTGTATTACGGCCGAATAACGTGCCTTGAGGACCACCTAAAACTTCAATTCGAGCAACATCAAATACTGGAAAACCTTTTAAAATTGGGTTCTCTTGCACAACGTCATCAACAACTAATGATACCGGTTGTGAAGCATTAAGATCAAAATCAGAGTTACCTAAGCCTCGCATGTAAAAACGTGGGAATGTTCTACCAAAAGAAGACTCTACAGAAAGACTAGGAACTTTAGCATTTAAAAAGCGAATATCCATTGCGCCAGAACTATAGGCATTTAATTTGTCACCTTGCAATGCTGTAACTGCAACGGGAACTTCTTGAACATTCTCCACTCGCTTACGCGCAGTAACTTCAATAACTTCAAGGCCTACGACTTTGGTTTTTTCTGCATTTTCTTGCGCTAGAGCAGCGCTAGATGCGCCTGCACCACACGCAAAAATAGCCGCATTGACGCAAAGCGCGAGCGACGTTTTATTAAAAAAATTCATTAAGTACTCTCCCAAGAACTGTTTATATTTTGTGTAAATATTTTATTAACCTGACATTCTATATTGAGTGTCAGGTTATTAGTGTTGTTTTATAGCTCAAGATCAGACAAGAAGCTTGTACCATAGGGCATTTTATCTAATTTAAATAATTCTGCGATGGTTTGACCAATATCTGCAAAGGTACTACGTTCGCCAATATTAACAGATCGTATCTGTTTGTGGAATGCAATAACAGGTACATATTCCCGCGTATGGTCATTACCATGCCAAGTTGGGTCACAACCATGATCTGCGGTTAAAAAAAGTACATCATCTTCATTCATAGCCGCAACCACTTCGGGTAAACGCTGATCAAAATTCTCTAATGCCAAAGCGTAGCCTATCGGATCACGGCGATGGCCGTAGTCTTGGTCAAAATTGACTAAATTAGTAAATATCAGGCTATTGTCTTGTGCCGTATTGATATGTGAAATTGTCGCATCTAATAAAGCGTCAATACCCGTGGCTTTAGTTTTTTCACTAATACCTTGGTGTGCATAAATATCGGCAATTTTACCCACACTGATGACATAGCCACCCGCTTGGGTAAAGGTGTCTAATACTGTGGGTGCTGGCGGTAAAATAGAATAGTCGCGTCTATTACCCGTACGGGTAAAATCTTCAGGGCTGCTGCCAATAAAAGGTCTGGCGATAACACGGCCAACATTTCTGTCAGCAAGTAACTCGCGCACTGTTTCACAATATTTATAGAGGTTATCCAAGCCAAAGTGTTCTTCATGAGCCGCCACCTGAAACACACTGTCAGCAGAG
>Ga0307488_10005886_pt1 | contig 10120 bp, 5 predicted proteins | sample SB02metaG_FD_202248 | JGI IMG/M metagenome (GOLD analysis project Ga0307488, IMG submission 202248) | Sea-ice brine microbial communities from Beaufort Sea near Barrow, Alaska, United States - SB 0.2 | ecosystem: Environmental > Aquatic > Marine > Coastal | place: USA: Alaska | collected 2017-05-06
GATTCGGATTGCTATCGACCAATTTCTTGTAAGCCTTGTAACGATTCGCAAAACGACCGGCATCCATTCCCTTTGGCGGACGGACCGACTCCATCGCATCCTGTGGATACGGCAGATTAAATGGGCCAAATTCTGTTCCGAAAAACCCTGCGGTCGTAAACGCTTTCAGCTCTTCCTGCTCGCCGACGCCTTCGATACGCTGACCAATATTAATAAACGGCGGCATGACTGGATTTTGCGGCCCAAGCACTTTTGCCATCCACGCACCAATATGCGGAGCGGCAACAGTCTGAGGTGGAACATAGCCCGTATGCCAATGGTATTGATGCCGCGAGTGCAGAATTTTCCCGAGATCAGCTTGAACACACGAACGAATCAACGTCGCCCGATCCATCACTTCAGCCGTCTTTTCGAGGCCTTTTGAAATTTTGATGTGATCCGCCGCCGTATCAATCGCTGGGAACGTAGAGAGAATTTTCTCTACCGAAAGACCAACCTCAAACGGCTCATAACGTTTAGGGTCAAACGTTTCCGGAGCAGCCATGCCGCCTCCCATCCAGAGAACGATGCACGCATCCGCCGTCGCTTCAGGATGCTCAATCGCTTCCTTACCCAGCAATTGTCGCGGCTCATTCGCCATGAAAGCCGCCGTAGTAGCAGCACCCAGTTTTTTCAGCAAATCGCGTCGTGCCAATTTTTCTTCAAAAGAGATCAATCTCATCATTAAAATATAGCTACGCCACAAGACCTCACAAGGCCTTAAACCATTGATTTGAGGGAGTCAGGAAAATAATTTAGCCCTTGGTATGAAAGCAAAAAATTAACTCCGCGTGCTCCGCGCTTCTGCGTGATCACTTTATCAAGTCCAGTTCACCAACCAACCGGCTGTGTCCAAGCCTGCTTTTTCTGACCTTTAAACGAAGGGTTCACATGCCCCTTCGAAGACGTAATCGTCACTCGGGCATACAGTGCATCTTTTGGAATTTCGAAGCGCACCACGTTTCCTGTCCTGGTTCCAAAAACCTCGCCAATGCCCGTCTTCCCTTCGTCTGCCGCCGCGTCGTATCCTTTTCGTGTGCCGATCAATTCGCTGGTAAAAACGGCGTCGCCATCTTCCTCAATCGCGATTTCGATCGCGCCGCCATCCGCCACAAAATCCACTGACTTCAGCGTCACCCCACTGCTTGAATAGAAATCCCCTGCCCGCATCGCATTCACCAACGCATCACCAGACAATTCTTTCGCAGCCACCATAATCCAGCCTCGCCCCGGAGAAACATCACCACCGTGGTATGTATGAGAATCATCCGTCGCCACCCCATAAAGCGGTTCCGCGCCCATCTCCGCAATCCGAATCGTGTTCGCAATATCCCAGATCGCCTCATCCCCCGGCACGCCTTCTTTTCCGAAGTGGTTGATTCCTGGGTGACCATTGTAGACTTCAAAAAATTGCTCTTCAGCCACTGCCGCTAACTGTTGCGGCGTCACCGCCCACTGAAAATTCGGATGATTCAAATGCGCTAAAATAGGCTTACCAACTTTCTTCTCTTGAGCGATCACTGCTTGCAAGGCTTGCCGCATCACTTCATCCGCAGGCAGCTCCTTGCTCTTCACTGATGGAATGACTTCCTTCACATTGATCGCATTTACATGAACTGCGCCAGTCTTCGAGCTATTTGAAATCTCCTCTGACTTCACAATCAGAAACTCGCCCGGCTTTTCGAACTCCCCGCGGAAATCTTCCAACGTCTTCAAAACCACCCCCGGTTTTCCATCCACCGTCTTTCTCGCAATCCATTCTTTACCAAAACGAGCCTCACATTTTTCGATCGCACCCACCCCAATCTTCGAACGCTTTCGTTTCGCAATAAATTCTTCCGTAATAAATTTTTCGCCTTCCTGCAGAATATCGTGATCACTGAGACACGCGAATTGATATCCATTTTTGTGATAGAAATCGACGATCATTTCAGGGAAGTCATTTCCATCACTCCACAGCGAATGCGCGTGGGTATTGCCTTTGTAATATGTCTTCGTCTGGCAAAATGCCGTCGAACTGACGAGGACGAGAATGGAAAAAAGTACAGGGATTTTCATAAAAAAATGGGGGTTACGATCGAACAGGGTCTATTCGACGAACCTACCCTGTTGGATCGAAACAGCTTCACGATCCAATAGGGTTCGTTCATCGAACCAATAGGGTGCGATTGTAACATCGCCTAAACTCGATTGGCAATTGAATCCAAGTCCGCAAAACCGTAACGCGATGGCTATTCAATAATCAACGTTCCCTTCATCACGGCCCAATGCCCGGGAAACGTGCACATGTAAGGGTAAATGCCGGATTCAGCCGGAGCCGTGATATTCATTTCATAAACACTGCGCGTGTATAACATTGGCGAGTAATGCAGCACGTCATCTGTCTCAGGCACATAATGCATCTCTGCGATTTTTGGATTCGCCAACATCATACTCGAAGCCATTCCGACGGTCTCCAGCGTTCCCGGCTTGCATAAAACAAAATTGTGGGGAATTGAATCCATGTTCTGAAATCGAATCGTGATTTGCTCCCCGGCCTTGGCCTTTAACTCTTTTTGAGAAAACCGCAGGCCGCTGATCGCTTCGATTTTCATCTGTCGCCCCAGTTTTCCATTGGGAACCTTTGGAACAAATTTAATCGGCCACCGAACCGGCAGATCCAGTGTTGTTACTTTGTCAGGGCGACTTGCCGCATAACCCGAAAGATCGTCATCCAACCGCAACAGCGTCGGAAAAAGGTTCACTCGAAATTCCGAACCGCTCGCAGATTTCAATTCCCCGTAGATGTGAAATTGCATCGCCGGCGTTATATTCGGGATCTCTAAAAACAGAGATTTACCACCTTCAAGAACATGCGCTGCGGCAACCGCGACGACATCGTGCCCCGGTATTTCAGGGTTTTTCAGAGAAAACTCGAGGGATCCATAATGCTCGCCGTAAGTATAATTCCACGTCTGACAGAGAAAGTTTTCTGCCGTCACCGTTTCCGAATCCAGCTCATTTTCGAACTGAAGAACAATCCCGTTCTTATGAGCTTTCCATCCCGTCGGATAGTGATTTTCCGATTCCGGATTGTATCGAATCCGGTCGAAGCTTCCGTCCGTGATCGCATAATTTCCCCAGCCATCTGAACCCACTACATATAGCTGACCATCAACCGGGTTAAACCGTGCCCGATGGGCTCCACTCTTAAAATCGCCCGGCAACGGCACCGCCGCACCCTGAGTTCGTTCGCCTGATTTTTCATCACGCAGAATCGTCATCCACGTTCCGTTTCCCCATGAAAAATGAATGAGCTGATCCTTCATCGGCCCCCATTTTTTTGATGTGCAGAAAATCTGGCCGCCACTGGAATTGTCGATCCCACGTGGCAAATACGCCATCGCCGGAGCAATGGGTTTTCCATCTTTCGCCGCTTTTCGACCATAGAAATCGCCTTGCCGAATTTCCATCACAGCCGAAGCCGGAGTCCAATCACCTTCGTTCGTCGACGCGACAACCAGCCCGTCGCCCCGCACGCCAATCCCATTTGCATTGCGAAACCCATCCGCAATGACCGAAAAGGAACGTCCGTCTGGCGAAACTTTGATCACGCCCGTGTTTGCCGCTACGAAGTAAAAATACCCTGCCGAATCACGTTGCAATCCTACATAGAAATCGTGACCGCCAGGGGATGCCGGATAGCCGTCGCAGAAGTTTTCGTAAAAATCGATCTCGCCATCATCGTTTAAATCGTGCAACCGCGTGATGCGGTCCCGTCCCACCACGTAAATCTTATCATCGAAAATCGAAAGCCCCAGCGCCTGGTTCAGTCCTGTTGCGATCCGTGTCCACGTTACGCTTTCCAACGTTTCATCCAGTCCCGAGACCCGCCACACATCGCCCATCATCGTGCAAACCGCAGCATCTCCGTTTGCGAAAAAATCCACGCCACCAAGCAACATCACCGATCCGAATTCGTTATGAAGCGGGACCGGAATGCGATCGATCGTGAAAGGTGAGCCGGGGATTTTCTTACCGATTTTTCCAGAGAGCTTGATGGATTTGTCGGCGTATTTCGCCGGAGAAAAATCCCCAAGTTCAGGTGAGACATTCCTCTTAAGTTTCCCAGCCTCGTCGACGAGAGGCCTGTTGTAATAGGTCTTTCCAGCCTCTTCGTAGCTAAAGGTGATTCCTTTTTCCGTGTGGTAGTAGCCAAGAAATAGAGGTAGGCCTTTCCCTTCTGGGAAAGCAGATCCCCAGTCATGAATCATTTCCCCATCCGACGAAATCCCCCCGCCAATCCCCCAACGGTTTGCAGAAAACTTCACAAAATCGCCTTTCCAAACATGCGAGTATTGCAAGGTCTCGGGATCAAAAGCACAGCTCAAATCATCATTGAGCCGAACCGCAATCGCATGCGGAAGTGTTGTTTTCCCTGATCGAAAAATTCCCGCCACCGCAGGTCCGTGTTCCGCCAGATTGTAGCGACGATCGCGATAACTGTTTTTGTGAAACATGCCCCAATGCCCCTGCACCCCGCCATCAACATCGGGATAATTCGGGAGCGAATCGGGTCGTTCCGGCAACTTCAACGCTTCCGCCGCTTGATTCCGATACCAGTGATAGGTCCGATATTGATTCACCGGATGATTCGCAAATTCAAAACCCTTATCGACGTCATCTCGTAGTGGGCGAATTTGCTGGAACTCCGCCAACTCAGTATCGGTCACCTGTGTGACGTCCGTTTTCGCCGGAATAGCCATATCCAAACACCAGAATATTCCGTTTGCGATTGCACGCGCAGATTCGTCGTCGTTCCCATGATTCCCCAAGGCAGAAAAAATCCGCCCCTTTCGCCCCCCATCTATTTTGTATGTCGCCTTTGCCTCCGTAATTTTATCCAGAGCCTCGATTCCAGTTTTGTTCAAAACGACGACCGGACGTCCGCTTTTCAAATAATTAAGAAGCGAATCCCCGTTCACTACTTTTTCTGAAATCACTAACAAATCCGCCGTTTCCCCAGCGCCCGAAACGATGCATGTGAAGCCATGACGCACCGCCATAATTTTGGCCAAATGATCGTCACCCGAAAACACCAATCGCCTCCCATATCCCTCAGGCGCATAGCCACGGTAAATCTTCTGACCAAATCCGATGTGGCAAAAAACGAGAAAGAGGAATCCAAAAACAAAACGCATTCATAACTTCATCACAGACCGCAAATGGCGTCAATCGCGCGATCAACAAATACTTTTTTCGAACCAATAGTAACCGTTCATCGAATCAACCCTGTCGGTTCGTAAACCGCGAAAACGTACCTGAAATCTCTCGTTTTCCAGCCGAACTTTACCCAAGGTTTTCAAAGCTTACCACTTACGCCCCCTTATCCAATGAATCCCCTTCGCCTCCTTGTTTTCGCCATTTCATGGCTGGGGGTGTATCTGGTCGCAAACGCGGAAATAACAGCTCAACAGCGCAAATTTTTCGAAAACAAAATCCGGCCGGTTCTCGCGAAGGAATGTTACAAATGCCATGCGGCTGGGGCAAAGAAAATCGGCGGTAAGCTGCTCCTCGATACCACGGCGGGTTTAAAAAAAGGCGGGGAATCCGGTTCGCCATTGGTTGCGGGGAAGCCGGATGACAGTCTCATCGTTCACGCCTTGAAATGGCTGGACGATCTGGAAATGCCGCCAGATGACCCCCTTCCGAAAAATGTAGTCGCCGATTTTGAAAAGTGGATTTTGATGGGGGCTCCCGTTCCTGCTGACAAAAAGAAAGCCACTGCAAAAGCCCCGGCTGTTGAGCCAAGAAAATACAAGCCCGGTGAGTTGTGGTCGTTCCAGACCGTGAAAAACCCGCCGGTTCCTGAGGCGAAAAGTGAATGGCCCCGAAACGCGATTGATCAATTCGTTTTTGAAAAAATGGCGGCGAACAGTCTGAAGCCGACCACGGATGCACCGCCAAAAATTTTGGTGCGACGTTTGTATTTTGACGTGATCGGCCTGCCGCCAACCATGGTTGAGTCAGATGCATTCGTGGCTGATTTCGAAAAACGCGGGCAGCCCGCTGTCGAGAAACTCGTCGATGATTTGTTGGCGTCATCTCATTTTGGCGAGCGCTGGGGGCGGCATTGGCTGGACGTGGCACGCTACGCTGAATCGAACGGAAATGATGGCTTGAGCCGAAACGCTTCATTCCCGAATGCCTGGCGGTATCGGGACTATGTGATCGATGCGCTGAACCGCGATGTTCCGTATGACCGGTTCATCACCGAACAAATTGCGGGTGATTTGCTCGAGGCAAAAACGGATATCGAACGGGATCGACAACTTGTGGCCACAGGGTTCTTAGCTCTCGGGGCGAAACCGGCGACGGCCATGAACACAAATTTTGCGATGGATGTCGTGGCAGATCAAATCGAAGTCGTCACAAGCGGGATCATCGGTCTGAGCGTGGCCTGTGCGCGATGTCACGACCACAAATTTGATCCGATTCCAACTCGGGATTACTACGCGATGGCTGGGTTTTTCACGAGTTCACAAACACTCTACGGTATCGCTGCGAACGAAAAATTGACCGCGCCACCGACGCCGCTTCACGTTTTAAAAACGCCGCAGAAAGTGACGCCGTCCGCTGAGGAACTTGCGCTGATGGTCGATACCGAAAAGTTGGAGATGCGCAATTATCCGCGTCCCAAAAAAGAACACTCCTATCCGCCTGGAACTCCGGTAGCGATGGGAATTAGAGATCGGAAGGAGCCAAAAAATTGCAAAATCAATCTGAAGGGCGACGCCAAAAAGCTGGGCGAAGTCGTGCCGCGCGGCGTTCTAACTGCCTATCCCGACAAAACGCTCAGCGAGCTCACGATCGACAAATCGAAAAGCGGCCGACGCGGTTTAGCGCAGTGGTTAACGAGTCAAAAACATCCGCAAACCTCGCGTGTGATGGTGAATCGGATTTGGTTACATTTATTTGGAAAGGCAATCGTTGGCACGCCGGATGACTTCGGAGTTTACGGTGAAAAACCAACCCATGCTGAGTTGCTCGATCACCTTGCGTCGCGGTTTTCCGGTGAGCATTCGTGGTCGATCAAATCGGTGATCCGCGAAATTGTTCTGTCTCGAACGTATCAACTCGACAGCAGAGCGTCTGCCGGATCGATCACTTCGGATCCAGAAAACACCTGGGTCTCACGCCACACGCGCCGGCGCCTGGATGCCGAATCTATTCGTGATGCCATTTTAAAAGTCACCGGGAATCTAAACCCAGAACCCGCCGACGGCTCGCCGATTCGACACCTCGAAATCCTCGTGAACCGTGCCCCCGATCTTCACAAACCGAGCGACCACCGCAGCATCTACCTCTGCTTCCTGCGCAATTCTCCTCCGCGAGAACTCGCTGCGTTTGATCTTCCTGATGGCCTGAAAGTGACTGGAAAGCGAAATGAAACCATGCTGCCGACGCAGGGGTTATTTTTGCTGAATAGCGCTTTTATCCAAGAGCAGGCTGGGCATTTGGCGAACGCCTCTGGCGAAGAAGCGAGCGCGTTGTGGCAACGCGTGTTGAATCGGGAACCAACTGCCACAGAACTCGCGGGTGCGAAATATCTTGTAGAAAACACAGAACCCAAAGAGCGTGGCTGGTCGGCGCTAGCTCAGGCGTTGCTGGCGGCAAATGAATTTCGGTATGTGGATTAGAATTGAATCAAAATTCTGAATACGTTCTTGATTGGAGGAAGAATCAAATTGAGCAATTCGCAGATACTCAAGTCAAACCTCTGGAAATGGATGTTGTCGCTATTTTATTTTTCATGGTTTCACTACTCTTTGGTTTGCCAGTTTCAGCCTATTTGTTTGGACACGGAACAATTGCCAAGAGATGCTAGCGACGTGGAAAGTTGTCGTCGGCACATGGCTAGTTACGTCAGCGCTCCAAATTTTTTTTCATTCGAGAAACCACCTACAAAATTCCCCTGTCAGTGCTTGAAAGCTCTCTGAGCGAACTCAGTCTGCGTTTTATTGTTTCGTTTGGTTTCCAATTCTTGCTGTAGCAATCTATGGAATTGCCGTTTTTATCCGAAAGATTGGTGACTAAGCCATCCTCGAATACGGACTTGTTTTAGCGCCTCAGAATCATAAAATCACCTTTATGAAGTCCGTGCAATTTTCCCGACGCCAAATGCTCTCATCCGCTTCATGCGGCTTTGGCTCGCTTGCGCTCTCGGGACTAATCGGCCGAACCGCTTTAGCTGCAGATTCGCATTCTTTGCAGGCGCAAATCCCAAAGATTCCTGCTCGAGCGAAGCGGGTTATTTTTCTGTGCATGAGCGGTGGTCCAGCTCAGATGGATACGTTTGATCACAAGCCGCAAACAGGGAAGAAACCGCACCCAGGTTCGGTCTATGATTTCTCGCATCACGGCGAGAGCGGAATGAAAATATCGGAGCTTCTTCCGGAAATGGCGAAGCATGCGGATAAGCTGTGTGTGCTGAACGGAATGCATGCGGACACAGGAATTCACGCGCAGTCATTTTTACAACTTCACACGGGGGACCGGCTCCGCGAACGGCCGAGTCTTGGGGCATGGGTGAATTACGGATTAGGCACACATAATGAGAGCTTGCCCGGGTTTATCAGTCTAAATTCCTCGAAGCCAACGAGTTATGGGTCGGCATTTTTACCGAAAATTTATCAGGGAACGCCGATCGGGGTGAATGGCGAGGACATGAGCAAGGCAACGATTCCGAATGTGGTGAGCGACCATCTGACACCGGAATCAAAGCGTCGTCAGTTGGATTTTATTCAGACCCTAAATCGCGAACACAATGCGCGGAGCGGCGATGACCCGAAGTTGGATGCGGTGATTCAATCGATGGAGCTCGGCTTTCGAATGCAAGCGACTGCGCCGGAATTATTGGACCTTTCAAAGGAGCCGAAACATGTTTTGGAACGCTATCGAGTGGGCGCGAAATACGGGGTCGGCACCTGTCGGGAATCAGATTTTGGCCGGCAGTGTTTGCTGGCGCGGCGTTTTCTCGAAGCGGGCGTGCGATTCGTGGAAGTGAATCACGGCAGCTGGGATCAGCACAAAAATCACCGACGTGATTTGGAAGCAAATTGCCTCGGAACAGATGCGCCGATTGCTGCATTGCTTCAGGATTTGGATGAGCGCGGGATGCTCGAAGACACGCTCGTTGTTTGGGGCGGTGAATTTGGTCGGCCGGGAATCGTGCCCGGGGAGAAGGATAAAAACGCAACCGGACACAACGCGAACGGCTTTACTTTCTGGCTGGCTGGAGGCGGAGTGAAGCCCGGTTTCACCTACGGTGCGACAGATCCGACGGGCGCTCGTGCCGTTGATGGTAAAATTCATTTTCGAGATCTTCACGCGACGATTCTGTATCTGCTAGGCGTCCCTCCAAATGATCTGACTTATCGCTACGCGGGTCGAGATCATCGCCTGACTGGCCCTGAAGGCGGACGTGTCGTCAGCGATATTTTTGCGTGATTCGAAATGAAGCCACGCGTGCCATTTTTTCTTCTCACGCTCCTGGTATTGCTTCCGTTTCAGAATTCGACCGCGCAATATGTGGATGTGAAAGAACGGGGCGGAATTTACCTCCGGGTCGGCGGAAATATATATGGACTAGTGGAATTCGAGCAGGTTCCCGCTTCGAATTTTTGGACCACTTTTATATGGGACGGAAAACATGTCGTCAAAATTTCAAAACGGCTTAGACCACTTCTTGCGTTTACTTCCGGTGGTGTACTGCTCGTCGCGGCGCTGATTTTTGGAACTACAAAAGTGAACTTCAGAACAGCGACGACGACCGTCTTGTTCATGACATTTCTGCTCCCAATCATTGCAATGGGGCAAGGAAACGACGTGGATCCGACTGCAAAAACCGGCGCGATGGTTTATCTCAAAGATCCGCGACGCAAGATGTCGATCTACTATCCGCCCAATTGGAAGCCGACCGACCAACGTCCTGCGCTTGTGATTTTTCGATGCAACATGCCTGAGCAAAGAGAGCATTTAGGGGATGTCCCTCAGATCGTTAAAACTCGGTGGGGCTGATTGGCGTTTTTAGTTCATTCTG
>Ga0307488_10005887_pt1 | contig 10119 bp, 3 predicted proteins | sample SB02metaG_FD_202248 | JGI IMG/M metagenome (GOLD analysis project Ga0307488, IMG submission 202248) | Sea-ice brine microbial communities from Beaufort Sea near Barrow, Alaska, United States - SB 0.2 | ecosystem: Environmental > Aquatic > Marine > Coastal | place: USA: Alaska | collected 2017-05-06
GACGGTACTTACATCGATCTTACTAAACAAGGGGGTGGAGATAATACTGAATTAACAGCTGATTTATCTGCAGTAGATGGTACTTCTGTATTAGGTACTAGATTCTTAAGTAAAGACAACACGTGGGATGTGCCTGCTTTTGATAATTATTCTGGTTGGACTTTAAACGGACAGTCTGGAACACCTCAAGTAATTTCAAGTGGTGATACCGCGTTGTTTCAAGGTGGAACTAAACTTACTACAGCAGTATCAGCAACAGACACTTTAACAATAAGTCACGATTTACAAGCGCAAACAAACACTACATCTACAGCAGCTCCTGGTTACGGTGCTACTTTTACAGCTATAGATAGTGTATCAAGAGATAGCACAGGTCATGTAACAGGAGTAAATACTAAAACAATAACTATACCTGCATCAGATGATACAACGTATACTTTACCTGTAACACCTGGTACTGTTTCTCCTGGAACACCAACATCTGGTGTAATAACACTAACTGATAGTGATGGCGTGACTGACCCTGTTAATTTTGTAGGTACAACTAATAGAATAGACGTATCAGGCGACGCGGGCACTTCTGCTATAACTATTGATTTAACAGATGATGTTACAATAGTGGATGATTTAACTGTTGGTGGTGTAATAACACAAACACAAACAGGTGAGCTAAATGCTTTTTCTAGTAAACTAGATATGGGTGGAACTACAGGTACACCTGTTCCTAACAAAATAATTAATTTAGCAACAGGTACAGCTGCAACGGATGCAGTTAATTTAGGTCAAGTAGAATTACTTGTTGCTGGTGTTGGTGTTTTCCAAGGTTCATACAACGCAGCTACAAATAGTCCAGCTTTAGAAGGCGCAAGTAACGTTAAACTAGACCAAGGTGATTACTTTGTTGTATCAGTTGCTGGCAGCTTCTTAGGTGAAGCATTAGAGCCAGGTGACTTTATATTTGCTAACAACGCTATTGCTGCTGGATCATCACCAGGCATAGGAAACTATACGGTTGTGCAAGCAGATGATAACGTAGCTGGTGCCGGTGCTACAGATGGCGCTACGCAGAAAGGTGTAGCTGGTTTTGATTCAGCACATTTTGATGTATCCTCAAACGGTTGGGTACAATTAAATTCTCAAAGAAATCCTTACGGCGCTAAGCAGGTATTGAACAATACAGCGCCATCCTCAAGAGCTGAAGCTGGAGGTCAAACAACTTTTACAATAGATATATCTGATTCATCTTTATTTGGAGCAAGTGCTTTAGCTGAAAATGTTAAAGTAGAAGTAACAGATGGCTCAGCCCCTTATGCTACGGTATACGCATGTGTATCAAGAAGTGGCTCCGCTAGTATGACTGTAGCTTTTACAGGTTCAATAGCAAACGGTGCTTACCAAGTACTATTGACGTACGTATAGACTAACCAATCCAATATAATACATGAGTTTATTACAATTTTTAAATAATGGGTATTTCGCCGGTGAGGTAGGTATTGGGGTAGAAAGCCCTTTGACTAACTTAGATATTTTAGGCACAAGTGATACTTATGTGACTATTAGAAACACAGGAGGAGGTAATAAAGCCGGTATATTAATGTATGGTGGTAGTGCTGGTATATCTCATATATGGCACGACGACACTGACGCTAATCCTCCTGGGATAAGATTTGGAACTTCTGCAAATGTAGCCACATTACCTACTACTCAAATGTACATTGAAGGCAGCTCCGGCAACGTTGGGATCGGGACGGAGGCTCCTAAGCAAAAACTACACGTATCTGGCGGCACAACAGCTGGGGATGTTACTAAGATGGTTATTGGAGCGACAGGAGGTAACGCGGAATCTTATTTATATTTAGCTGAATTATTTTCTGGAAATAATGTTAATTACGGGTTTTCTTTTGTAGCAGACGGTAATTCATCTAACAATCTTTTATTTAAAAGACATAGCAATAGCACTTCTGGTACAACTGTTATGGAAATAAGAAGAGATAGTGATCAAATTAGATTTAATGGATATAGCGGTACAAACCAAACAGGTACCCCAACATATATATTAGGTACAACCAGTGGCGGTGATATAGTAAAAGTATTAGGTGCTGATATACCAGGTGTACCAGCAGGATCAGGTACTGTAAACTATTTAGCAAAATGGACACCAGATGGCGATACTTTAGGTATTGGGCTTGTTTATGACAATGGTACTAACGTTGGCATAGGGACAACTAATCCCGCGAGTAAATTTGTAGTAGCGGACGGTATGAGCGGCAATAATAGTCAAACTGCTTTAGAATTTATACCACAACATTCTAACAATAGAAACATAATATTTAGTTATGATAGGTCAAGCGGTGCTTACAAAGAATTAAATTTTGACGCAACTAACTTTAAATTTAATCCAGGAGGTTCTACTAAAATGGTTATTCTTTCTAACGGCAACGTTGGGATTAATACAACCAACCCCTTAGCTAAATTAGAAGTTGATAACCCAGGGCAAGGGGAGTTTCAGGGAGCTAACAGTAGCGCAGCTGGCAATAGTCATTTAATGTTAAAAGATGAAGGCAGTACTTCTCGAACTCTTATGTCTGGGCCAAGTGTTACTTTTCAAACACCTGCATCAGCTGACGGTACAAATATATGGGCTACTTCAAGATTGTTAGGTTCACCCGCGGCGGCAGGGAGTGCAAGAGGTACGTTTAGTATACAAGTAAGAGATAATTATGATCCTTTTAATGATGGAACATCTTGGAACTGGAGAACGTGTCTTACAGCTATTAACACAGGCAACGTTGGTATCGGGACAAATAGCCCTTCTTCACAGTTTACTGTACATAAAAACGCATTAACTCCAGCTGTAATAGAACTTTCTAACGCGGTTGTCTCAGGAGATAACGGTGTGGTTGTAGCTCAAATAAAAGCGAATACTGTTAGTGAAGAGCTAACTCGTATTGAAACAAGAAATTCTTCAGGTAGCCATGATAACGGTAATTTGTTGTTTTACAATAGAAACGGTTCTACAAATACGCTTTCAGAAAGTATGCGTATTGCTGGCGATGGTAACGTGGGGATTGGAGTAGCTGACCCTCAAGCAAAGCTTGAAGTAAAAGGTGTAAGCGCAACACCCGGCGATGGTAATGAAATTATTTCGGTAACCAATACACTTGGAGGAAGTAAACTTTTATTAGGAGTTGTAGAAAATTCTTATGGATGGATTCAATCAGCGGAAGGTTCTACGTATAGAAATTTACTATTAAGCCCACTTGGTGGAAATGTTGGTATAGCAACATCTACTCCAACAAACTACAGACTTGAAGTTAACGGCACGGTTAAAGGTGATAGCTTTGGTACTGATGAAAACACTACAGCTAGAATATTTGCTCCTTCAGGCGCTGCGTATAATGGAAGCGGAAATCAAACGGGTTATTTAATAATGGAACTCCCGGATAATGCAGGCGCTGGAATCAATAATATGATGAGTGGCATTATACGTGTTTTTGATTATGCTTTTGGCGAATCTTTTGATGTGCGTTTTTCCGGGTATTGGTATTCAGGTTATAACTGGACTAACTGTACTGCTTATGTTATAAATCAAGCTGGAGTAGAAAGAAACTTCCCTGTAAGGTTTGGTAAATCTACCGGTGCTAGCGGAAGCGAAGATAGGCCTTATATAGCAATAGGGGACACAACAAGTATTTGGACTTACTGTAAGTTTTCAGTAATAGAATATACCTCTGGTCATTCTAACATGAACCTTTACAAATGGAATAGTGGTTGGGCAGCAAGTCTTTCTTCAACACTACCCGGATCAGCTTTAATAACGGTTTCAAATACTCAAACTAATAACTGGAAACGAACAGGCTATGATTTGTACTACAGCAACGGTGGCAACGTCGGGATCGGAACCCCTAGTCCTGGGCGATTGCTTGAATTAAGTAAAAGTGTTAATGGCGGACAAGGTGCAACTTTAAGATTAACTAACGCTGTTGGGGGAAGTGGTGCTGGTACTGCTGTTGAATTTGTTGGACCAGGTACTCAACCAATTCACGCTAAAATAATAACTGAAGATGCAGGTGCATTTGATTCTAATATTATTTTTCAAACAAAAGCAACAGGAACAGGTGGAGCATTAGCTGATAGATTAACTATAGATAATGTAGGCGCAATACAATTCAACGACTACGGCGCAGGTATATTAGTAACTGACGCCTCAGGTAATATCACAGCAGAAGGAGGTGCTTGGGATGGACCTTTCTTACCGCTTTCAGCTGGTTCAGGGGAACGCGTAACAGGTGATTTATATATTGACAATAATCTATATATGAGACCTAGTTCCACGTATGGAAGTGGATACAAAGTAATGAATGTCACTGGCACAGGAAATGCACCCTACCCTACTATACTCAGTTTTAGTAATTACGGCAGGTCTAATGTAATGGTAATAAATGATGAGAACGTCGGGATTGGGAACACTGGACCTAATTATAAGTTAAGTGTATCAGGCGGTATAGAAGCAGGCGGTGTAGTTACCTATAGTAAAGCAGCTGGTAGTTTAGATACAACAGGATATGCAATAGCTGGCTTAGGTACAGTTTTCAATGGAGCTTCAGCGTTTTTTACATTCACAGCATCCGGGGGAAATGGTCAATACCAGAGAGTAGTATATAGTTGCGCTGGAGTAGGAACAAATTGGGTTGTTTATAAAGTTATAGACGAAGGTACAAATGCACTTGATATAGAGGCGTCTGCAACCTCAGCGGCAACAATAGTGTTCACATTTAAAACAAGATCCGGAACTCAGGCATATAGCCCAAGAGTTGTAATACAAGCAACTGGACATTCAATTATTTCAACTTACGCATAAGACATGGCAGAAATTAAAAAAATAAGTACAGAGTTACAATTACTTAATAAGTTTTTAGATACAAGTGGAGATGCTGGATCGGCTGATCAAGTTTTAGTTTCTACAACCACAGGTATAAACTGGGTTGACGGATCAGGGTCTGGAATAATTGGCGGTCCTTACGTAACAATTAGCACAGCGCAAACAGTAACTGGTATAAAAAGTTTTAGTGGTAAAATAACAGCTAGCGGAGGAATTGATGGTTTAACACTAGCTAATGGTGGTATAAATGGCGCTAATTATGATATACGTGGAGTAAATCAGCTTGTTATATCTGATCCAGGTGAAGGTATTGTATTTACTGGTACAACGACTATGTATTTAAATGCTATAGATGACACTACAGATAGTATACTACGATTACAAAATGCTACACAGTTTGATGTTAATTCAACTGCTCGAATAACAAACTTAGTAGATCCATCAGGCGCACAAGACGCAGCAACTAAAAATTATGTAGACACAGAAGTTGGGAATATACCTTCAGGACTAGCTTTTGAAGGAAACTGGAATGCATCTACGGATACACCAACTCTTGCTGGGACAACACAAGATAATGGAAAGTTTTGGATTGTTAGTGTAGCGGGTTCAACAAACCTATCAGGCATTACTGATTGGGCAGTTGGTGATTGGGCTATATATGTAGACAATGGAGCAGGTACAGATGCTTGGCAAAAAGTGGATAATAGTTCTAGTTTGGCAGGACAAGGAGCTGCAGGTAAAGTAACTTTTTGGAGCAGCACATCAAACGTATCATTTAATACTAATTTCTCATATGATGGAACTAATTTAACTGTTCCAAGACTAAGAGTAGGTGATGGGACTGATGGTTACTTTTATAGTGATTCAGGTGGGCGTACTGCTTTTGCAGGTGGCAATTTTTATATACAAAGCAGTGTTAGCACTTACTACAATTATGCCACCACTCAATACCATGGTAGTACAAGTGGTGATAATCATCTCTTTAGAGGAAATCCTTTATCAGGTAATAACTGGAATATTACAGCGGCTGGAGTTGCTACGTTTGCTGATTTACTTACAGTAAACGGCGATGGTCATTTATTTTTAGGAGCAACAGGTGAAACGCCTAAAATAGATATGTTGTATACTACTAACGGTTCAGGGCGTGGTTGGGATACAAGAATATTTACAGGTAAAACAGATGATCTGCCAAACGGTCAAGCTTTTCCAACTTCAACAATAGCAGGTGGGTTTGGTACACAATATCAAGCAAACTCTGATGGGGCATTTTTTGGTATTATACCTTATACTACCGGTCATTATAGACCAGTAATAAACTGGGGAGATGATATAACTGATAGCCCTTTTTCTTTTCAGTATAATGGAGTAGATAAAGTAACTGTGTCTACCGCTGGAGTTATAACGTCACTTGGTGGTAGCTCAACAGAATGGAATACTGCTTATGATAATAGTGTAACTGCTATAAGTGATTCAGGCACCTCTACAACAACTATAACTTTAACACAGCAAGACGGAGGAACTTTAAGTACAGCATTTAGTAATCCACAAGGTACGGTAACATCGGTTGCTACAGGTGCTGGACTTACAGGTGGAACAATTACAACATCTGGTACTTTATCACTTGATCGACCAGATAGTCAACTTGGGGCGGTTTTAGCAACTTATGGCACAACAGATGGAAGTTCAGGAAGAATTAGATGTACTGCGCCTTTTAATACAAACACTGGTAAAATGTTTAGTATTGAAGTTACACTTTATACTAGTTATACCCAATATAATTATGTTGTTAGTGCTTATATGTACTCAAGTACAAACCAATGGTATTCACCTAAGGCAATTTACACAACAACTGGAACAACAGCCCCTGATATATATGTGGGTAGAGACGCTAACGGAAAAGCATATATTAGTATTGCTAACGCCTCCTACACTGGAGTTTTAGTTCATAATATGACAAGAGGTTATTATACTAGTCTAGCTGATACATATGACCCTTGGACTATAACTGTTGATTCTGGTAATGAAAACTCTACAACTGTAGCTGTTTCAACGGTTTACACATCTGCAAATTTCCCAAGTAGTTCTTACCTACCAGTTAATAATCCAACTTTCACAGGAACTTTATCTGGACCAACCGCAACTTTTTCAGGTAATTTAACTGTCAATGCTAGAGGGTTTTTTAATTCAGCTGCTAGTTATCCACTTGCGTTAAGCTCAGGGCAGAGATATATGTTGCAAATAAGAAACACTAATAATACTGTTAATTCTAGTTATGGTTGGTGGCTTGCAACAGACACTAATTTTGATTTTGCATTGCATGCTGATGGTGCGGCAGATAGATTTACATTAACAAGAGCTGGTAATGCAGCTTTTACAGGTAGTGTCACAGCCGCAAGCTTAGATATAAACGGCGGTGCTGATATATCTGGTAACATACTCTTAAGTGGTGCTGGTGCAAGAATTATAGAGTCTGGTGGAGATATTGCATTAAAAACTGGATCTACAGCCAGCACCAGATATGCTCTTTATGGTGCTGCAAACGGAAATACTAATATATATTATAATGGTGTACAACACTTTCGAACCGGGCCAGATGGTGTAGTAGTAACGGGTAATATAGAATTATCAACTATAGATAATGCAACAACTGATACGGATAAATTCTTAGTATCAGACAGCGGTGTGGTTAAATATAGAACTGGAGCACAAGTACTAAGTGACATAGGCGGCGCATCTGCAAGCTACATAAACGCAGCTACATTTGCTACAGGAACAGGTATTATAACAGGAACTGGTGTTGGAAGCGCGGGATTTACTGTAGATATAGACGGAAGATATCCTGTAGGTAGCGTTCAAGATAACAGTTTTTACTTACACTTAAACCAAAATCCAGTAGGTACTACCTACGGACAAGGGGTTTCAACTGTGCCTACATATTACTTTGGGCAAAAAGCGGGTGATAATGATGGAATGCGATTTTATACTGAATCTGCTGCAACTAATGATGTAACAGCGGTTTGGGAAATAATTGATGACGTTGAAACTGGTTTAACTTGGTTATTCAGAAACAAAAAAACATATTCGCCTTATACAGCTACCGATGCCTTAAAAATAGATGGCGATGGAGATATTACAGTTGGTAAAGACTTAACAGTTGCAGGTGGAGATATTATACTTTCTGGTACGACAGGTAGAATACAAGGTATAGGCACGGTTACTGATAGCACTGATGCAGCAAGCAAAGCTTATGTAGATAGCGCTACTGGAGGTGCTATGACTGGTTTTGGCGTAAGTAATTTACCTTCTGGAACAGGATCTACTTTTACAATAACAAACGGACAAACAGTTGGTATAGTAGGAGGAACAAATATTCAGTCGGTTGTAAGTACAGCAAACGAAACTATCACATTAAATTATACTGGACCAACAGGAACAGGAGATGGTACAGTTACAAGTGTAACCGCTGGGAGTGGTATGACTCAAACAGGTACATCAACTATTAATCCAACGCTAAACGTTATAGGAGGAACAGGTATTACCGCTAACGCAAATGATGTAGCTATAGATTACGCAGGTTCTGATTCTATTGTTATGGCTGCTCCAGATGGGAGTTCTCCAGACGGGGATGATTATATGCTTTACGGTGCTGATTCTTCAGGAGGCGGTGAGTCTGCAAAGGTTCAATTTGTAGATATACCTGTAAGTCTTTTTGATAATGATGCAGGATATACATCAAACTCTGGGGTAGTATTAACTAGTGGAACTCAAAGTATTTCAGGCACTAAAACTTTTACAACCAAAGTCATAGCAGTTGATTTTGAAATGACAGGCGTACAGTCTAGAGCAAAACTAAGTGTTTGGGCTGGCAGTACGTATGGTTTTGGTATGCAAAACAATTATACTTTTGGAGGTCTTGGAAATGAATACGCTATTACATGCCAAATGAGTGATTCTGCTACTAGAGGTTTTTGGTGGGGAGACACTGCTCATAGTAATGCCCAAGGAGCAATGGCGTTAACCACGCGAGGTCTTTTAACAGTGGCAGCTGGTATGAGATTAGGTTATGGAGAAAGTGATAGTACAGCACCAGGAGGTACTTATAAATTAGACGTTAGTGGTAATACTTTAATAAATGGAGTCGGAGTAGTAAGAAGTTCTGATGGTGTTGGTGATTTTTATTTAGGAAATTACGCAACAGATAAGCATTTTAGGTTTCATACTAATAATAGCCAGACTTTCTTTGACATGAACTGTGGCCAAATTAACTGGCGAGAAGGATCCTCAACTAGGTATTATTTTTATCCTTCAACTGCTAACATGACTATTAATGGTACATTAACACAAAACTCAGATAGTAGAGTTAAGGAAAACGTAGTTGAAATAGGTAATTGTATTAGTAAGGTACAAGCAATGCGAGGTGTTTACTATAACAGAACTGATTTTAACACAGAGGTTACAAAAGTAGGTGTTATAGCGCAAGAGGTTGAGGCCGTCTTACCAGAGCTTATATTAGAAGCTTCTGACACAGGACTTAAATCTGTGGCTTATGCAGAATTAACAGCTGTATTAATAAACGCAATAAAAGAGCAGCAAGAAATAATAGAAGATTTAAAAACAAGAATAACTAAATTAGAAAACTAAAATTATGGCAATTATTTATAAATGGGATATCCCGCAAATGAACGCTCACATCCAAGCAGAAGGTGAAAACAACGTAATATACACAGTACATTACATGTACACAGGTTCTGAAGAATCTGGAGGCACAACTTACTCTGATACAAATATTGGAACTCAAAGTTATACATATGTAGCAGGTGAACCTTTTGTACCTTACGAAGATACGGAAGCTTTTGAAGCTATAGTTATAGGGTGGCTAGAAGATTCATTGGATGTACCAGCAATGCAAGCTAACATAGCCGCAAACATACAGTCTCAGATTACGCCAGTAAACGAAGACTTGTACTTTACGTGGCAAAATCCAACTCCACCGGTACCGCCAGTAGAAGAGGACGAAGAGGAATAGGTAAATATCGAGTAAAACAGGTAATGATAGAGGTATGCTATAAGGCATAAAACCAATGTCAAACTTAAACCAAAACCAATGACGCTTTTTTACCAGACTAATTCGTGGTCCAGTCAACCACAAGTAACACAAGAAACCTTAAACCTTTGGAAGCACGTAGCTGATAAATCAAATTGGCGTATTGTGCAATTACCAAACGGTTTTTTTCAAA
>Ga0307488_10005888_pt1 | contig 10119 bp, 7 predicted proteins | sample SB02metaG_FD_202248 | JGI IMG/M metagenome (GOLD analysis project Ga0307488, IMG submission 202248) | Sea-ice brine microbial communities from Beaufort Sea near Barrow, Alaska, United States - SB 0.2 | ecosystem: Environmental > Aquatic > Marine > Coastal | place: USA: Alaska | collected 2017-05-06
CGCCCACCATGATGATGTCAGGGTCCTGTCGAAGCAGGGCTCGCACGCCATCAGCAAAATTCAGGTCGATATTGGTCTGCACCTGCATCTGGTTAAAACTGGGCTCAACCATCTCAATGGGGTCTTCGATAGTGCAGACATTGACCTCTTCGGTTGCCAGCTGTTTGAGACTTGAGTAAAGCGTCGTGGTCTTACCCGAGCCTGTGGGGCCGGTAACGAGAACAATACCGTTAGAATTTTGCACCAGCGACTGCCAGCGGTCGAAGTCTTCATTGGCCAGACCCAGCTGGGCAAACGATTTTAACAAGATATCCGGATCAAAGATCCGCATGACCATCTTCTCCCCGAACGCGGTCGGCAGAGTTGCCAGGCGCAGCTCAACTTCGTGACCATCCTGAGTCTTCGTTTTCAGCCGACCATCCTGGGGCCGACGCTTCTCGGCGACATCCATGCGACCCAGCGTTTTCAAACGACTAGTGACGGCATTCATCACCGATGAAGGTAACTCGTATACGAGGTGCAGCACGCCATCAATACGAAACCGAATGCGACCTTTTTCTCGTCGGGGTTCCAGATGAATATCACTGGCCCTCTGCGTAAACGCATAACCGAGCAACCAGTCGACGATATTGACAATATGCGCGTCGTTGGCCTCCATCGCATCGACGTGTCCCAACTCCAACATCTGCTCGAGATTGGTCAGGGAACTGGTGTTGAGGCCTTGGGCATTGGCCTTGCTGACAGACTTCGCCATCTGGTAGAACTCGGTGGTGTAGCGCCGAATATCCGCTGGATTGGCTACCACCCGGGTCAACACCTTGCGCGGGTGGGACTGCCCAAGTGTCGCCTCCCAGCTAGACACATAGGGCTGGGCCGAGGCGATGACGATTTCATCTTCAGTCATCGAGATGGGCAGCAAGCCGTGGCGCTTGGCAAACTCGGCAGACATCATGCGCGTCACCACAGTGGCATCAATTTTCATGGGATCAATGCGCTTGTAGGTCTGCTTTGAGCGCTCACACAACCAGTGGGTCAAAACATCTAGATCGAGGTTTTTCGCTGGATTCTTTAGGTCAACCGCGTTTTCTTCAGCAATCAGCTCAATGGGATGCCACTTCAACTGATGCTTGGCCCGAGACTTCATACTGATGTTTTCGGCATCCTCGGTGGACAGCCGGCCATCCGCCACCAAATCATTGATAACACCCCTGACATTGAGGGTGATATCCGGTTTGTTGGAACCGACTTCCTGAGTACTCACAGATTTGCCTCGTTCAACCAAGAGAGAAACAATAGATAGTCGCCAGTCTACACCTATTTATCGGGTTTTTGTGCCGCGCAACCCGTAAAAACAAGTTTCGCACCCAGCACATCTTGTTACACTGCAAGTCATTGTGGAGATTCCGTATCTATGTCAGGCCCAAGCATTCCAGACCTCAAGTACATGGTCACCGAACTTATTGCCCTGCCGTCGGTGAGCAGCACGCTGCCGCAATTTGACCAGAGCAATCTGGCCGTCATCAACACCCTGGCCAACTGGCTAGAACCTCTGGGATTCAATATTCGCATCCTGCCCATCAGCGGCCAACCAGGCAAAGCCAACCTGATCGCTACCAAGGGTAGCGGCCAAGACGGCTTGGTATTTTCAGGGCATACCGATACGGTGCCATTTGACGCAGGCCTATGGGCTAGTGACCCCTTTGTCGTCACCGAACGGGATGAACGCTGGTATGGCCTTGGTAGCTGCGATATGAAAAGCTTCTTCGCCCTGATCATCTCGTCCTTGGGGCCCTATCTGGATTCAACCTTTCACCGGCCCCTGACAATTATCGCCACGGCAGATGAAGAGTCATCAATGAGTGGCGCGCGCGCATTGACCGCCGCTGATATGTGCGGTGCCAAATTTGCTGTCATCGGCGAGCCCACTGAGTTACGCCCAGTGTATAAGCACAAGGGCATTATGATGCTGTCTCTGAATATTCAAGGCGCCTCGGGCCACTCATCCAACCCAGCGCTGGGCGCCAATGCTATTGACGGCAGCGCCTTAGTCATCGAGGAGCTGATGAAGTTTCGCCGAGAGCTAGCCGAGCGCTACCAGGACCCCGGGTTCACCGTACAGTCACCGACCTTGAATCTAGGTTGTATTCACGGCGGTGATAATCCCAACCGAATTTGTGACCATGTTGACCTCGCCTTCGATGTGCGCGTTTTGCCGGGTATGGACAACACCAATATCAAAGGAGAGATTGAGTCCCGCCTGACCCCGCTACTGGCAGACCAGGGTCTGACCATGAGCCTCGATTTGTTTCATGAAGCATTGCCGCCGTTCCAGACTCAGGGCGACGACTTGCTAAAGATAACCAGCGAACTGACCGGTTGTGAGCCCCAAACAGTCGCCTTTGCCACCGAGGCACCCTTTCTGTCACGGCTGGGCATGCAGACCGTCGTCCTCGGTCCAGGCTCTATAGACCAAGCCCACCAACCTGATGAGTTTCTTGAGCTACGGCAACTCGAGCCAACAATTGCTATACTGCGCGGCTTGATCGCCCAGCATTGCTGCACCCCGCCGGCGTGATTCACGATCTATTTGGCGAACTCGCTGATAACGACCCTGTATTAACTTCGGTGTAAGAACACGGCGAATGAACAACATGAATGACAGCCAACAACATGTGAAATGGTTCAGGGACTCATCGCCCTACATCAATGCCCATCGCGGTAAGATCTTTGTCTTGCATATTGGTGGCGAGGCCATGGACCACCCTAATTTCGACAACATTGTCAGCGATATCGTCCTACTTCACAGCCTTGGCGTGCAGTTGATTGTGGTTCACGGTGCCGCTCCTCAGATTGAGCGGCAGCTTCATGCTCGCGGTATGACCAGCGAATTTGTTAACAAAGTGCGCATCACCACGCCCGAAATATTGCCCTTGGTACAAGAGGTTGTGGGCAGCCTGCGCTCTGACATTGAGGCCAGACTGTCCATGGGCCTGGTGAACTCGCCCCAGCACGGCGCCGAAATGGTCGTCATATCCGGCAATTTTATTCGCGCCAAACCTCTCGGTGTGATCGATGGCATCGACCATCACAACACTGGCGCTGTACGCAAAGTGAACACTGCCGCCATTCGCCAACAGCTCGACCTAGGCGTAACTCTGTTGGTTTCGCCGCTGGGCTACTCCCTGTCGGGGGATATCTTCAACACCAACTCGGCACAAGTCGCCACTGAAATTGCGATAGCACTGGGCGCCGAGAAGCTGATCTATTTCACCGACAAGGGCTTGAGCGATGATGAAGGCAACGTCATCAGTGAGTTACGCGCCAGTGATATTGACGATGCAACGCTGGATGTCTATGCCCCGCTGCGATTGGCCAAGCTCGCATGCCTACGCGGTGTTGCTCGCTGCCACCTGATCAGCTATGCCGAAGACGGTGCCGCCTTGCAGGAATTGTTTACTCGCGACGGCACCGGCACCCAGGTCAGCCGGGTCAGCTATGAGCAGATCAGACCTGCCAAGGCCCATGATGTGGCAGGTATTATCGAGCTAATCACGCCACTCGAAGAGCAGGGCATCCTTGTTCGCCGCCCCCGGGAGCTGCTCGAGTCAGAGGTCAACTATTTCACAGTGATCGAGCGTGATGGCATGATCGTGTCCTGCGCCGCCCTTTACCCATTCGAGAATAAGGGCGAGCTGGCGTGCCTGGTGACCCACCCTGACTATCGAGAGAAAAATCGTGGCGAATTATTGCTGGATACCATTGAGGCCCACGCTAGGCAGCAGGGCCTGAAAAGCCTGTTCGTGCTGACCACGCATACCACGCACTGGTTCGCGGAACGCGGTTTTCAACCTGTCGATCTTGAAGACTTACCACTGGCACGACAGTCGGCATACAACTACCAAAGAAACTCTAAACTACTCGAGAAGCCCCTACAACAGCCCTAGAGCAATTCACATGGGCCAATCTAAGCAGGCCAATCTAAGCAGATTTATCTGCGTTCACCAGGCCCCTAACCATACAGAGTGCCGGTGAGCGTCGTCCGCTATAGGAGTAATCAAGGACATAGTCCACTTATATAGGGTAGGCGTGGACATAGTCCACTTATATAGGGTAGGCGTGGACATAGTCCACTTATATAGGGTAGGCGTGGACATAGTCCACTTATATAGGGTAGGCGTGGACGTAGTCCACTAGGGCCTTAACGTTATCAACGGGGGTTTCGGGAATAATGCCGTGACCCAAGTTAAAGATATGACCAGCGCGCCCGTCAACCTCAGCCAGCACTTCGCCTGCCTTGCGCTCTACCGATGCACGATCAGCGCACAGGATGATAGGGTCCATATTGCCCTGTACCGCCTTAACGCCGGTCTTGTTCCAGGTCTCCATCAGTGGCGTACGCCAGTCAAGGGCCAGAACATCACCTCCCGCTTTTGCCATGAGCGGCGCCAGCGCTGGATTACCCGTACCGAAGTGTATGACCGGCACTCTGCCAGAAATTGCTTGTAGCATCCGCTGGGTATGGCTGAAAACATACTCTTCGTAGTCTGCGGGAGACAAACATCCCACCCAGCTGTCGAACAATTGCACAGCCTGCACACCACTATCGATCTGGTAATTCATGTAGTCAATAATCGAATCGGTAATCTTCGTCATCAGGGCGTGCCAGGCTCCTGTATCGCCATACATCATCTGTTTAACATGAATATAGTTGCGTGAACCCTTACCCTCAATGGCATAGGATGCGAGCGTAAAGGGCGCGCCACCAAAACCAATCAAGGGAATGTTCGCCGGTAATTCTGCGCGGATCAACTGTATCACCGCATCAATATAAGGCATGGTATCGGCGGCTGAATCAACTCGCAAGGCATCAATATCCGCTGCCGTGCGCACAGGATTCGCAAACTGCGGTCCGACTCCTGGAATGTAATCAAGGCTTAGCCCCATGGGCTCGAGTATCGGCAGTAAATCAGCAAACATAATAGCGGCATCAACGCCGAGAATACGTTGGGCGTCGCAGGTCACCCGGGCAGCCAGTTCCGGCGTCTTGAAAAAATCCAAGCTGGGCGTATTACCCTTCACCTGATGATACTCGGGCATATAACGGCCCGCCTGACGATTCAGCCAGATGGGAGTGTAATCAGTCTTCTCGCCGCGACAAGCTTTGAGGAACGTCGAGTTATAAAGTGCATCAGTCATTGGCAATCCGCAAGATCCTAGCAAAAGCCTTAGAGTATACATCATAGCTCTATCGGGGGAGGACTGTTTCAACGGCAGATACGGCGCCATCGACCCCTATGATCAGCCATCGGCCGCGACCCTGAGCGCACTATTTGCGACCACGGTGTAGGCGTGTACGGCACGCTGTATACCTTTAAGCCTAATAGCACTGCGAGCCTGACAATCAATCAGGTGTTGAACCTGATCAAAGGTAGCAGCTGATATCAAGATCCCATCCTGAGCCGCCCGACCTTCCAGACGACTGGCAATATTGACGACGCTACCGATCGCGGTGTAATCCATGCACTGGGCTGTGCCAAAGTTACCCACAGCGCAGTCCCCCGTGTTGATACCGATACGCATATGGATATCACTGAAGAAACCTTGGGCTTGCCAATCGGCTCGCAGCAGCAATAGACGATCTTGCATAGCCAGCGCCATGCGTACGCACGCCAAGGCGTCGGCCTGTCGACCCTGAGTTAGCGGATCACCGAAGAATACCATCATGCCATCACCCATAAATTTGTCGATGGTGCCACCGAATTCAAGGGCAATACCGGCCATGGTGTCGAGATATTCGTTGAGCAGCAGGCCTACCGTGTCTTCTGGCAGCGAGTCCATCAAGGTGGTGAAGCCTTCCATATCTGAAAAGCAGATCGTCAGGCATTTACGCGTTGTGACTTCTTCTTCATTGGCCACCAGACTCACGTATATCTGCGGTGAGATATAGCGGCCCAGACGCCGAGCCAGACTTTCAATACGCGTCTGATGGACCACTAACTGTTTGCGCGCCTGGCCCAGATGACGAGTAACTCGGTAACCCAAGCCCGCAACTAATGCTCCATAAACTACCACCGCCAGCGCGCTGGCCCAGTCTTGAAGATCCGCTGAGGGCATCTTCGAATCACGCGTATCGGTGAACCAATAACCAAGACAGACGACCAGACAGACGATCACCAGCTGCCGGCAAAGAGCAGGCATGGTGCCGATCAACAAGGTGCTCATTGTCAGAGCCGCGATAAAACTGGTCGCGGCGAACACATCAAAATCGTTGGCTATCACGAGCAAGCCTACAAAAACGGCATCAAGTTGCAATGAGTTAACGGCAGCTACAGGAGAGCCAGGCTTAACTGAAGCGACGCGATACGCCACATGAGGATAGACCCATAAGCTTACTAGCAGCAGCCAGGCGGGCAGGGCAACCGACTCAAGCCCCTGACTGCAGGTGACCAGGCTGGCAAGCCAATAGGCCACCACCCTAGGCAGATAGATCATGCGAGTAAGATAGTAGGGCTGCACCATTGATCTAGTAGACCAACTGCAAGCATGCCCGCCAAGTCACAATAGCGACAGGGCGGGTGAGCCAAGGTCACGGCGTGCTGTGAGCCTTAACCCAGGGCATTGAACAAAGACGCCGGCATGCTGGCTATCTGGGCTCTTTACAAAGCACCAAAAACCAGTGCCATAGGGACATCTGGCTCGACTTCGGCGTCATAATCAACACCGTCGAAATCAAACCCGTGCATCTGCAAAAATGCCTGCCGGTAGCCGGCAAAATCGCTGATCTCCATCAGATTATCCGCCGACACCTTTGACCAGTTTTCTTTCACAAACGCCTGCACGTCGTCGGTCAGCTCCCAATCGTCCAGGCGCAGGCGACCCTCTTTATCCATCTGCAGCTCCGTATCGACGAACATATTCTTGAATAAGCGAGTGGTCTGCTCGATGCAGCCTTCATGCGTACCCTTGGCCTTCATCACCTTGAACAACAAAGACAGATAGACTGACATGCCCGGGATCGCTGACGCGGCCTGAGTCATCACACCTTTCATCACCGCCACGTAAGCGTGCCCATCAATACTCGCCAGAGGCGCCTGCAGTGCCTTGGCGGCCCGGTCAAGATCTTCCTTGGCTTTACCGATAGTACCGTGATAATAAATGGGCCAGGTGACCTCGCTGCCAAGATAGGTGTAATTAGTGGTCAGGCAACCCGGTGCTAAGACACCCGCTTCGAGCAGAGCAGCCATCCACAGCTCCCAGTCTTGGCCACCCATGACCTTCACCGTATCGTTAACTTCGTCCTGAGACGCCGGCTCCAGACTAACAGAACGCAGTTCACCGGAGTTAAGCTCGATCGTTGAGCCCTCAAAAGGCTCGCCGATAGGTTTCAAGGTACTACGCACCAAACTGCCATCCGGTAACTGTCGCGCGGGGGCTGCCAACGAATAGACCACCATGTCGACCTGTCCTAGATCCTGCTTGATCGTCTCGATCGTGGCCTGCTTGAGTTCGGTTGAGAACGCATCACCGTTGAGGTTTTTGGCATAAAGACCGGCTTGAGTAGCAAGTCGAGTAAAGGCCGCGGACTTGTACCAGCCTGCTGACGCAGTCCGGTTCTTGACCGCCGGGCGCTCAAAGAAAACGCCAATTGTGGCGGCACTGCAGCCAAATGCCGCGCTAATGCGCGAGGCCAGACCGTAGCCACCAGACGCACCGATCACCAACACACGTTTTGGCCCACCTTCAATGGGATCTGCCTGCTGCACGTGGGCAATCTGCTGCTTAACATCCATCTCACAACCCAGGGGATGGGCGGTGGTACATAAAAAGCCTTTTATTCTTGGTTTAATAATCATAGTAAATTCAGACTGTCCCTTTTCGGTAGCTATAAATCACGAAGCCGACACCCAACAGAATCATGGGGAGCGACAGCAGTTGACCCATTGTCATCCATTCGAAGGCAATAAACATCAAATGGCGGTCAGGTTCACGGAAAAATTCGGTACAAAATCGCAAGCAACCATAACCAATCAGGAATACGCCCGACACAGCCATCGTCGGGCGAGGGCGACGCGTAAACAACCACAGCAGGCTGAACAACAACACGCCCTCGGTAAATGCCTGATATAAACTGGATGGATGACGACCCACGACATCACCGGGATAGATAGCGGCCCAAGGCACATCGGTCATCCGGCCCGGCAACTCGCCGTTGATAAAATTGCCAATACGCCCACACCCCAGAGCGATAGGGACACTCGGGGCGATAAAGTCTGTCACCGCAAAAAATCCACGACCGACATGTCGACCAAATAGATACATGGCGGTCAGCACACCCAGCAAGCCACCATGGAATGACATGCCCCCTTGCCAGACACGAAAGAGGCTGAAGGGATCAGCGACCAGGCTCTGCCAGCCGTAGAAAAACATATATCCCATTCGCCCACCGAGAATAACACCCAGTACACCATAGAAAATCATGTCAGAGATCTGCTCATCACTCCAGCCTAGGTGGTGAGACCGCGACCGATGACCTAGTGACCACCAGACAATACCAATGCCCACCAAATAGCTCAGGGCATACCAGTGGATGCTCAGGGGGCCCAGACTAAACAGGACGGGATCAAACTCGGGGTAATGCCACATAGATTCGCTTTGTGTTCAGCATGATTGGGGTAAGCATTATCCAGTAACCCGCGTCGATGATAAACTCGCAATGTGTTGTTCTTGTGAAAATCGCTTATGTGTTTGATTTTATTTTGCATTTCCCCAAACTCTGAGCATCGCCTGGTGATTGCCGCCAATCGTGATGAACTCTACGCACGACCCACTGCACGGCCAACGTTCTGGGAAGATGCACCCGAGGTCCTGGCAGGCCGGGATTTACAGGCGGGGGGCACCTGGCTTGGGATTAGTCGTCGTGGGCGCTTTGCAGCAGTCACCAACTTTCGAGAGGCGCCGCTGGAACCAGCGCCACCCTTGAGCCGCGGCGCACTGACAGCAAACTTTTTACGCTCGAAAGAATCCTGCGCCGACTATATCGATCGTATTAAGCCTCAAGTGGATCAATATCGGGGGTTTAATCTACTTATTGATGATGGCCAGGACACCTATTACTACAGTAACCGCTGTGCCGACGCCCAGCGCCTAGCCCCTGGCTACTACGGACTGAGCAACCAACTGCTTGATTGCAACTGGCCTAAGGTAAGCAGCGGGCGCGCTGATTTACGCGGCATTGCAGACACAAATTTTAGCACTCAAGCCTTGTTTAACCTGCTGGCTGACCGCGGCGATGACAAACCCTTTTCGGCGCGCTTTATTGCCTCGGACAGCTACGGCACCAGCGCCTCAACGGTCGTCAAAATCAAACACGACCAGCACATGGCGTTAGAAGAGCGGGCATTTTTGGCGCACGGCGAGCCGGCCACCAGCGCCAGCTTCGAGGTAACAGCGGAAAAATGAAGCCTTTAGCTGGCTGGGCAGAAAGCCCTTAGCGGGCGAGCCGTTGGCTAAACAGTTGGCCGCGAGCGGACAATACGGCCAAGGCCCGCCAGACGCATCTGGTCGTCGACATAGGTTTTGATCTGGTGGGCATTGTCCATTTTCAAGACCTTGTTGAGCATACGTTTGGCCTTACTCAACTCAAAACTTCGCACGGCCCATTTTACTGTCAACAGATTCGTTGAGTTCATGGACAAGACATCGTAGCCCATCGCCATGAGCAAAATTGCTGCAGCCGGGTTGCCCGCCATCTCGCCACAGATACCCAGCCCCTTTTTCTCTGCGTGCGCCGCATCAACCACATGCTTCAATGCATGCAGCACCGCCGGATGGAACTCCTGATACAGCTCAGCTACCCGAGAATTATTGCGGTCTACAGCTAACATATATTGAATCAGGTCATTGCTGCCCACCGATAAAAAATCGACACGTTTGATGATATCACGGGCCTGATAAACCGCAGCGGGGACTTCGATCATCACACCCACAGCTGGCATGGCAACCTTCGCCCCTTCTTCGATGATCTCGGCATAGCACTGATCGATCAGGCGCTTGGCTTCATCGACCTCAGACACGCTGCTGATCATCGGCAACATGATGCGCAGGTAAGCATCGACACCT
>Ga0307488_10005889_pt1 | contig 10118 bp, 11 predicted proteins | sample SB02metaG_FD_202248 | JGI IMG/M metagenome (GOLD analysis project Ga0307488, IMG submission 202248) | Sea-ice brine microbial communities from Beaufort Sea near Barrow, Alaska, United States - SB 0.2 | ecosystem: Environmental > Aquatic > Marine > Coastal | place: USA: Alaska | collected...
GTAATTGCTAGGCGGCGGTTTAGAGCGCAAATGACACAGTACGCTTTAGTCTTTATGGTTGTTCTAGTGCTGGTTCCAGCCACTGTTGGCGGGTTATTGGCTTGGTTAATGAACAGATGATTATGGCCTTTTTGCTAATTGTCATCGTAGACGGCGAACCTTTAAAAGAAGAGTTTTACTTTCGAGATGTAACTCGTTGCAATCAGTTTGCTTATTATGTCGAATCTGGCGCAGTGACCTTGAATAAGCGAAGACGTAATCAGAACAACATTAGTGCGTACTGTATCCCTAAAAAGATACGGTCTAACATGAAAACTTGGGACTAGACTATGAGTATCGTCGCATCATTAGTAGGGCCGGTTACAGGGCTACTTGATAAGTTCATCGAGGACAAGGATCAGAAAAACGCCTTGGCCCATGAGATTGCTACGATGTCTGAGCGACACGCTCAAGAGCTTATGAAGGGTCAGCTAGACGTAAACAAGACCGAAGCTGCACATAAGTCGTTGTTTGTTGCTGGGTGGAGGCCGAGTATCGGGTGGGTGTGTTCGCTGGGCTTACTCTACAATACGATTATTGCCAACATTCTTGGCATCTGGGTAGACCTACCCGAAATAGATACAACACTGCTCGTTCCCGTTATGATGGGAATGCTCGGTTTGGGCGCAATGAGAAGCTACGAGAAGGTCAACTCCGTAGCTAGGGAGAAGTAATGAGCGATTTAATTAGTATGCTTAAACGCCACGAAGGTGTGCGGTCTAAGTCTTATATATGCTCGGCTGGGTATGAAACAATTGCTGTGGGCAGAAACATTAGTGAGTCTGGTCTTGGTCTGTCTGATGATGAGATTGACTACCTGCTAAACAACGACATCAAGCGCGTGCGAGAAGAGTTAACGGATTCATACTTTTGGTTCCCCGCAATGAGCGAGGCACGACAAGATGCCTTAATTGATATTTCGTTTAATCTGGGCCAGACTCGTTTGCGTGGCTTTGTTAAGGCGCTTGAGGCTATGTCCCGTGAGCAGTTTGACATTGCTGCTGATGAATTTATGGACAGCAAGTGGAGCCAGCAAGTAGGCAACCGCGCTGTTGAAGTTACTGAAATGATTCGCACAGGTGAGTACCAGTAATGCCTCTACAGAAATACCTATTTAATCCAGGGATCAACAAAGAAGGCACAGACTACACTGCAGAAGGTGGTTGGTTTGATGGCAACTTAGTGCGTTTTCGCAAAGGTTTTCCTGAAAAGATAGGTGGTTGGGTTAAATATCTTACCAACTCGTTCAATGGGTCTGGAAGAAAGATGTTATCTTGGACTACCCTTGATAATGAAAGACTGCTTGGTATAGGGACCAGAACAAAACTATACGTTCAATCCAGCGCGTCTTATGACGATATAACGCCTATAAGAAAAGTATCAACAAACTCAATTACCTTTGCAGCCACAAACGGTTCTTCAGCTTTAACGGTTACAGATTCTACCAATGGCGCGGCGAAAGGAGACTTCGTTACCATATCGGGTGCAGTATCTTTGGGCGGTTTAATTACGGCAGAAGTCCTCAACCAAGAGTATGTAGTAGATTCTATTGTTAACACCAACAGCTACTTAATTACTGCTAAAGACACGGCAGGAAATACGGTTACGGCGAACTCTTCTGACACCGGCAATGGCGGCGCTGGAGTAGACGGCTCTTATCAAATAAGTGTAGGGCTGGACGTATACGTTCCTAGTTCGGGCTGGGGAACCAGTGCTTGGGGTTCTGGCCCGTTTGGTTCTAGTAGCCCGTTGAATGTGATTAATCAATTACGCCTATGGTCAATGGACAGCTTTGGTGAAGACTTAGTTGCTAACGTTAGGGCAGGCGGCGTTTACTATTGGGATTACACAAACTATACGAACCCCGCTGTAGCCTTAAGTGATCTAGCTGGTGCTAACTTAGCGCCAACATTGGGCCTTCAGGTTCTTGTTTCAGATGTTGATCGACACGTTATTGTTCTTGGTTCAGACCCAATCAACAGCACAGCTACGGCAAGGACGGGGGCTATAGACCCGCTTCTTATTGCATTTTCAGATCAAGAAAATATTGCTGAATGGGAGCCGACTTCAACTAACACTGCTGGTTCTCTGCGATGTTCTGCTGGATCTCAAATTATTGGGGGAATAAGAGCAAGGCAGGAAACATTAGTGTGGACTGACGTTGCTTTATACAGCTTACAGTTTATTGGCGCTCCACTGACCTTTGGGCTTACGCTAATCAATGAAGGCGTGAGTATGATTGGCCCTAATGCTCCAGTAAACACTCCCTCTGGAATTTACTGGATGGACAAGAAAGGATTTTACTCCTACCAAGGAGCGGTACAACCCGTGCCTTGTTCTGTTCATTCGTATGTATTTGATGATTTAAATGAAGACCAAGCCTTTCAAGTTTTTGGTTTCTTAAATAAGCAGTTTGATGAGGTAGGTTGGTTTTACTGCTCTGGCACAAGCACCACCATTGATAAATACGTTACTTATAATTATGTCGATCAGACATGGTCTATTGGTGAACTGTCTAGGACCGCGTGGCTTGATGAGGGTGTTGTATCCTACCCAAGAGCCGCAGGGTATGATGGCGCAAATAATTATATTTACTCGCATGAAACTGGTTTTGATAATGACGGCGCACCAATGGACAATGTTTTTGTTCAAAGCGCAGACTTTGATATTGGCGATGGCGAAGAGTTTCAGTTTATTAAAAGAGCTATACCTGACGTTAAGTTCACTGGTGACAGTGGCTCAACTCAAACAATTAACTTTGTCTTGCAGGCAAGAAACTACCCAGGGCAGTCTTTAACTACAAATCAAACGTCTTCTTTTACCAGCACCACAACCAAAATAGATACTCGCGCCAGAGCTAGGCAAGCGGCTGTACGTTTTGAGTCAGATGATGATGCCGCTGTTGGCGTAAGAACGGGCGTAGGTTTTAGAATTGGCGCTACTAGGTTAGATCTTCAACCAAATGGTAGAAGGTAGCTATGAGCAAGCTGCTACAGGGCAGGTTGCCATTTGCGCCTATGGCTCAGAATGTAGACAGCAATACATTTAACAAAGCTGTTCGACTGTTAGAGATTAGTTTAGATTCTTTTGATCCAGACGCTACTCCTCAGTTCAATAGATCTGATCGGGACAAGTTAAAGTTTAATGCTGGCGATATAATATGGAACACTTCCATATCTTCTTTACAGCTTTATACTGGCAATGAATGGTCCAACATAAGCACGCAAACAGAATCTGAATCTGATTCTCTTGGAGCTACAGGACAGGTTGGAGATGTTCAAGTTATTAACGAAGGTTCAATAGTAGTGAGTGTTGGTAAATGACTAAATTATGTGCAAGAGGAAAGGCTGCAGCTAAACGAAAGTTTGATGTGTATCCATCAGCGTACGCTAATGCGTATGCCAGTAAAATCTGTGCAGGTAAGATTAAAGATCCATCTGGTAAAAAGAGAAAAGACTTTAAGGGTCCAAAGCCTCGCAAGATGAATGGCGGTGGATTTGTTGCTAAACGCGCTAGAGTTGCAGGTATAAAATGAGCCTGCAAGATTGGTTTGGAAAAGGCACTAAAGGCGATTGGGTTGATATAGGCGCGCCCAAAAAGAAAGGAAAGTTCCAAGCTTGCGGACGCTCAAGTACCAAGGGATCAAAGCGCAAGTACCCTAAGTGCGTGCCTCGATCTAAAGCAAAGCAGATGACCGCCTCAGAAAGAACCAGTGCAGTAAAGCGCAAGCGCGCAAAAACGCAGGGTGTAGGTGGCAAGCCAACCAATGTAAAAACATTTGCCCGTGACGGTGGGTTGATTGAGAAAAGAAACCACCGTGGTTGTGGCGCAGTAATGTCTGACCGTAGAAAGCAGACAAGGTACTCCTGATGTTTAAGCGATACGCAGAAGAGTTTAAGAATGGTGGCATCGTTGGTGGCAGATCTAAAGCCGCTAAACGTAAGCGCGATAAGCCAATACCAAAGACCACTACCGGCAAGTCTGCCAACTACCTGCCTACTAAATCAGGCGCAGGCATGACAGAAGCTGGTGTAAAAGCCTATCGCAAAGCTAATCCAGGTAGTAAACTCAAGACTGCGGTAACAGAAGATAAGCCAACAGGCAAGAGGGCAAAGAGAAGAAAGTCTTTTTGTGCTAGATCTGCAGGCCAGATGAAGAAGTTCCCTAAAGCAGCGAAAGATCCTAACTCAAGATTGCGTCAGGCTAGACGCAGATGGAAGTGTTAACATGGCAGCAAATACAGAAGACTTAAGAGCGCAGTCAAAACAAAGAACCTCTGAAGTTCTTAATCAACCAGGCTCAATGACAAGGTTTGCTCCTAGTCCTTTGCAGCAAATAAGCCCAGCACTTGCAAAGAGTGCTAGTTTTTTAGCGCCTGGCATGCAGAATCCATTTGCTGCTTCGATGAATTATCAGCGCATGCCTGGAGCGCAATACGCAAACTACGAAAGGGCAGCGCCAAATGTTGGCGGCCCACTTCAAGCGCCACAAGTTCCAGCAGGCTTTGTTCCTCCAGGCACGCAGCCAGAAGTTCTTCCTAACCCAAATGCTCCCGCACCTACAACTTCAACAGAACCAACCGACCCCGCCACTCAAGCTGACGAACTCTTAGCCGACATAAATGAAGCCCGTATTTCAGAAGGACTAGAACCTTTTGAAACATTTGAGGAGTTTCAAAGAGATATTGGCATATTCGAGGGCATAGGCAACATAGGAATGGCTGACGGTGGCTACATGTCGGCTGGTGGAATTTCATCACTTCAACCTCAAGGTATGTTTCTGGGCGGGTTGATGAGTGCGATAGGCAGTGGTGCGGCGGCTGCTGGAGGCGCTCTTGCGAGAGGCGCGACTGCTCTTGGTGGGGCTGCTGCAGAAGGTTTAGGTGGGCTTAAAGATATTGCTATAAAAGGCATGAAAAATTATAACGAAAACATGTCTGCTGCTGGCGCATCCAACAAGCCTGTAGAAGAAATGACTCGTGAAGAGTTGATTGCTTATATTAAAAAAACGAGTGGATCAAGTGGCTCTAGCGGCCTTGGTGCAGACTTAAAGAAGATAGGCGGCGGCATAACCGATGTAGTAAAAAATAGGCCGCAGGGTGGAACCGAAGCGTTAAATCAAATGGGCGACCTTTCTATGCTTGGCTATGCGTATGGAGGCACTGTTGAATATCCCCGCATGAACGGACAAATATCAGGTCCAGGTACAGAGCGATCAGACGATATACCAGCCATGCTTAGTGATGGTGAGTTTGTTGTTAATGCTAAAGCCTTGCGCGGAATTGGCAAGATGGATGGCGCTAATGGCAGCAAGCAAGAGCAAAGACAAAAGGGTGCGCGTATGATGTACGCCATGCAGAAAGCTGGTGAACAAGCGATGAGGAATTCATAATGTCAGTGTTTAGTTCTTCCACAAAAGAAGTAGAAACAGCAGTACCAACAGTACAGCCTCAAGCGAGTCAAACTTATTCTGACCCAGCTATGGAGATGGCATCAAGGCAAATGCTTGATGCTTATTTTAATCCTGAATATGGAATGATCGGGCAGAAAATTCCCATTCCTATTCAACAGGTTGCAGGTCTTTCACCACAAGAAATTCAAGCCCGTAACTTAGCGGGTGGTCTAGGCGGTTTTGGCGCACAACTTGCTGAAGCTCAAGACATGTACCGTCAAGGCTCTCAGGCATTTGACCCTGGCTCTGCTGGATTGTTTGCAGACCCTCAAGCCCGTGCCTTATACGAACAAAGCACTCGTGGATACGACCCAAGCATGGGCCAACAGTTCATGGACCAAGATGCACGCCGCATGATGATGGGTGCTGCTGGCGACATCCGTGGCGCAGAGCAAGGCATGAGTCGAGAAGCGTTAATGGCACAGCAAGGCATGAGAGATGCTTCTGGCCAAGTTGGGAGCGCGGCTCGTTCTGGTCAACAAGGCATGGGTTCTGCTGGAGATGACATAAGCAGGGCAATTGCACAAGCCCAGCAAGGTATGAATCAAGCTGGTATGGGTGCAGGCAGAGAGTCTGCTTTTGGGCAGCAACAAATTAGAGATGCTGCTGCAGGAATCCGTGGCCAAGTAGGTTCTGCACAAGCAGGAGCAATGGACGCAGCGCAACGCGCCAGAATGCAAACACAAATGGCAGGCCAAGATCTTAGGTCTGCCGGTCAGATGGGCCAGGCTGCTGCAATGCAGGGCATAGCGGGGCTACAAGGTACAGGTGATCAGTATGATCCATCATCTGCCAGCAGCTTCATGGACCCATTCAATAGAGATGTAATTGACGCACAACAAGCAGAGATTGCACGCTTGGGTGAGAAGCAAAAGATTGCTGCTCGTGACCAAGCTGTTAGATCTGGTGCATTTGGTGGCTCTCGCGGTGCTATTGCAGAGGCCGAGATAGGCCGCAACGTATTACAACAGCAGGCTAAGACCGGCGCAGAGTTGCGCTCACAAGGCTTCCAGCAAGCCCAACAGCAGGCTCAACAATCGTTTGAGCAGGCTCAGGGACGTAGACAGCAGGCTGCACAAATGACTGGCTCTCTGGGTCAAGCAGGCGCTCAGACAGGCATATCTGCAGCACAGCAGGCAGCTAACTTAGGTTTGTCTGCAGAGCAACTTGCTCAACGTAGCGCGCTTGAAGGTGGCCAGCTTGGTATGACGGGTCAGATGAACCAAGGGCAGCTTGCACAACAGGCTGCTCAAATGGGCATATCTACTCAAGAACTACAGGGCAGGCTTGCTCAACAAAGTGGGCAGATGGGGCTACAAGGTGGGCAGGCTCGTGGTGATTTAGCACAGCGTGCTGCTCAACTAGGCATGTCTGCTGGCGAGTATGCAGGTCAAATGGCTCAACAAGGTGGTGCTCTTGGCCTTCAAGCACAGCAAGGTATTGGCGCTTTAGCAGGCCAACGCGCAGGCATTGGCCAAAACTTAGGTAGCCAATTTCAGTCTGCACAACAGCTTGGCTCTAATGTATTTGGCGACCAAATGAATCGCATGCAGGGCGCAGCGTCTGGCATGGGTGGTTTAACCAACCAGCAGTTTGGCAATGCCATGAACGCTTACCAAATGACTGGTGCTAATCAAAGAGCAGGCGCTCAAGGTATTGCAGGTCTAGGTCGCCAAGGACAAGAAATGCTTGGCACACAGATAAACACACTTAATCAAATGGGCGGTCAAGGCCGTGGCATTCAACAAGCAGGACTTGATGCTCAGTATAAGGCTGGTACTCAAATGGCTGATGAGCCGTTCATGAGGCTGCAGCGTGGACAGCAAATGCTGCAGGGCGCTCAACCATTTATGCCTTCATACAGCAGTGGCTATAGTGTTGGGTCTAATCAAAACTCAACTTATCAAAAGCCAAGTACTTTCTCTAAGGTTGCTAATATAGCTGGCACAGTTGCATCGTTCTTCCCATCTGACATACGTCTAAAAGAAAACGTAGTCAAGGTAGATGAAGTTGAGCCAGGCGTGGGTTGGTACACATGGGATTGGAATGATACCGCTAAGGCCATGGGCGTTGACGATCAGACCGAAGGCGTGATTGCTCAAGAGTTAATGGAAGTTGATCCAGGCGCTGTAGCCATGGGCGATGACGGCTACTACCGTGTAGACTATTCAAAGGTTAAGCGCGACAGAACAGGGGTTCAGTAATGTACGATGAGATTATGAACAGACCAATGTTTCAAACGCCACAGCAGCGTCAAGGCGCAGGCATCATGGCAGGCGTTGCGCCTATCCGTGGGTACGCGGATGGCGGCTTTCTTAGTGAAGGCTCTTTAGTTGGCGGTCTTGCAAGAGACGCTGGTTCAGGCATCGCTGATATTGCTTCAAGCGCATATGACTACGCTTCAGGCGTTGGTTCAAATGTTTCTGATTACACATCAGATGCTTACTCAAGGCTTCAGCAAACAAAAGATGACGAAAACGAAATTAATGTTAGAGATTTAACTAATATATTTTTTGATCCAGAAGACCCCATAGATATTTTGACATTATCGATAAGCGCAAGTGGAGTTGGCCTTCCTGCTGCTGGTGCTATCAAGATAGCCAACACACTGAGAAAAGCTTACAAAGGGATCAGTAATGCTAAAATAGATGAACAAATTAAAAAGGTTCAACAGTTTAAAGCTGCACAAGCTAAATCGACTTCAGGGCGAAAAATGTCTGAAGAAGACTTAGGATTGCCTAAGCCTCCCACCCCACCTAAAACACCAAGGATGACTGCTGAAGATTTAGCTGTTCCGTCTGCTGCTTCTGCCGCCAAACCTAGTCCAGGGATGCTTAAGCGCGCAGGAAAAATGGCGGCTAAAGGACTTGGCGGGACAGCAGTTGCAGCAGGACTTGGCGCTGCTGGCCTTGAGGCACTTGGCGTGACCAATCTGCTTGAACGCTTTAGAGAAAATCCAGATAAAGATTTTGAGTTATCAGAAGAACAACTAGCAATGTTAGATGACCTAACAAAAACATCCAGTAGGTCCATGGACGATGGTGGTGATGGTGGCGATGATGTTGAAGAAAAAACTGGCATCATGAAGTTGTTGTTTAACACCGATGGCGTTGGTGGAAAGCCAGGTTTAGCTGGAAATGTTTTAGCTAAACTTCAAGATCCCAAGATGCGATATGCATTAGCCAAGGCTGCACAACCATCAGAAGGTTTTGTGCCTCGCAACTTCTTTAGTGATGTTGCTGAAGGCCAGATGGAGTATGAACTTACCCAAGCAAAACTTGATCAACTTGAAGACAGTGAGAAGACTGCGCTGATGAAAAACTTTGAAACTCTTAGAGGCATGTATCCAGAAGAGGTAAGCGACCAAGCCATTATTGATTCGTTGTTAACAAAAGACAGTGCTCGGTCAGACTTTATAAGTTTGTTTAAAGATACCTATCAGCCTGGTATAAGTACTGATGATCATATTAAAAAGATTATTGCAATCTCTGGGTATCAACCAGACGCGGCTATGATGGAGGAACTTGGAATGGCAGCGCAAGAGCCATCTGCGAGACTTGACTAATGCTGGTCAGAGTTCCTGACGGAAGCGGTAGAACTGTTGAGGTTAGTACAGATGACAGGGAATACGCTGAGAGAAGAGCTATTCAATGGGCGGTTGAAAACCCACTTGTTGAACGTGGAGCAGAACTAGGTGAAGAAGATATATCAGCCCTTGGCGATATAGGTAGAGGCATTGGCGCTGGTATTATAGGAGCGGCTGAAGGTATAACGTCTTTACCTGCCGAAATCTCAGATTACTTTAGCGACTCAAGCGAAAGCCAAGCGCAATTGGTTAGAGATTTCTACGGCCAATTTAAACCAACAACATCAACTACTGTTGGTGAAGTTGCTAAGTTCATTACTCAGTTTGCTTTGCCTGGAGCCGCCGCTTCAAAAGTTGCAAGGGCATATAAGCTTGGCAAGCCTGCTGAGTTGGCCGCGTTTGCTGCGGCAGACGTAGCCGCTACCACCCCTGATGTAGAAACCCTTGGTGACTTCTTTGATGGTGGCCCAACCAAAAGGACAGATACGTCTGACTTGGTTGGCGCTGAACGAGCAGCCGCTGAGTTAGGCAATAGAATGAAAGTTGCGGGTGAAGGCGCAGCCGTCTTGCTTGGTGCGCCATATGTGTTGAAAGGTGTTGGCAAAGGTGTTGGTGCTGGGGCTGACGCTTTGGCGGGAACCAAGATGGTGCGTGATGTTGCTAGGGCAATTAAAGATCCAGACAGCATCTTATCTAATGTTGGAGTAAAAGCTGACATAGAAGATCCAACTTTCATACAAAGAAATATGGCCAAAGCTTCTAAGCTTGCTACTAAAAAGTTAACTTTTCAGGGTGAGATGCCCGATGCTTTCTCTAAGCAGCTTGAAGCGTTAAGGGTTCAGCAACTCAACACTCAGAACAATGCTGCGCGCCAAAATTTGCAAGAGGTAGATAATGTTTTAAAAGCTTTAAAATCTACAGGCAACTTGGACGAAACGGCTGAACGAACAACACTTAACAGCCTGAATGATTATTTGTTTGCAGAAAATAAAGGTAAAAAATCAAGAGAAGTTGTTCGTGAAGAAGCCCGTCAAGCGTTAAT